>SKES01000226.1_pt1 | contig 57913 bp, 37 predicted proteins | sample 4826851 | NCBI WGS metagenome assembly SKES01 (sample SAMN11008803, study PRJNA524170) | human gut metagenome | biome: Human fecal sample; material: Feces; isolation source: fecal sample from pouch patient p52 | host: Homo sapiens | place: Israel: Tel-Aviv | collected 2016-09-04 | reverse complement strand
AACCGTTTTTTGGGGGGAATGCTTAAAGATACAAAAAAGGCAACTAACTCGCAATGAATTAGTTGCCTTAAATTTTATTATTTTAGGAATATCCCTATATAACCCAAATAGTGACGCCATCACATCAGGATAGCGTCACTATTTTTATATGCTCATAAATGCTCCGTCAAAAACGCCTAATGAAGGCTTTCTTTCATTTCAGCATCTCATTAATCTTCTGTACAAGAGAAGCAAACTCTTCTTCATTATACAAACGAGTCAGTTTTACAATTCTTCCTTCCTTATCAACTAACACATTTCTTGTTATTCCGGATTCACGCAATGCATATTTCGCAAAAATATCAGCTCCCGGATCCAGTCCTAACGGATAAGTCACTCCGGTAGATTTAGCAAAAGCCAATACTTTATCAAGTGGTTCGTCACGGTCAATGCCAATTAAAGCAAAGTCTGCATTATTTTTATGCTTTAACCAAATATCCTTCTCAATAAACGGCATTTCTTTACGACAAACTCCGCACCAACTTGCAGTAAACTGCAACATGACAACCTTACCACGAAGGGAAGATAAACTCACTTGTTTACCATCTGTCAGGGTAATCGTAAAGTCCGGAGCCATCTCTCCTACCCGAACAATATATCCTGTACTATCTGTCTGAACAGATATAGCATCTGCAGCTACTTCTACACTATCTGTTGCAACTTCTACATTTGCCGTCCCCTTTTTCTGTCCGGAACAAGCCCATATACTTATGGCTAAAATCGCCATACCACATACATTCATAATTTTCATTTTCATCTAATCATTGGTAACTTTGCAAATATAAAAAAAGTATGCGATGTATTTGCATTTTTAAAAGAAATTCATACCTTTGCACCCGCAAAAGAAAAACGCCTCTTTAGCTCAGTTGGCCAGAGCACGTGATTTGTAATCTCGGGGTCGTTGGTTCGAATCCGACAAGAGGCTCTCCTATAAAAATGTTGTTTATCCGATCAGGTAAAACAGCATTTTTTTATACTCTTTCATTTTTTTGTTTACGAAATATTACCACACTCACAGCCAACAGAATTAAAATAATCCCAATAGCGCTATTCAGAGTAAATAATTCTTTAAACACAAAAACTCCGATCACCACAGCTGTCAATGGTTCCATCGCACCTAAAATAGATGTCAACGTAGGCCCTGCATATTTAATAGCCCGTACCAATGTTATATTAGAAATGGCTGTAGCCGGTAATGCAAGTCCCAAAATAATCAACCAGGTATAACCGTCAGCTACCAGCCGAAGCCCGGAAGTAGTCAGAGCACCTATAAAATAAAGAACGGTTCCTAACCCCATAACATAACAAGTCAGTACAGTGGAATTGATTCGAACAGCGCGTGTCATTCGTACACCAACAATATACCCCGCATAGGAAAACACAGAAACACAAGCTGCTACCAGTCCGACTATCGTATCACCATTTTTCGCCTCTAGTTCCCCCGATGAAAGCAAGGCCGCTCCTAATAAGGACATGAAGACCGCAAACATCACCCAAAGGGATTTCTTTTCCTGAAAGAAGTACATCATGACTAGAGATACCGCCAACGGATACATAAAATGAATGGTTGACGCCACCCCGGTAGCTATATTCTGATATGCTATAAGCAAACTGAATGAAGTAACTGCCCTCAACAAACTTAATAAAAGAACAACTAAAAAATCCTTCTTTTCCAATCGAAAACTACATCCCGAACACCATCCGAACAGAGTCAACGCAATTGTCGCCACTCCCCAACGATAGGAAAGCACTTCGAAAGCTGAAAAACCTGCCAACAATAAAGTGAGGGAAAAGAACGGAGCCAGTCCAAAAGTAGAGGAAGACACCGCTGCATAAAGTATACCTTTTATACGATTCATCAATCTATTCAACTAATTTCCGATATTCATGGGTACAAAGATCATAAATATTTCTTTAATATCACCATTAATTTCACATTATCAGTTAATCGATCTAACCCCTAAATCAGTACAAGAAGATAAGTCTGATACATTTCCTCCTTATAAATATAACCTTTTAATAATCCTCAATAACTGTATTTCCAAAAATATCCTTTTTGATAATTTTTCTATGACCATCACTACTTTCAATTATTTCGTTCCCAAAAATATCTTTTTTAATGGTTGTTCTATTGCCTTTGTCATCTTCGATAATGGTATTTCCAAAGATATCTTTTTTAATCGTCTTTCTATTACCTTTATTGTCTCGAATGATAGTATTTCCAAAAATATCCTCTTCGATAGTCTTTCTATTACCTTTATCATCGCGAATGGTGATATTCCCAAAAATATCTTTTTCAATAGTCTTTCTATTGCCCTTATCATCACGAATGGTAATATTTCCAAAAATATCCTCTTCAATGGTCTTTCTATTGCCTTTATCATCACGAATAGTGATATTCCCAAAAATATCCTTTTCAATGGTCTTCCTATTGCCTTTATCATCACGAATGATGATATTTCCAAAGATATCCTTTTCGACAGTCTTTCTCCCTTGATTAACTCCCGAATACTCATAATTGTCTTCAATAAGATTTGCACCATAGCTCTTTATTATATAAGGAGCCAAAATAAATTGGGTAGCAAATAGGATAAATAAAATCTTTTTCATGGGTTTTTCTTTTGGTTTATAACAAAAGTAACGCAGGAAAATCATAAAAAACTAGTGAATACTATAATTGTCGATAGGGAAAAGCCTAAAATAAAGAATTAAACACAGTACCTATTGTACCATACCATAATGCGGGAATTGACGAGAGCACCCAGCAGGAACAATAGATTTCTCTTCTAAATAAAGAATAAAGCAGGTATTCAGACTGAGCCGAATATTCTCAAATTTTCAAGTGGTCCCCCGAAACGGTCTCCGTAAAAAATAAGCCCTTGAAAGTGCTTGACTCTCAAGGGCTTTAAAGTGATAGTTGAGGTTCCTGGCGGATTCGAACCGCCGTACACGGTTTTGCAGACCGCTGACTAAGCCACTCATCCAAGGAACCATTATTTCTCGTTTGCGGTTGCAAAGGTAGTACAAATTTTGAAACTACCAACTATCCGCAGCAATTTTTCTTTGTACTTTTTTTCTTTACATCACACTCTCTGCGTTTCTTCTCCATCATATCCTTTAGTTCACAGCCACTTACGCAGCTGTCACAAGGATTCTGATTTTCCCGCGTACGACGAAAAAAAAGAAATATTCCATATACGACACGGGCAATGCAGAGCACAACGAGTACTCCGACTACCCACTCTTGCCAATTATTCATACAAACAATCCTCCAATCTGATAAACAGTAAATGATACAAGCCAAGCTAATGCCGTTGTATAACAGGCAGCAAAAAGCGCCCATTTCCAACTACCCGATTCCTGTTTGATAGCCGCCAACGCCGCAATACACGGGAAGTAAATCAATACAAACAGCATATAACAGAAAGCGACCAATGGAGTAATCGGAATACGTTCTGCCAAACTCACCGAGTCAGCATCCGGATCATCTGCATACAAAACGCCTAACGTACTTACCACCAATTCTTTCGCCCCTACACCGGAAAGCAAGCCAATACCTAATTTCCAATCAAATCCCAATGGCTTTATTACCGGCTCTATTCCACGCCCCAACTGACCGATATAAGAATTCTCCTGCTGCTCGGCAACCGTTTCATAAGCATCATGATTCGGATAATATCCCAGAAACCAGATAATAATAGAAGCAATCATAATAATTCCACCCATCTTTTTCAGATACTGCGCTCCCTTTTCCCATGTATGCCGGAAGATAGACTTCGCTGTCGGCATTCGGTAAGGAGGAAGCTCCATCACAAACGGCGTATCATCACCCTTTATCAGAAACTTGCTAAACAAGCGAGCCATTACCACGGCCAGCACAATACCAATCACATAGATACTTAACAGCACCAAACTTGCATTGTTCGGGAAGAAAGCACCCACCAACAATAAATAAATCGGCAGACGCGCACTACAAGACATCAATGGATTCACCAACATGGTAATGAGACGACTCTTCCGGTTCTCAATAGTACGGGACGCTATAATCGCAGGCACATTACATCCGAATCCCATAATCAGAGGAATAAACGACTTTCCGTGCAACCCCATTTTATGCATGATCTTATCCATGATAAAAGCCGCACGAGCCATATAACCAGAATCCTCCATGATAGAAATACAGAAATACAGAATCAGGATATTCGGTAAGAAAACAATGACAGCTCCTACCCCACCGATAATTCCATCAATCAGCAGATCTTTAAATGGACCTTCCGACATATTATTGCGCAACAATTCACCAAGCTGCTCTACCATCCATTCAATCCCCATCATCGGATATTCGCCAATGACAAATGTACCTTCAAACATCAGATACATAAAAAGAAAGAAAATAGGAAATCCCCAGACACGATGAGTTACAATCGAATCCAATACCTTTGTTGTCTGCGCCTGTTCCAGATGATTATCCGTGAACGTTTCTTTCAACGCACCACTGATAAATCCATATTTAGCATCAGTAATAGCCGATTCACAATCCTCATTCATTGTCTCCTGAACACGCTTCGACATCTTGTCGCGGACATGAAAAATTTCATCCGCATTCGGCAATGTGCGTACAATACGCTCAATGTCAGGATCATTCTCCAACAATTTAATGGAGAGGAAACGGGTAGAATATTTATGCCGGATAAACTCGTTCTTGGACACTTCACTTTTTACAGCCTCAATCGCTTTTTCTATATCAGGACCGTGGTTTATATGAATATGCCGGAAGACGCGCCCCGTCTTTTTATGTTCACGCACATAATCTTCCAGATGCTCTTCCTCATGGTTCTTACGGTCTTCCAAAGAGTCATGCCATTCAGTCAAGTCTTTGAGAACTTCCGGATTCATGTTTCCCTGTTTATCGAAGAAGTCTACTCCTTCATACAGATTGATAACTACATGAAACAACGTATCCAATCCACGATTTTTCTTACTGGCAGTAGGCAACATCGGCACCCCGAACAACTTGCTCAACAAATGGTAATCCAATGTATTTCCACTGGCTTCCAGTTCATCATAGATATTCAGAGCCACTACCATGCGGACATTCATGTCTATCAATTGAGTAGTCAGATATAAGTTTCGCTCCAGATTAGAAGAATCGACGACATTAATAATCACGTCAGGAGTTTCATCGATAATATGACGGCGAACATAGATTTCTTCCGGCGTATAAGCAGATAAAGAATAAGTTCCCGGCAGATCGACAATACGGAAATGATAACCTTCGAAGTCAAAATAACCTTCTTTGGCATCCACGGTCACACCGCTATAATTACCTACATGCTCATGAGCACCGGACGCAAGATTAAACAAAGAAGTCTTGCCACTGTTCGGGTTTCCGACCAAGGCAACATTGATGGTGCGACGTTTACCTAACGCCAACCGTTTCATATCTTCTTCTTTTACTGAAAGGTCTTCGGGTAATCCTTCATGATAAACAGTCTTTTCAGCCAGTTCTTTTGCCTCCTCCTCGCTGATTACTTCGATCATTTCAGCTTCCTGACGACGAAGAGATATTTCATAACCTAAGACTTTATATTTTATGGGATCTTTTAGGGGAGCGTTCAACAGCACTTCAACCGTTTTACCTTTAATGAAGCCCATCTCCACAATACGTTTACGAAAACCACCGTGCCCCAATACCTTTACAATAACACCTTTTTCTCCTGTTTTTAATTCGGACAAACGCATAACTCTCAAAATTTTCGGCAAAGATAATTCATAACTTCGGAGCACGCAAATTATTTAGAATGTTTTTAAATAGCAGCCATTTTCTTCCTCCAAAAGATTTAGGAAAAATAAAAAAACTTATTGATAAACTCGTATCTTTGCAGATATGATACAACAACGCGTTACAAAATATATAGAAAAAGAACATTTGTTCTCACTGGATGCCAAAGTCCTGATTGCATTGAGTGGCGGTGCCGACTCGGTGGCACTGCTATGTATTCTGCACACAGCAGGTTATCATTGCGAAGCCGCACACTGTAATTTCCACCTGCGAGGCGAAGAATCAGACCGGGATGAACTGTTTGTCCGCCAACTTTGCAAAAGAACCGGAATCCATTTGCATACAATTGATTTTAACACGACACAATACGCAAAGGAAAAACAGATTTCGATTGAAATGGCTGCACGGGAATTACGCTATGACTGGTTCGAGAAAACGAGAAAAGAATGCCAGGCAGATGTGATCGCCGTAGCACATCATCAGGATGATAGCGTAGAAACCATACTACTCAATCTGATTCGAGGTACAGGAATTACCGGTTTATTAGGAATCCGCCCCCGCAACGGAGCAATCGTGCGGCCTCTGCTTTGCGTCAATCGAGAAGATATCATTCATTATCTGGAGAGCATTGGACAAGATTATGTAACAGACAGTACCAATCTGGAAGACGAATATACCCGTAACAAAATCCGGCTCAATCTCCTTCCTCTTATGCAGGAAATCAATCCGTCAGTCAAAAAGAATCTGATAGACACGAGCAATTATCTGAATGATGTAGCTACCATATATAATAAATGCATAGAGGAAACCAAAAATAATATTGTAACGACAGAAGGTATCCGAATCAGTGAGTTAGTAAAAGAACCGGCACCCGAAGCTATTCTATTCGAAATCTTGCATCCTCTAGGCTTCAATTCTGCACAAATCAAAGATATTGCCTTTTCGCTTCACAGCCAACCGGGCAAACAATTTTGCAGTAAAAAATGGAGAGTGATAAAAGACAGAGAATTCTTATTAATAGAAGCTATTGAATCGGGAAATGAAATTCTTCTTCCTTTTCAAATCATCAAAGAAGAAAAAGAATACACCCCTGATTTCCTAATTCCACGCGACAAAGGAATAGCCTGTTTTGATGCCGACAAACTGAATGGAGATATTCATTACCGGAAATGGCAGACAGGAGACACTTTTATTCCTTTCGGAATGAAAGGAAAGAAAAAAATAAGCGATTATCTGACCGACCGCAAATTTTCTATCAGTCAAAAAGAACGCCAGTGGGTACTCTGCTGTGGAGAACACATTGCGTGGCTGATAGGCGAACGAACAGACAACCGCTTTCGTATTGATGAAACGACTAAGCGTGTCGTAATCTACAAAATAGTTTGAGGCAATTTCTGTTTCTTGAAGCAATCTGACAACAAAGCCGCAAAAGGAGTATCATACACCCGTGCTTTCTTAACGCAAGCTTTTACACAGGCACAACACTTGATACATTTAGCTTCATCTGTATGCAGTTCATCCCCTTTCGTTATAGCCCCTGCCGGGCAACGGACCACACACAATCCACAATGGGTGCACAAATTTTCATCCTCCACCCAAGGAGTGCGGGGAAGCGGTGTTCCACTTTTACGCAACTTAATAACTTTCCTCAAAAAGCGAAACAAAGGAAAAAATGGCTGGCTCGGACGTTTGATAGCACGTACGTCTACCGGATAAAGGGTATCCATGCTATCGGCAGCCTGTATTTTTTCCATGATTTTCTTCCCAAATTCCGTAGCAAAGGCCAAATCCGACTCATCGGGACGTCCCATCGCAATCGGGTGTTTATCAGTACTATATGAATGCTCTCCAATAAAAGTTGCCCCGGCAATCACTTTCAATCCATGAGGAATAGCAAAAGCATCCAGTTCCATTAAAGCTTTTTCATAAGCACGGTTTCCATACACCACCACCAAAACGGTCGGAGTATCCACTCCCCGGATGTACTGCAAACGCTCCATTGCCAGAGGAGCGACATGCCCTCCATACACAGGCACTACAATAATGGCCAAAGCAGATGCAGGAATCACGATTTCATCTGCAATCTGCTGCGTCACATTGATAGGAAGGATATTTTTTATGCCCGCACCGTGAACAATCGCTTCCGCAACTTGTTTAGATGTGTGTGTAGGCGAAAAATAAATTAAATGAGCTTCATTTACTGTCATACTATTTTCTTTTATGTAGCAAAGATACACTTTTACGTGGAAAAAAATGTTTGATTGTTCATGAAACCAAAAAAAATTATTATCTTTGCCCCGTTGAAACATTCTACGATTCAACATATACATCCCTAATTCAGAATAAAAAACAAAACGTATGCTTGCATATCTGTAGCCATAAGCTGTAGTAATGCTGTCCGTAATTCAGCAAAAAAAGAAATATTAATAACTTACCATACTATATGTATAACATTATCCAATTAAACGACAAAAATCTGTCGGAACTTCAAGTTATTGCCAAAGAGTTAGGCATAAAAAAAGCAGACTCATACAAAAAAGAAGACCTTGTTTATAAGATACTCGATGAACAGGCTATTGTAGGAGCTACTAAGAAAGTTGCCGCAGATAAGCTCAAAGAAGAACGCAAAAATGAAGAACAAAAGAAAAAGCGTTCACGGGTAGCTCCTACCAAAAAAGAAGACAAGGTAGTTTCCACACCAAAGAGTGGAGAGGTTAATAAAACAAAAGAAGCCACTCCTGTAAAAGCACCACAACCTTCCAAGAAAGAAGAAAGTACAAACAAAGAAAAAGAAGCTCCTGTTGTAGAAGCTAAAGCAGAAAACGCTACTACTGCTCCCAAGCGTAAAGTGGGGCGTCCACGCAAGAGCGCTGACACAGAAGAGAAAAAAGAAGTAGAAAATGTAACACCGGCTGCTCCCAAAGTGGTGGAAACTAAGCCTGTTGTTGCAGAGAAAACTACTGAAACAAAAGAAAAAGCTGCGCCTATACAACAGCCGACTGCTGAAAAGAAAGCAAAAAGCAAACCAGCTGCAGAAACAAATAAACCAGCCGCAGAGGCAAACAAGCCTGTTGCAGAGAAAAAAGTTATAGATAAACCACAAAAGAAAGCCGCACCCGTTATCGACGAGGAAAGCAATATCTTATCCAGCGTTGACGATGATGATTTTATTCCAATCGAAGATCTGCCTTCTGAAAAAATAGAGCTTCCTACCGAACTCTTTGGCAAATTCGAGGCAACTAAAACAGAACCTGTGCAAACAGCACCTGAACAGCCATCTCATCCTCAACAGCAACAACAATCTCAACAGCAGCAAGCACAGCAGCAACGCCCGCGTATTGTCCGTCCACGCGACAATAACAACGGTAGTAACAATGTGAACAATAATAGCAATAACGCTAATAACAACAATAATAATTTCCAGCGTAATAACAATAATCAGAATCAGGTTCAGAATCCAAATCAGAATCAGAACCAACAACGCTTACCGATGCCACGTGCCACTCAGCAAAACCATGCGAACGAGAATCTTCCGGCACAACAGCAACAACAGCAGGAACGCAAGGTTATTGAACGCGAAAAGCCTTACGAATTCGATGATATTCTCAACGGAGTAGGCGTTCTGGAAATCATGCAGGATGGATACGGATTCCTCCGTTCTTCCGATTACAACTACCTTTCTTCTCCGGACGACATTTATGTATCACAATCTCAAATCAAACTCTTTGGTTTGAAAACCGGTGATGTAGTGGAAGGTGTTATCCGTCCACCCAAAGAAGGAGAAAAATATTTCCCGTTGGTAAAAGTGTCGAAAATTAACGGACGTGACGCAGCTTTCGTTCGCGACCGTGTTCCTTTCGAACATCTGACACCTCTCTTCCCGGATGAAAAATTCAAACTTTGCAAAGGCGGTTATTCAGACTCCATGTCTGCACGCGTTGTTGACCTTTTCGCTCCTATCGGTAAAGGACAACGTGCCTTGATCGTTGCCCAGCCAAAGACAGGTAAGACTATCTTAATGAAAGATATCGCTAACGCTATCGCAGCCAATCACCCGGAAGTTTACATGATTATGCTGCTGATTGACGAACGTCCGGAAGAAGTAACCGATATGGCACGCAGCGTTAATGCAGAAGTTATCGCTTCTACTTTCGACGAACCGGCAGAACGTCACGTAAAAATTGCAGGTATCGTATTAGAAAAGGCAAAACGTTTGGTAGAATGTGGTCACGACGTAGTGATCTTCCTTGATTCTATCACCCGTCTGGCTCGTGCATACAATACAGTATCTCCTGCATCCGGTAAAGTTCTTTCCGGTGGTGTGGATGCAAATGCACTTCACAAACCTAAACGTTTCTTCGGTGCTGCCCGTAATATTGAAAACGGCGGCTCGTTGACCATCATCGCTACCGCATTGATCGATACCGGTTCTAAAATGGACGAAGTTATCTTCGAAGAATTTAAGGGTACCGGCAACATGGAGTTACAGCTCGACCGCAACCTGTCCAACAAACGTATCTTCCCGGCAGTCAACATTACTGCATCCAGCACTCGTCGCGACGACCTGTTGCTTGATAAGACAACTCTTGACCGCATGTGGATATTACGTAAATATCTTGCAGACATGAATCCGATCGAAGCAATGGACTTCGTTAAAGACCGTTTGGAAAAGACCAGAGATAACGATGAATTCCTGATGAGCATGAACAGCTAATTAGCGGTAAACGATAAATGATGAACGGTGAACAAACTGCGTCCTAATAATTGCAGTTTGTTCACCGTTCTCTTTTTTAGCCACCCCGTTAATCAATAACCACTTGCCGTTCATCCTTCACAATCCAACGTTCATCAGCAATAGTTCCCCCTAATCATCCATCACACATTACATTTTTGTACAAAATACTTTCACTTGCGTCCAAAACTACTACTTCACCCTTTTTTTGCGTTTCCTTTTTTCCTACTTTTGTTTCAAAATCAACTATTACTTAATTCTAACCAGTAATGAAAACTATTTATCCATTCATGGGATTAGCCCTATGCGGCGTAGCAGCCCAAGCTCAAGAAAAGCCCAATTTCCTGATTATCCAGTGCGACCATTTGACACAACGCGTCGTCGGAGCTTACGGGCAAACACAAGGCTGCACCCTCCCTATTGACGAAGTCGCTTCACGAGGAGTAATCTTCTCCAATGCTTATGTAGGCTGCCCTCTCAGCCAACCTTCACGCGCAGCTTTATGGAGCGGCATGATGCCTCATCAAACGAATGTACGTTCGAACTCCAGCGAACCTATCAACCCACGTATTCCCGAAAATGTACCGACACTAGGAAGCCTTTTTTCCGAAAACGGTTACGAAGCCGTACACTTCGGAAAAACACACGACATGGGCTCCCTAAGAGGATTCAAACACAAAGAACCGGTAGCCAAACCATTCACTGATCCGGAGTTCCCGGTCAATAACGACAGCTTCCTGGACGTAGGAACCTGCGAAGACGCTGTTGCTTATTTAAGCAACCCTCCCAAAGAACCCTTCATCTGTATTGCCGATTTTCAGAACCCTCACAACATTTGCGGATTCGTAGGAGCAAATGAAGGAGTACATACCGACCGCCCCATCAGCGGAACTCTTCCTGAACTACCAGCCAACTTCGACGTGGAAGACTGGAACAATATCCCCAAACCGGTGCAATACATCTGTTGCAGCCATCGCCGCATGACCCAGGCCTCTCATTGGAATGAAGAGAATTACCGTCATTACATTGCCGCTTTCCAGCACTATACTAAAATGGTGTCCAAGCAAGTAGACAGTGTATTAAAAGCTCTTTACTCCACTCCTGCCGGAAGAAACACCATCGTTGTTATCATGGCCGATCATGGCGACGGAATGGCTTCACACCGTATGGTGACCAAGCATATTAGTTTCTATGATGAAATGACAAACGTTCCGTTTATCTTCGCAGGCCCCGGCATCAAACAACAGAAAAAACCAGTAAAGCAACTATTGACACAGCCTACGCTGGATCTTTTGCCTACCCTTTGTGATTTGGCAGGAATTTCCGTTCCAGTCGAAAAGCCGGGAATCAGTCTCGCACCTACATTAAAAGGAGAGAAACAGAAAAAGACTCACCCTTATGTAGTTTCCGAATGGCACAGCGAATATGAATATGTCGTTACCCCCGGACGTATGGTACGCGGACCGAGATACAAATACACGCACTATCTGGAAGGCAACGGAGAAGAACTATATGATATGAAAAAAGATCCGGGAGAACGTAAGAATCTCGCCAAAGATCCGAAATACAGTAAAGTTCTCGCAGAACACCGTGCCATGCTTGATGATTACATCACCCGCACAAAAGATGACTACCGAAGCTTGAAAGTAGATGCTGATCCACGATGCAGAAACCATACTCCCGGCTACCCTAACCACGAAGGTCCTGGAGTTCGGGAAATACTCAAAAGAAAATAAATAATAAAAAAGAGTGAAGACAACAAAGAAATCTTCACTCTTTTTAGTTCTTTCGCTGGCAAACTTACAAGCAAGCACCGCACTAGTATAGCCCAAGAACACCGGCAAACACAAATCATCCGGTTCATATTAAGCCGTAAGGGAGACATACTTCATTCCGAATCAACTAACGATAAAACTCCCGAAGGTCCGGAAATAGTTTTCATCTACCCCATCGCCTCCGAATCGAAATAAAGCACTATCTTTGCAAAGTGTAAACTTAAACGCTTAATTATGTATACCAACAAACAGATTTGGAGTGTCAGTTACCCGATACTACTAAGCTTGCTGGCACAAAATGTCATCAATGTCACCGACACAGCATTCCTCGGACACGTGAGCGAGGTAGCTCTTGGAGCATCGGCTATGGGCGGGTTATTTTATATATGTGTATTCACCATCGCATTCGGATTCAGTACCGGTTCGCAGATTGTCATAGCACGACGCAATGGCGAAGGCCGCTATTCAGATGTCGGCCCTGTCATGATTCAAGGAGTCATGTTCCTGTTCGTGATGGCACTGCTACTATTTGGATTCACCAAGGCATTCGGTGGAAACATCATGCGTTTGCTAGTTTCTTCAGAATCCATCTACGAAGGAACAATGGAGTTTCTGGACTGGCGTATTTACGGATTCTTTTTCTCTTTTATCAATGTCATGTTCCGGGCATTGTACATCGGCATTACACGCACTAAAGTGCTAACCATCAATGCTATTGTCATGGCATTAACCAATGTCGTACTGGACTATGCATTAATCTTCGGAAAGTTCGGTTTGCCGGAAATGGGTATCAAAGGGGCTGCTATTGCTTCCGTACTGGCAGAAGCCTCCTCCATTCTCTTTTTCGTCATCTATACGTATGCCACGGTCGATTTAAAGAAATACGGTATGAACCGCCTGCGCACATTCGACCCAGCATTACTGATGCGGATTCTTAGTATCTCCTGCTTCACCATGCTGCAATATTTCCTGTCGATGGCTACCTGGTTTGTTTTCTTCGTAGCCGTAGAACGGTTGGGACAACGGGAACTGGCAATTGCCAATATCGTCCGAAGTATTTATGTCGTATTGTTGATTCCGGTCAACGCACTGGCTACGACTACCAACAGTCTTGTCAGCAATGCTATTGGTGCAGGAGGCATCCAGCACGTGATGCCGCTCATTAATAAAATTGCGCGTTTCTCCTTTTTCATCATGCTGGGGTTAGTAGCGGTATCGGCACTGTTTCCGCAGTTCCTGCTCTCTATCTACACCAGTGAAGCTGCGCTCATTACGGAGTCCGTACCTTCGGTATATGTAATTTGTTGCGCCATGCTTATCGCATCCGTAGCCAATGTAGTGTTCAACGGTATCTCCGGAACAGGAAATACACAGGCAGCCCTGTTGCTCGAAACGATTACAATTATCATCTACGGATCATACATCATTTTCATCGGAATGTGGCTGAAAGCACCGATCGAAATTTGCTTTACGATTGAGATTGTGTATTATAGCTTGCTGTTGATAACAAGTTATATTTATCTCAAAAAAGCAAAATGGCAGAATAAAAAGATATAAATACAAGAGATTTTTGTACATTTGCAAGCTCAAATAAAGAGTAGACGGAAAAGTCCCTCTTTCGCCCAAGTAAATTGTAATTAGTAATTCGTAATTAAATAACTATGTTCGATAATTTAAGTGAAAGACTAGAACGGTCATTCAAGATTCTGAAAGGTGAAGGCAAAATCACCGAAATCAACGTGGCGGAGACGCTGAAAGACGTACGTAAAGCACTTCTCGACGCCGACGTAAACTACAAGGTGGCAAAGAATTTCACGGATACAGTGAAAGAAAAAGCTCTTGGCCAGAACGTGCTTACGGCTGTGAAGCCAAGCCAGTTGATGGTGAAGATCGTACATGATGAACTTACACAGTTGATGGGTGGAGAGACAGCCGAGATCAATATCGACGCCCGTCCGGCAGTCATCCTGATGTCAGGTTTGCAAGGTTCGGGTAAGACCACCTTCTCCGGTAAGTTGGCACGGATGCTGAAAACCAAGAAAAACCGTAAGCCATTACTGGTTGCTTGTGACGTTTACCGTCCGGCAGCTATCGAACAGTTGCGCGTATTGGCAGAACAAATCGAAGTACCGATGTACTGCGAACTGGACAGCAAGAATCCGGTAGAAATCGCACAACACGCTATTCAGGAAGCTAAAGCCAAAGGATATGACCTCGTTATCGTCGATACAGCCGGACGTCTGGCAGTAGACGAACAGATGATGAACGAGATCGCCGCTATCAAAGAAGCAATCAACCCGAACGAAATTCTGTTCGTGGTAGACTCCATGACCGGTCAGGATGCTGTAAACACGGCTAAAGAATTCAACGAACGTCTGGACTTCAACGGTGTGGTACTGACCAAACTTGATGGTGATACCCGCGGTGGTGCGGCTCTTTCTATCCGTTCGGTAGTGAACAAACCGATCAAATTTGTTGGTACAGGTGAAAAGCTGGAAGCAATCGACCAATTCCACCCTGCCCGTATGGCCGACCGTATTCTCGGTATGGGTGACATCGTTTCATTGGTAGAACGTGCACAGGAACAATATGATGAAGAAGAGGCTAAACGTTTACAGAAGAAAATTGCCAAGAACCAATTCGACTTCAATGACTTCCTTAGCCAGATTGCACAAATCAAGAAAATGGGTAATCTGAAAGACCTTGCCTCCATGATTCCGGGAGTAGGAAAGGCAATCAAAGATATTGATATTGACGACAATGCTTTCAAAAGCATCGAAGCTATCATTTACTCCATGACTCCGGCAGAACGTTCCAACCCGGAAATACTGAACGGTTCACGTCGTACACGTATCGCAAAAGGTAGCGGAACGACTATTCAGGAAGTAAACCGCCTGCTGAAACAGTTCGACCAGACTCGCAAAATGATGAAGATGGTAACTAGCAGCAAGATGGGCAAGATGATGCCTAAAATGAAAAGATAATCATTCAATAGATCCAAACTGATTATAACAAAAAAGAGGAAGTTTCGACTTCCTCTTTTTTTGTATCCGGAAGCCTACAGTAGAAAGTAGTTTCTCCACTAACAAACTGATAATATACTGCTCATCTCCTGACAAAAATTCCAATCCTTTTGGAGAGTTCAGTTATTTATTTTACTTTTGCCCATCACCAATAAATACTCTGAAAATATGACTCTGATAGACGGAAAAGCCATTTCCGAACAAGTGAAACAAGAGATTGCAGCCGAAGTAGCCGAAATTGTGGCTCGTGGCGGAAAACGCCCGCATCTGGCGGCTATCCTTGTTGGACACGATGGTGGTAGCGAAACGTATGTAGCTGCCAAAGTAAAAGCCTGTGAAGTATGTGGATTCAAGTCCTCCCTCATCCGTTATGAAAGTGACGTGACCGAAGAAGAACTGCTTGCCAAAGTACGCGAACTGAATGAAGACGACGATGTAGACGGCTTTATCGTACAACTTCCCTTACCTAAACATATCTCCGAACAGAAAGTAATCGAAACGATTGATTACCGTAAAGATGTAGACGGCTTCCACCCGATCAACGTAGGCCGTATGTCCATCGGACTTCCGTGCTATGTATCCGCTACTCCCAACGGTATCCTCGAATTGTTGAAACGTTACGAAATAGAGACTTCCGGCAAAAAATGTGTTGTACTCGGACGTAGCAATATCGTCGGCAAACCGATGGCTGCCCTGATGATGCAGAAAGCCTATCCGGGCGATGCCACGGTGACGGTATGCCACAGCCGCAGCAAAGACCTGATAAAAGAATGTCAGGAAGCTGATATTATCATCGCTGCCCTGGGACAACCCAACTTTGTAAAAGCCGAAATGGTGAAAGAAGGTGCGGTAGTTATCGATGTTGGTACTACGCGTGTGCCGGATGCAACTAAGAAATCAGGCTTCAAACTGACTGGTGACGTGAAGTTTGACGAAGTTGCCCCAAAATGTTCCTTTATCACTCCCGTACCGGGCGGTGTTGGACCGATGACAATTGTATCGTTAATGAAAAATACACTCTTAGCTGGCAAGAAAGCCATTTATCAATGAAACATAGCTTGTTTCTGATGATTTTACTTCTCTCTTTGTCCTGCACCTCCCGGTCGCAGGCAAAGAGAGATTCTATCATCGATACCCTGTCGGACAGCCTTTCCGCAACCGACAGTATTTCCCCCACTGATACCCTACGACTCCTTTTCGTAGGTGACCTCATGCAGCATCAAGGACAAATCAACGCTGCACGAACCTCAACCGGCTATGATTATTCCGCCTGTTTTACGTACGTTAAAGAAGAAATAGGGAGAGCCGATCTCGCTATCGCCAATCTGGAAGTTACGTTAGGAGGCAAACCCTACAAAGGTTATCCTGCTTTCAGCGCACCGGACGAATTTCTGACCGCAATTCATGACGCAGGTTTCAATGTTTTAGTAACTGCCAACAATCATAGTCTCGACCGTGGCAAATCCGGACTGGAGCGTACCATTCAACTTATCGACTCGTTGAAAATTCCACATGCAGGCACGTATATCAACACTGAAAAACGCGACAAGAAATATCCTCTTTTATTGGAAAAGAACGGGTTCCGCATCGCCCTGCTCAACTATACGTATGGCACAAACGGTATCCCCGTTACTCCTCCCAATATCGTGAACTATATTGATACAACAGTTATCGCCAAAGATATTGAAGAGAGCAAAGCAATGAAACCGGACGCAATCATAGCTTGTATGCATTGGGGAATCGAATACCAGTCGCTCCCGGACAAAGAGCAGAAATTCCTTGCTGACTGGCTGATTCAAAAAGGAGTAAATCATGTCATCGGCTCCCACCCTCACGTAGTTCAACCCATCGAAGTTCGCACAGACAGCGTGACAAACGACAAACATCTCGTAGTCTATTCACTGGGAAATTATATTTCCAATATGTCCGCCCGCCGCACCGATGGTGGACTGATGGTAAGATTGGAATTAGTAAAAGACAGCACAGTCCGTCTCAATAATTGCGAGTATAGTTTAGTCTGGACAGCCCGCCCCATTCAGTCCGGAAAAAAAAATCATCAATTACTCCCCGTCAACCTACCTGCTGATTCAATTCCTTTACAAGCACGTAACTCTCTGAAGATCTTCACAAATGATGCTCGAACCCTTTTCAACAAGCACAATCAGGGAATAAAAGAATATACTTTTTACAAAAAAAAGTAGTGAAATCTTTTGGAGATTAAAAGATAATATCTATCTTTGCACCGCGTTAGAGAAACGCAGACATGGTGGCTGTAGTTCAGTTGGTTAGAGCGTCAGATTGTGGTTCTGAATGTCGTGGGTTCGAGTCCCATCTGCCACCCCCAAAGAAACCCTTGTAAGTTAAGTACTTATGAGGGTTTTCTTTTTGTTGGTAGAATATCATTCAAGTGCTAAAGTTTTTCCTACTATAAAGTTGAAAAACATAAAAGCATCTGCCACCTGCAACGAAAAGCGTGTAATACACTAGTTAATAAATAGTTGGAACGTTGCAGATACCTGTGGCAGATAGGTTGCAGATAAAGTATCTGCAACACGTTATATAATCAAAGAAAAAGCCTTGATTCCTTTATGCAAAGCTATGGGATAATTGGGATCACTCTATGGAGAAATGACAGTGTCTCTACGGGGAAACGACAGTATCTGCGGCTTGAAACTACAGTTTCGTAGGCTTGAAACTTTTGTTTCTCCTGCTTGGAACTATTAGTTTCCTGCCGTGGAAACTGTAATTTCTAATGCAGGAAACGACAGTTCCCCGCCTGGAAACGGGAAGTCAATGTATACAATAAACTTTTGCCCTCCTGGAGAATTAGCTTATGTAAGGTTTATACTGTGTTGCAGATACTTTATCTGCAACCTATCTGCCGCAGGTATCTGCAACGCTCCAACTATTTATCAACTAGTACATTACACGCTTTTCGTTGCAGGTGGCAGATGTTTTCATGTTTTTTCAACTTTATGGTAGGAGGATTACGCATCAAAATTAGGGTCACAACCATAAGTCATAAAACAAATTCACCTCTGTGCCCTCCGTGTCCTCTGTGGTGAAAAGAATCAAAAACGTGCAAGAATGAATCTATTTTAAGAATGTGATTGCCCCAAATCACTCCCCTTAATTTTCGGACTGCTCCCTTTTTTCTTTTATCTGTTTTACATTTATGTAGCAAAACTAAACTATCCCATTATCCATTTCGCAGCCTTAGGCAGCACTTTGTAAAATAATGCAACTATACACCACGATACGATAAACACAAATAAAGCTGTCGCTGGAATACGCATGAATATAGGTAAATCAATTCTGTCAATTGCTAAATAACCTATTCCTACAGCAAAATAATGTACCATATAGATGCCCAGTCCACATTTTGTTATATTCTTTAAGGCTGATATAATTAAGGGAGACGTTACCTTTACTTTTTGAATTAATAAATACCAGGCAACCGTCATTAAAAAGACATTGGGCGAACAGTATAAAAAGAATAATTCCATTTGGCGCTCTGTAATATCAGGTTGTGAAGTCATATTCCTGAATCCATAATACGTTATGGCATAACCGACACTAAAAAGAATGAGAGATAAAATAACAGTCTTTTTCACCGACAACTTGTTTCTGTCTTTCAAATAATAGCCTAAAAGCAGATAACCGCTAAAACCTGAAAAATAATATAAAGTGCCATAGTCATTCCAAGCACAAGTACCTCCTATATAGCTGGATATATATTCTTGACAATAAGGCAGAAATAAGGTGATAAACCAAACGGATAAGAATATTTTCATTTGTTTCTCTGTTGCTTGTTTCAGCCATGCAGAAAAAAAAGGCATATACAAATATAATCCTATCAACATATATATACCATAAAGGAACTGTATATGTATTGAAATTAAAAGGAATCATAAGAATATTATGCAAGCAACTACCCCAAGTTTGACTTGGAGACTCTCCTGCATACGCAAACATTTCAGACAAAACAGAATTATTCAGCCCTAAAATACCCGTAAACCACGGAAACAAATTATATAATAAAGACCATACAATAAAAGGGACTATTACACGAAGCATCCTTTTTTTATAAAATTGTCCGATTTCCTGTTCTACCGGTAATAATAACATTCCTGTCAGCATCACAAACAACGGTACGCACGGACGCAAGAAAGCTCCATAAATACTCCCCCATAAGTTATATTCCGGATTTAAACGAGCTTCAGGAGAAACATTGAAAGGGTCTGAACAATGGATACAGATGACCATTAAAATGGCTATCACACGAATTAAATCAGCCCATACTATATGATTCACATTTTTCATTTGGTATTCATTTTTTTCAATTGCAAAGTTAGGACAATGGTATGACATTTTTTTTAAACTACTTAAAAAAGCAGAATAAAGCAATGCGAAGGAAACGAAACAACCCTATTATTTAATCTTGTTCCTCAAATGGCACAACGTAACTTGAGAGATGCCTAAAAAAGATGCAATATAACCCAAATTTACTCTTTGGAAGAGATCCGGACGTGTTTGCAACAATTCTATATATCGTTCTTCCGCTGACTTATACAGTCTTGAAATTAAACGCTTTTCATTCATTATAAAAGCCTCTTGATGCAAAATCCTTGACCAGTTCGCTATTTCTATATTAGTCTGATACAGCTTTTCTAAATCTTTTATCGGCACGGCATATAATACCGTATTTTCCAATAACTGAACAACTTCATATTCGTACCCTTGTTGGTTCCCATAAAAATTGTTCGTCGAAAAAACAATATCTCCTTCTGTACTAAACCATGAGGTGAGTTCTTTGTCGTTAATTACACAATATGAGCGTGCTATACCCTTTTCAATGAAATAAAAGTTTTTATCGTTCTGGAAAGAGGACGTTAGGATATGTTTTTTGGGCAGTTCCAATAAAGAGCTATGAGCAAACAGTTCATTTATGGAACTATTGCTCATGTTTGACTTGGCTTTAAGTGAGTTTATCGTATTACGCATCATTTGACTTTCACAACGCTTATTTACTCTTTCCTGTTTTTTATTAAGCGGCTACAAAAATACAAAAATGCTCCTATAATAAATAAACAAGCTGCATTTTTATATATCGCCCAGATTAACATTTATGGATTGCTCCCCTTGCCTTTCCGTTGTTGTTTCATGACCGGGTATCCATACTTTTCTGCTATAATCTGCCGATTTTATTCGATTATCCCAATGATATTCTTTATATTTGTATAGTATTCGCACTAAAACAAAGTACATCATGGAAAATGAAAAGAAACTAACCCGTTCTTCCAACCGAATGATCGCAGGTGTATGCGCCGGAATAGCCGAATATTTCGGATGGGACCCTACCTTATTAAGAATAGTGTATATACTGGCTACATTCTTCACTGCTTTCGCCGGAGTAATCATATATATAATCCTGTGGATTGTCATGCCGGGAAAAAGACCTTCAGACGGATACGAAGACCGTATGAATCAACGTTTACATTAAATTAAAAGTATAGACCATATTTTCATACCAGTATCCGATATAGATAAAAGCCTTCGTTCCTGGAAGATGGTAATCCGATAGAAGTAAGTACATTAGTATAGCTCCAGTCCGAACTCATCTTTCAGCTGCATCAACGCCTGATTCTTTTGAGCCATCATCTGGAATTTCTCAACACGTCCCACAGGACGTATTGTTTCCGTAGCCTCACTTACCCGCACTGTCATCACCACTTTGCTGTTTTTCAGCCTACCACGAAGATAACTCTGCAATTCAGGAATCAAAGCTGTAAAATCCTTTGCAGCAAACTCATTATCAACTACCACTTCAAAAGTCGTTGAGTTATTAAGCAATACCGGACGGAGCATCTGCATACGTTTAGTAAGAGCATCCTGTTCTTTCGGCAACTGACCGGCATATTCCTGCCAGTAATAATTCAAATCCCGATCATTGAAAATAAAATCTTCTTCCGGTTGCTGTACTCTGGGAACATGAGTGGTAACTGTATTCTGCGTTGTCTGATCGCGCTGCGGATTCTTGATAGACACGCCCAAACTAGACATCTTCATCACCGGAATTTTCCGTTCTTCCTTGACAGTCGGGGCAACTCCCGCTCCTTGCGACGGAGCAGACGAAGCCGCACCAGAAGAAGCCGATGCTCCCGGTTGCGCTGCCGCAGATGCTTGCGGATGCCGGACAGTAGTGCCATTAACAGCCTGTGTTGTTACTGAAGACGGAGACGTATGAAGGGAAGCCTGCTGAACCTGGGTTGCAGAAGCGACCTGCGGCTGCTGAGCTGCGGCAGGCTGTGTGAATATGGGTTTTATGGTCTTCGTAGGGCCACGCCCACCACTCACGTCATCCCCCTCGGTGGTAAGCTGTGCAACCTGTATCAAGGTCAGTTCTACCAGCAAACGCTTATTTTTGCTGATGCGGTAATTCAAATCACACTCATTACAAAGCTTCATAGCCCGGTACAAGAAAGGTAGCGGACATTTCTGCGCCTGTTCCTGATAGCGTTGGCGTATGCTCGCTCCCACTTCCAGTAAAGGCAATGTCACCGGGTCTTTCCCCACCAACAGGTCACGGAAATGAGACGATAATCCGGTAATAAAATGACTTCCGTCAAAGCCTTTATTCAAAATATCATTGAAAAGCAACAAAGCATCACTTACCTTGTTTTCGAGGAAACAATCCGTCAGACGGAAATAATATTCATAATCAAGAACGTTCAGATTATCAATCACACTCTTATAGGTGATATTTCCTCCGGTAAAACTTACAACCTGGTCGAAGATAGACAAAGCATCACGCATACCACCGTCTGCCTTCATAGCTATCACGTTCAGTGCTTCCGGCTCCGCCGTGATACCTTCTTTCGAAGCAACATACGACAGATGATTCACCGTATCTTCCACGCTTATCCGGTTAAAGTCATAAATCTGACAACGGGAAAGAATGGTAGGGAGAATCTTATGCTTCTCCGTCGTAGCCAGGATAAAGATAGCATGACGGGGAGGTTCTTCCAGCGTTTTCAGGAACGCATTGAAAGCAGATGCCGAAAGCATGTGCACCTCGTCGATGATATATACCTTATACTTACCAATCTGCGGCGGGATGCGTACTTGCTCCACCAACTGGCGAATGTCATCTACCGAGTTGTTGGAAGCAGCATCGAGTTCGTGAATATTGTATGATCGCTGTTCGTTGAAAGCTACACATGACTCACACTGATTGCAAGCCTCTCCGTCGGCAGTAGGCGTCATACAATTGATGGTTTTGGCAAAGATACGCGCACAAGTGGTCTTTCCTACCCCACGTGGTCCGCAAAACAAATAAGCATGAGCCAGCTTTTGGGTAGCAATTGCATTTTTCAGCGTAGTAGTCAACGCCCGCTGTCCTACCACCGATTCGAACGTGGACGGACGGTACTTACGGGCTGAAACAATATAGTTTTCCATATCCGGGATTCTCTCTGTTTTTTTGAATTTTCGCTTACTCTGCAAATGTACACAAAAAAAGTGAGATGTAATAAGGGATAAAGAGAGAAGTTTTGAAGCTAAAGCGATAAGTTTTTAAGTTATTAGTTTTATCTTTGCGGATATTAAAAGGAGAAATTATGGGTAAACTAATCAGTATCTGGAGTTTCATACGCAGACGAAAGTATCTCATTACGGTCGTTGCGTTTGCTGTTATCATTGGCTTTCTGGACGAGAACAGCCTGGTTCGTCGTTTCGGATATGAACGGGAGATTAGCCAGTTGAAAGAAGAGATAGAAAAGTACCGGGCAGATTACGAAGAGAATACCAAGCGTCTCAACGAAATAACGACCAATCCGGACGCCATCGAGCAAATCGCCCGTGAAAAGTATCTGATGAAGAAACCCAACGAAGATATTTACGTTTTTGAAGATTAAAGAATGAAACAATTAGTACCCGCCCTTTTCGTCGTAGGCGCTATCATGGCTCTCACCGGAGCTGCTGTATTTATCACCGGATGGATCTATGCTCCTTACATATATACTATCGGAGCCGGACTTTTCGCTTTGGCACAAGTGAACACGCCTGTCAAAGGAAAAGGAAAAACACTGAAACGCCTACGCGTTCAGCAGATATTCGGAGCATTGGCGCTGATCCTGACTGGAGCCTTTATGTTTACCACCCGAGGCAATGAATGGATTGCCTGCCTCACGATTGCTGCTATCCTCGAACTTTACACTGCTTTCCGTATTCCGCAGGAAGAAGAAAAAGAAAGGGCATAAAAAAACCTGCCCATAGCTTCGCAGTCTTGAACAGGTGGAAAATTAAACAAAAAATATATTATGGCGTTCCGTCCTTTTTATTAAAAAACGAAACGCTTTCTATTCATTATTATTTCTTCACTGGTGAATATCTTGCATTCAACCCATCAACAATTTCTTTTGTGATATTAAAAGCGCTGTCAGCATAAAGCAGGTTATCAAACCCAGTGTTGCTGAAAATCAGGCTATATCCGTGAGTCTTATTATATTCTTTCAGGAAAGCGTTGATAGAATCGCGGAACTGCAAGCTGTTCTTGTTGTTCTCTTCCATCAAACCATTCTGAAGTTTGTTGCTCAACTCTTGCAAATCTTGTTCCAACTTCACCAGACGGTTGTATTCTTGCTGCGCTCTATCTTGTGACAGGAAAGCATTGTTTTCTACTTTCTTCTGGAAATCTTGTTTTTCCTTGTTCAAAGAGGTAGCCTTCTGATTCAATGTCATGCGAACGTTCTCGCTCTTCTTTACCATCGCCTCATTCAAGTCAATACAGAAATTGTATTTGGCAAGCAGCGTATCTATTTCAACATAGGCAATTTTCATTCCTGACAGTTCGGCATTAGCCTGTGCCGGAGTACTTGTAGTTTGATTGTCAGTTTTGCCAGCACATTGTGAAAATAAAACGATAAACGCAAGAGCAGCCAAACCGTTCATGAGGTAGTTCATTCTATTCATAATTAATAAGTATTGTTTTTAATAAATTTAATTCATACTATCGTTCAAGGCTTTTTCCAACTCATCAATAGAAAAACGTGGTTTCTTTTGTGCTTCGCGATCCTGCGACTGTGCGCATCCGATTCCTTTCTGACGCAACGTTTTATTCCCGCTCACATGACCATTTGGGAATTTTCCACCCTTCGTAAAGAATACTTTCACCCCTAATAATACTAGGGAAATAGCAACTATTAACAAAGTTATCAGTATAGTCTCAACCATTTCTATTAATTTTGTGAGTGCAAAGATAGGCTTTAATGAGATATGAGTTCAGATAAGTCAATCAAATTAACCATATTTAGCAATAGAAGAAGCGAAAACAGCCCTTCTATTCCTATTATAAAATAAAAACAGCATGGAAAAAAAAGACTTAAAGCCGGCTGGCGTATTCAAGTATTTCGAAGAAATCTGCCAAGTGCCACGCCCTTCAAAGAAGGAAGAGAAAATGATTGCCTACCTGAAGGCATTCGGAGCAAAACATAACCTGGAAACTAAGGTGGACGAAGCCGGCAACGTATTGATTAAAAAACCCGCTACTCCGGGAAAAGAAAATCTTCAAACCGTCGTATTGCAATCACATATCGACATGGTGTGCGAAAAGAACAATGACGTTCAACATGACTTCCTCACCGATCCCATCGAAACGGAAATTGACGGTGAATGGCTGAAAGCCAAAGGCACTACCCTCGGAGCCGACAACGGTATCGGTGTAGCTACCGAACTGGCTATTCTGGCTGACGACAGCATTGAACATGGTCCGTTGGAATGTCTGTTTACAGTAGACGAAGAAACGGGGCTTACCGGAGCTTTCGCCCTGCAGGAAGGCTTTATGAGCGGTGATATTCTTCTGAACCTCGATTCGGAAGATGAAGGGGAAATCTTTATCGGCTGTGCCGGAGGCATTGACTCCGTTGCAGAATTTACATATAAAGAGGTGGAAATTCCTGCCGGATATTTCTTCTTCAAAGTGGAAGTGAAAGGTTTGAAAGGTGGTCACTCCGGTGGTGATATTCATTTGGGACGGGGAAATGCCAACAAAATACTGAACCGTTTCCTTTCCCGCATGGCTGCCAGACACGATCTGTACCTCTGTGAAATCAACGGTGGTAATCTGCGCAACGCTATTCCCCGCGAGGCATACACTATCTGTGCTGTTCCCGAAGATGCCAAACATGATGTCCGCACCGAACTGAATATCTTCACCAGCGAAATGGAAGACGAATTATCCGTTGTAGAGCCCGACTTAAAGTTGGTTCTCGAATCGGAAACTCCCCGCAAGACGGCTATCGACCAGGATACCACTACCCGTTTATTAAAAGCTCTGTATGCAGCTCCTCACGGTGTATACGCCATGAGCCAGGATATTCCCGGACTGGTGGAAACTTCTACCAACCTGGCATCTGTCAAGATGAAGCCGAATCATGTCATCCGCATTGAAACTAGTCAGCGGAGCTCGATACTATCCGCACGCAACGATATGGCGAACACGGTTCGTGCTGTATTCCAACTGGCGGGAGCCAATGTTACGTTTGGCGAGGGTTATCCGGGATGGAAACCGAATCCCCACTCGGCTATCCTCGAAGTGGCTGTTGAATCTTACAAGCGTCTGTTTGGTGTAGACGCGAAAGTTAAAGCCATCCATGCAGGATTGGAATGTGGTCTGTTCCTTGATAAATATCCAACGCTGGATATGATTTCTTTCGGACCGACACTGACAGGTGTTCACTCTCCTGACGAACGAATGCTTATTCCTACCGTTGAGAAATTCTGGAAACATCTATTGGATATCTTGGCACATGTTCCTGCCAAGAAATAACAGACAGATAAGTCAACATAAAGAAGAGTATGGTAACAGTGAAAAGAGAGTAGCTGTTGCCATGCTCTTTTTTGCAATGAATTTAATAGCTGTAAGTTTCTTTGCTCCTTCTTATGCTATCGCACAAGATTCTCACGAAGGACAAGGCTATCACGACACACAAGTCCCCTCTCAACAAGAAAGAATCCCTTTCCGCGTTGTAAGTTGGAACATAGAAAACCAGTTTGATACACACCACGACAGTTTGAAGAACGATCATGAATTTCTTCCCGACGCGATGCGTCATTGGAATTATAGCAGATATAAAAAAAAGCTGGTTGACGTTGCCCGTGTAATTACTGCTATTGGCGAATGGAGTCCGCCTGCATTAGTCGGATTATGTGAAGTAGAAAATGATACAGTGCTTCGTGACCTGACCCGCCGTTCTCCTTTAAAAGAGCTTAGTTATCGTTATGTAATGACCAACTCCCCTGATTTAAGAGGAATTGACGTAGCCTTGCTTTATCAACGGGATTTATTCAAACTATTATCTTCCCGTTCCATTTCCATCCCTCCGTTGAAGCAATACCGCCCGACAAGAGATTTGCTACACGTCAGCGGACTTCTACTGACGGGAGATACCCTCGACGTATTTGTCTGCCACCTCCCCAGCCGTTCGGGTGAAGCCAAAGAATCGGAATCCTATCGCTTATATGCAGCTCATATTCTGCGTATGGAAGTTGATAGCATTATGAGCATTCGTTCTCTTCCGCAAGTCATTATTATGGGGGATTTCAACGATTACCCGACGAATCAATCTATTCAGAAAATACTGGAAGCCGAAGCACCTCCTGTTACTACCAATAACCTAGCCTCAACAACCGGCTCCACCAACTTCTCAACAGTTGCCCCCTCCTCATTAAAACTATATCACCTACTCGCCCGGAAAGCTAAATCAAAAGACTTCGGTTCTTACAAATATCGTGGTGAATGGGGATTACTCGATCACTTGATTGTATCAGGCACTCTATTAAATCAATCAAATCACTTTTTCACCAGCGAAGAAAAAGCAAATGTATGCCTTCTCCCCTTTTTACTGAAAGATGACGAAAAATATGGTGATAAAGAACCTTTCCGCACTTATAAGGGGATGAAGTATCAAGGCGGTGTCAGCGACCATTTACCTATTTATGCAGACTTCGAGCTGATTTTATATTAATAAAGTACCGTCTCGTTAGTTCTTTCTATAATAATGAATGAACAACAAATATATCTTGGAAAATAATTATGATATTTCTCATACGATAGAAACTTCTTCCCAGTCTTCTACTGTCCGTGTGACAGATGAGAAGTTCACTCCGATGCAAATCACTTTTCGTTTGTCTGCCAAATAAGGCTTGGCGTAGCCAGTCTTCTCTATTTGTTCCAGAGCTTCCTGTGCTGTTCCATCCATTTTGAATTCAAAGATATAGACGTAATCCTCCATCTCCAGCGTACAATCCACCCGTCCGTAGCTTTGGCGGTCCTCGCAATGGATGGCGGTGCAATATACGCCTATCAGTCGAAGCAATAGATAAAAAGTGTATTGAAAATGCTTTTCTGTTATATCTATATCTTTCAACGAGCCGTGGGAGTCATAGGGAATACTTGCCAAAAAAGAGGTGAGGGAACGGCGGAACGCATCTGTATCACCGCGTTCAAGGTCCATCACGGCATCTGTTATCCAACTCGTCACTTCTTTACTCTTCGGCTTCATATAATTGGCTGCTAATACAGACAAGAATCCCTTCCGTACTTCGTTGTTTGGGAAATCGAGCAGATAGGTTCCCATTTTTTTATTATATTCCTTGATTGTGAGGTATCCGCTTTGAAAAATCATTGGTAGGGGCTGTTCCACATCCGCTTTGTAGTCTATAAACATAGTTGGGTCGTAGAATTTTCCTGTTAGTTCATTCATCTGTTCGCGACTGTGTTGTAGCAGACGTATCAAATAAGTCGGGGTACCGGTGGCGAACCAGTAGTCACGGATTTCATTCATATCAAAGGCATTAAGTATGCTAAACGGATTATAGATGGCGGCCATGTTCGTACTAAAATGATAGCCATCGTACTGCCGTTTCAACCAGTCCTTCATTTCCTCCACCGTACATTCGTATTTAGTTGCCAATCGCGAGATGGGTTCTGCGAAGTATTTCTCCAATTCTTCCTGAGTGATTCCGCATAGTGATTCGTAGCGTTCATCCATACTAATGTCTTTTGGTTGGTTGAAGCCACTGAACACACTTACTTGCGAAAATTTCGTAACTCCCGTCAACAGTACGAATTTCAAGTATTCGTCAGCTCCTTTGAAGGTGGAATAAAAAGATTTCAGAATTTCCCTGTGATGGTCTTCAAGCAAAAGTTTCTCTCCTACATGGTTGCAGGTGTAAGTTCCGGTATCCAACACATCGAGAATTGGTTTGTCATATTCATCAATCAGTACTACCGCACGCTGCCCTGTCCGTTCATAAGCACGGCGGAGCAGTTCCTTGAAGCGGTCACCTGTGGTAGTATAGTTCAGATTTTTGCCATAGATGTCTTCCCAATTGCCTAAATACCCTTCGATAGTTGCTTCGAGCACTCCCGGTTGGGTGTATGGCCCACCGTTAAAGTCAATGCGGAAAATAGGATATTGCAACCAGTCTTTTTCAAGGTCAGCAATTGCCAGTCCGTCGAAAAGTTCTTTCCGCCCCTGAAAATAACAGGCAAGTGTACTCACCAACAGACTCTTCCCAAAACGACGGGGACGACTCAAGAAATAGATTGAACCCGTTTGCACAAGGTTGTAAACTAAGGCAGTCTTGTCTACATAAACAAAACCGTCTTCACGAAGGCGGTCAAAGCTCTGTATTCCAATAGGATATTTCATCTTTTTATCGGCTTTTTATGAATCACTAGACGAAGATACGTGAAAACAGGCATAAATACAAACGATTCCGGACATTATAAAACGAATTTTGTTATATTAATCCGAATACTGATAAACCTTCAAGTCAAACTTGGGAACCATTGCCAGCAAATGGTCGAAGATGTCCGACTGGATACGTTCGTATTCTTTCCAAACTTTGTTTCGGGAGAAGAAGTAAACTTGAATAGGTACTCCATACATCGTGGCTTCTTTCTGGCTGATAATCAAGTCCAAATCTTGATTCACCACAGGCAAGCTGCACAAATAACGCTCGATATATACACGATAAACCTGGGAATTGGTAGGTACTACACCTTCTTCAGGCTGATAATCCGCCATCAAAGGGATTTCCTTCCGATAACGGTCGAGCATTTCGGGCGTACAGAATTGGAGCGTAGTCAAATCCAGGGTTATATTCTTCATTACCCTTCGTCCTCCTGATTGCACCATTCCCCGCCAGTTCTGGAAAGGGCTGCTGACCAAGGTATAAGGGGGAACGGTAGAAATCGTATTATCGAAATTCTGAATCTTGACTGTATTCAGAGTAATCTCCTGCACTGTGCCATTGGCAGCACCGGAAGGAAGCGTTATCCAGTCGCCCGGACGAACCATATCATTGGCGGAAAGCTGGATCCCCGCCACAAATCCTAGTATGGAATCCTTGAATACCAGCATCAGTATGGCGGCCGAAGCCCCTAATCCCGCAAACAAACTGGCTGGGGACTTATTCACAATAATGGCAATGATAATGATTCCACCGACAAAGAACAGAAGCACCTGCAACACCTGAATGAATCCTTTCATCGGACGGTTCTTCATTGACTCCTTCCCGTCGTAGATATCCATTATCATCAATAGAATCCCATTAATGGCCAACAGCAAAGAAAAGATTATGTAAACGGCACAAGCTTTCTGGGAAATAAGCAATAAGTCCTTGCCACGAATAAAAGCCATTGGCAGTAAAGAATAAACCAGAAAAGCCGGAACCGTATGAATCAGGTTGTGAAACACTTTGCGCTTCATCAGCAACGTATTCCAAAGGTGCGGTTTCCGACGGGTGTACCGCTTCATTCCTCCTATAAGAATCGCCTGGCAGAGATAATTCAGACCGATAGCAATTGCTATCATCAGCACAGCAATAATAGTCTCATCAAAACGGTCGGCAACTGTCGGGTCTATTCCCCAATCTATCAGGATTTTGTTCATCCATTTTCCTAAATCTAGTACAAGCATAACTTCTGTCCTTTTTTATTAATAACAGCAAAAGATTCATTTGGTTTAGAAAAAAAGACTGGCGTCCGATTCACAAGAAATCGGGACTGCCAGTCTTCACTGCTATTCTCTAAGCATATCTTTCAGCGATAACAATCCCATCAGGGAGTTGTTATCACTCCTATTTCATCCATTCCTACTTTCGCGGTTGTTGCGGTAGGTGTAGTAGCCTCCAACTTAATATAACGCGCCTGTACTTTCTGCCCGAAAGTGACCGTTTGCGGCAGCGGGTTGTGCATGATATTACTGAACTCACCATTGGCAGGAACTTCCTTCCAGTGCTTTCCGTCCATGCTCACAAAGAATTTATAACGGAAAGCCATCGTCGGTTTCGCTTCCGCTTTCGAAGGGGCATAAGTAAAGCTGGCTAATGTCACCGATTTGCCCAAGTCAATCGTCAACGGAGAATCAGCGACTTGTTTCCAGCTGGCACGAGGCAGATTATTCCAATCTTCACCCTGAACCACTTCCTGCAAAGGAGCTGCATAATAAGCGGCCACTTGGTTAATATGAGCAGTCAGACGACATTCGTCAATCTTCACCCGTAACTGACTGGCTTTCACGACCGGGAAACGCAGCATACGTTTATATCCGATTGTCGTACCCTTGCCTACTTCTTTCCAACCGTTATCAGTCAAAGCCTCTACAACGAAAGACTCCACTCTCTGTCCTTTTGTGATATCTTCCTGAAGCATCACTAAGTTAATTTCCGAACCCGGTTCCAAAGAATAAACGGCTTCACTGCCCGAAATGGCATTCCAGTAGTTTCTCCCTTTCTTCACCCGGTTATCGGCAAATATCTGTTCACGGTAAGCTGCAAATTCCTCCAGACGATTCACGTCCGCTTCATTAATCAAGCCTTTGCGGTCGGGCGGTATATTCAATAAAAGCACGGAGTTATATCCTACCGACTGGAAATAAATATCCGACAGATGTTTCAAGGATTTCACTTTCGCGTCTTCTTCCGCATGATAGAACCATCCCGGACGGATGGACACATCCACTTCCGAAGGATACCAGAATAATTCCGTAGCTTTCTCCAGCATTTTGCGGCTTCCTAAATCTTCCGCTTTGCTAAAGACACCCAGACGTTTGTTGTTTTCTGTCGAGCGGGCATAAATTCCCGGAGTCAGTACGGTGGCATTCCATTCCGTTTCGCGTCCCAGCCCTCTTTCATTTCCTACCCAACGGACATCGTCTCCCATAATCGCCATTACTGCTTTCGGTTGAAGGCGTTGGATGGTTTTATAGAAAGCGTCCCAGTCATACACTTGTTTTTTTCCGTTCGGGCCTTCCCCATTCGCTCCGTCGAACCATACCTCGTGCACTTCACCATAATTGGTGAGCAATTCTGTCAATTGACGGACAAAAAATTCATTGTAACGGGGAGAGTCTCCATAACATTCCGCATTCCGATCCCACGGAGAAAGATAGACGCCGAACTTCATATCATATTTATCGCAGGCTTTCCGAAGTTCTTTTACGACATCCCCCTGTCCGTTCTTCCAAGGAGAAGAGGCTACAGAATGTTTCGTTGTAGCTGTAGGCCACAGGCAGAAACCGTCGTGATGCTTTGCGGTCAGAATAACCATTTTGAAACCTGCATTTTTCAAACTCTTCACCCATTGTCCAGCATCGAGTTCTGAAGGATTAAAGAGTGCAGGATCTTCTTTTCCGTCTCCCCATTCACGTCCGGTAAAAGTGTTGATGCCAAAATGAAGGAAAGCGGTCAGTTCCATTTGTTGCCAAGCATATTGTTGCGGAGTGGGTACCAACCGCGCTGCCATATCGACTTTCTGTTCGAGCGTTGCATCTTGAGGAAATTCAACATGCTTCACGTAGTAGTTTTCTTTTTTCTGTGCCTGCACTCCACCGATAAGGGTAAAAGACAATAAGAGAGAGATTAGTAGTTTATTCATAGCCTATAAATTATTGCAGTTTTACAAAAATAAAATAAAGGTACGGATTTCACGATTCTCATGGAATACTTTCTTACGATATCCCATTCAATCAGTGTAACCCCCACCTTTATATATAATCTAAATAACCTATTGATTTAGTATCTATTTCACCGGATAAAGGGTAAATTCAAAACTCTGTTTCTTTAATGGAACCAAGTATTGCGGTAATACTCCGGGACCACAAGTAGCCGTTCCCACACCTGCCTGTTCAGCATCCAGATGCACTGTCAGCAATCCATCGCGTTCCAGTTCATTGATATGGCGGGCCTTCTCTAATAATACATCCGAGAAAGGAATGATACTAAACTGGAAAGCACGATTTGATTCTACAAAGAGGCCTTCGCCGGAAGTATTTGCCAACTTCGCCCAACGTACATCGGTGCGGTTGCCCGTAGATTGCGGAGCAACATAATAATGAAACATCCGTTCCGGTGTGGTCTGATATACACCGATTTTGCCGGACTGATTGCGGTCAATGTATGTTTCATTCTCTCCACGTCCGAGGTAAGAAACCTGATCGTAGGTGTTCGATACACGGAATGTCAGTCCCAGGCGTGCCATTGATTTCACGATGGTCGTGTCGGGCTGGAAAGTAGTAAGAACTTTCAGCGCACCGTTTTTATCCAATGAATAAACAAAGTCGGCAGTTCCTATCTTTTGCGCTTTCGCATTTAGAATTTCCACCCGGGCAGTGGTCGAAGTCTTGCCCTCTTTCAGTGAAACGACCTTTTGGGTCAGATTATCCAATCCTGCATTACGCCACAGACGTGCACCGTTCTTATCCCGGTTGTCATTATCCGTTGCCGGGCGGAAAAGGCTCAATGTCAGCGGAGCAGCTAATAATTCTTTGCCATTCAGGTTCAATGAAGTCAGCGCCCCTGTTTGCTTGTCAACAGTGAAAGTCGTTTCACCTGCTTTTTGCGGACGGTAACCTGTATAATTCTTATTACCGGCAAGCACGAACTGATCGTATGCCACTTCCCAGTCCTTATCGATCATTGAAGATGCTTCACGACGCGTCCAGCTGATATTCAGATAAGCCTCACGAATTGTATTCGGAAGTTTGACAGCGCCTAAAGCTACATCTACGGTAGCGTGCGGTGCACAATCAATCGTTTTCGTACCTTCTGCCAAGATCTTGCCATTGTCTGCCGTCACATTCCAGTTCAGTACATACTCATTCAGATTAGAGAAGTCATACCAGTTCTTGACACGGATAGTCAGATTCTTTTGACCCGCCAAAGTCGCTTTTATATTCTGATATACTTTCTTTACTTCAAGCAAATGCGGATGCGGTTCACGATTGGCGCCTACCAAACCGTTACAGCAGAAGTTACCGAAACTCGGGATTCCTTCCGGCCCGTAATCACCGCCATACGTCCAATACCATTTACCGTTTTTATCTATTTCGCGGAATGACTGGTCCACCCAGTCCCAAACGCAGCCACCTTGTGCCATCGGATTGTTTTCAAATACATCCCAGTATTCTTTCAATCCGCCGCAACTGTTGCCCATCGCATGAAGATATTCGCAAAGAATGAAAGGACGATAGATGTCTTTCTTCGCAAGATATGCTTTGATGTCGTCCACACTGCGGTACATACGGCAGTAAATATCCGTATTATAGTTCAATTCGGCACGTTCGTATTGCACGGGACGAGTGTTTTCTACCGATTTCAGCCAGTCGTAGGTACGCTCGAAGTTGATTCCGTTGCCGGCTTCATTTCCCAACGACCAGATGACGATAGCGGGATGATTCTTGGAACGTTCATACATCCGGTGGGTGCGGTCCATGTGCGCAGTCAGCCAGGTAGTGTCTTTGGCAAGAGAAGCAGCCCCATATCCCATTCCGTGGGATTCGATATTTGCCTCATCAATCATGTACAATCCGTAGCGGTCGCAAAGCTGATACCAGTAAGGGTGAGTCGGATAATGCGAGTTACGCACCATGTTGATATTGTGCTGTTTCATCAGTTTGATGTCCAGTTCCATCAGTTCTTTGCTCACGGTACGTCCCAGCTGGGAGTGTTCGTGGCGGTTGGTTCCTTTCACCAATACCGGAACACCGTTGATGCAGAAACGTCCGTCTTTGATTTCCGATGTACGGAAGCCGACTTCGCAACCCGTCAGTTCGGTGACCTTGCCTTGTTCATCTTTCAGTTCGAGTATCAATGTGTAAAGATGAGGATGCTCTGCACTCCAAGCCTTTACATCAGGTAGATTCTTTTCATCAAACGTGATAAGATTGCTCAATCCACGGGATTTTATCCGGATGGCATCCTGCAAGACAGCTTTGCCTTCGGCGTCTTTCAGGGTGTAAGCAATAGAAGTGGCTCCAAGTGTAATAGAAGGTCCCTCTACGGTCACTTCAAGTCCGAAAATTCCATCTTTGTATTTCTCTTTGTCCAAAGATGCATTCAGTTTGTAGTCGGCAATGTACTGTTTAGGAGTGCTGTAAAGATACACATCACGTTCGATACCACTCAAACGCCACATATCCTGACATTCCAGATAAGCACCCGCACTCCATCGGTACACTTCCAAAGCAACCACATTTTCGCCTTCATTGAGGACGTCAGTAATATCCCATTCGGCAGCTGTCTTTGATCCCTGATTGTATCCAAGCAATTTTCCATTCACCCATACATAATAGAAAGAGATGACCCCTTCACAACAAAGTACTATCCGGCGTCCTTTCCAGTCGGCAGGCACTTTGAAGGTACGGCGGTATGAGCCGACTTCATTTTCCGCATGCGGTACCAGCGGCGGATTCTTCTTGAAGTTGAACATTTTATCGTCAAATTCATACGTTTCGTTGACATAGATAGCTGTGCCATAACCCTGACATTCCCAGTTGCCGGGCACATTGATGTCCGCCCATCCTCCTGTGTAATAAGAAGGTTGGTAAAAGTCCTTCGGACGGTTATCGGGATTCTTCACCCAATGGAATTTCCACTTTCCGTTCAGGCTCATATAAAAAGGAGACTGTTCATACCCTCCCGGCTTTTCAATGTCGGAAGCGTTGGCATAAGGCCATACGTATGTGTGAGGAGCGAGTTTGTTCAGTCCCACCGCATACTGGCTTTGCCATTCGGGCAACGGTTGTTGCTGCGCTAGCGTGAAAGTAGTGGCAGCCAGTACTGCTGATAAGATTAAAGAAGTTCGTTTCTTAAAGCTAATGTTCATAAGCATGTCATCATTATTAGTTTATACAAGATTGTTTTACAAAGCACCTAATTGCTATTTTTTAACTACTTGATTACTATTCTATAATCACTTCATCAAAATAGACTCTCGCTTCCTGACCGGGGCGGACATGCTCGTCGGGACATATCCCCGCACCTTCTGCCGTCACCCGGACATAACGAGCAGATACTCCGCCCATGTCTATCGAATAGTCATTTCTGAAAGTTCCTTCCTGATAGATTTCTTCCGGAGAAAAGTTCAATTCTCCTATGGCATGGTAGGTACGATTATCATCAGAAACTTCTACGCGAATCATTTTCGGTTTGTGCGCTCCCATTCCATAATTCGTAATGCAACCAATAGCTAATTTATTCAGTTTTTCCTGACTCTGTAAATCTATTGTGAAAGAGATAGAATCATTCCGGCTCCAGTTACACCATTCAGAATCCGTATATTTCAGGCTTCCCCGCAATCCATTGACTAATAACATTTCGTTCTTCTTATTGTCAAGCAAAGGTTTTGCCGTAGCTTTGTTCCATGTGAGTGGCAACTCTAAGGTTTCTCCCATTTGCTTGCCGTTCATAAAGGTAGCGGCTTTCACCATTTGCGTCTTCGTCACACAGATAGGTCCGTCGTAACGATGAGAAGACATTGCCGGATTACTCCCATTCAGTGTATAATAAATTTCCACATCCGGACGGATACATTCCAAACTCACTTCCAGATGTCCGTCCACTGGTGTCACCGTCTGTTGTATGTTATACATTGAGCGGGCATAAACAATTCCTTTTTCTGCAATATGCGAATTGTATACATCCATTCGTTTCAAAAATCCAGTCCAGTCCTTCGTTCCTGCAGCTGTCCAAGCCACTTCTGCCAAGGCAGCCAGACGAGGGAACAAAAGATAATCCACGTCTTCCGGTTTATTACAGAATTCCGTCCACATACAGGCCTGTATACCCATTAGCAATGATTCGTATTCCGGTTTCCAGTCTTTTTGTACAGGTTCGTAATCAAAAACATCTTTTAGGGTATTGTTACCGAAATACGTTACCGGTTCAAACCATTGCGGTCCCTGATAGCGAATCAGGTACATGATACGCGCCGGAGTCATGATAAAACGATGTCCTTTTTCAGCAGCTTTCAGGGCAGCCGTTCCCATTCCCTGCCAACCGAGAATAATGGATTCTTCGGGAAGAAAAGAACTGTTTGTCAACTCATCCCAGCCAATCACCTCGCGTCCTTTCTTACGCAGGTAATCACTGATACGCTTCATGAAATAACCTTGCAAGTCTTCCTCATTGGCTAAATGCTGCTTTCTCATCCGTTTCTGACAAAGCGGACATTTTTCCCAGTTCGTCTTTCGCGCTTCATCTCCTCCGACATGAATATAGCGGGAAGGGAAAAGTGCCAGAATTTCGTCAAAGACATCCTGCAAGAATGTAAATACGCTATCATTTCCCGCACAGTAGATAATCTCGGAATTTCGTCCTCCCAAGCCGGGAAGTACACCGATAAAGTCTTTCACAACCGGACAAGCAAACTGGGGATAAGCAGCCAAAGCAGCGTTACTGTGTGCCGGTACATCTATTTCCGGAATGACTTCTATTTGTCTGTCGGCAGCATAAGCTACAATTTCCCGAATCTCCTCCTGTGTATAGAAACCACCTATTGGAGTAAGCTCTCCACGCTCCGGGTTACGGCGTGAGTGAAAAGGTACATCCGTACGGTCTACTCTCCACGCTCCTACTTCCGTCAAACGAGGATATTTCTTTATTTCAATCCGCCAGCCGTTATCGTCCGTCAGATGAAAATGAAGTTTGTTTATTTTCAACATCGCCATACAGTCGATGATTCGCAGTACGTTCTCTTTGGGAATAAAGCAACGTACCGGGTCCAAAAGTAATCCTCTGAAACCAAAACGGGGCTCATCCTGAACTGTCATTGCGGGAACGCTCCAAGCGATATTCTGTACCGGTTGCTCTGATTCTATGGCAGCAGGCAGGAGTTGGCGAATAGATTGCAGGGCATAAAAGAAACCCTTTGTATCCGAAGCTTTAATAAGTATCTGTTGCGGTGTAATCTCCAACAGATATGCTTCGGGTTTAAAAGAAGAATCCGTCACAAAACGAATTTGTCCTTCTTTGCTGCCGACATTCAAAGCCGGAGTTATTCCGGCAGCACGGGTAAACAAGTCGATAAAATTGCGGGCAATCACGGCTTGTTCCTGATTTTCTACCGCAAAGGCCGTTTTTGCAGAAAAGGTGAAATTACCACTACCCGGCACAATCTGTGTCGGGCGTGGTACTATTGAAATTAAAGGGGATGTTAAGTTATCAGCCTGCAAGAACACTGTCAGTGGCGAAAGCAGTATGAGAATGATTAAGATGTATCTTTTCATGGTGTATATACGTTGGTGTTATTCCTTGTCTCTTTCCGGTGAGAAGCGGACAGGGTCATTGTATTGCTCCTGAAGTTTCAGCATTTCTTCTTTCAGTTCTTTCACTACCGATTCGTATTCAGGTTGCCCGTAGAGGTTGTGCATTTCCGACGGGTCTGCCTGCAAGTCGTAGAGTTCCCACCAGTTGATATCATTATAGAAATGAATCAATTTATAGCGGTCTGTACGTACCCCGTAATGACGTTTCACCATGTGTTCAGCGGGATATTCATAGAAATGATAGTAGAGAGCTTTCCGCCAGTCTTTCGGATGTTCGCCTTTCAGTAAAGGAACGAGGGATATCCCTTGGATATCAGAAGGGATTTCTGCTCCTGCCAATTCGAGGAAGGTGGGTGCATAGTCGATGTTCTGTACCATTTCTGTGATATCACCCCTGCGGTCGAATCCTTTCGGCAAACGCATGATAAGCGGTGTACGCATGGATTCTTCGTACATGAAGCGTTTATCAAACCAACCGTGTTCACCCATGTAGAATCCTTGGTCGGAAGTATAGACGACAAGTGTGTTATCCAGCAAGCCTTTCTCTTTCAGATAGTCGAGTACACGACCAACATTGTCGTCCAGTGATTTTACGGTCTTCATATAGTCACGCATGTAACGCTGGAATTTCCAATTGGCAAGTTCCTTGCCTTGCAGGTTCTGCCTGTAGAAATCATCTATAACCGGCGTGTAGAATTTGTCCCATGCAGCACGTTGACCTTCGTCCATACGTCCGACATACTTCTCATATAAGGATTTCAGACGGGTGTTTTTATCAGGACGAAGCATTTTGAGGTCATAAATCATGTCCATGTCCTTCACAATATTCATCTCTTGCGCGGCAGCGGCGGGACGTCCTTCATAATCGTCAAAGAAATTATCCGGTAGCGGGAAGGTTTTATCTTCGTACAAAGCCAGGTTGCAAGTATCCGCCAACCAGTTACGGTGAATTGCCTTGTGGTGAATCAAAAGGCAGAAAGGTTTTTCCGGATTGCGTTTGTTTTCTATCCAGTCAATGGCGTCATCGGTAATAAGATTCGTGATGTATCCATGTTTTTGAATAGTGTCATTGTTTTGTGTGATGAAATCCGGGTTGTAGTAGTCTCCTTGTCCGGGAACAATCTGCCAGTAATCAAAGCCGGAAGGCAAGCTTTCAAGATGCCATTTACCCACCAATGCTGTCTGATAACCGATTTTCTGCAACAGTTTCGGAAAAGTTTGTTGCGAACTGTCGAATACGCAAGTGGTATTATCATAGAATTTATTGGCACAACTATGTTTGCCCGTTATCATGCAGGCACGGCTGGGGCCGCTTAAAGAATTGGCAACAAAGCTTTGAGTAAAACGTACACCGTCAGCAGCAATGCGGTCGAGGTTGGGGGTTTCCATGTAGCGTGTGTCGTAACAGCTCATCATTTGAGCTGTGTGGTCGTCTGTCATAATGTAGACGATATTCAAAGGGAGTTGCTCCGCAGGCCTTTGCTTGTTTGAGCAGGAAGCAAGGGAAGCTACGGCAGCTATTCCTGCTAAAGGAAAGAATAAGTTTGATTGCAGTTTTTCCATAAAACAACTTTATATTAGATTGTAGTGACAAAGGTAGAGACCTGTCAACAAAATCCATGTTCACAAATAACCAATTAATTTCCAATATTCTCCATTTTTGTCTGTTTCAGAAGGAAAAATGGCAAAAACACTATTTACAACTCATTTCCAATCCAGCAAATCCAAGAAAATATATACAATGATTTCTATTTATATAAAGAAAACCCGAATGAAAAGCAGAAACACTCCTCCTCTGCATTCGGGAAAAAACAACTTGTTATAACTACTATTTTTAATAGCCGAAGTTATTTTTTGTAATAGCTATATTAGTATTCATTTCATCACGCGGAATAGGGAACAACAAATTCTTTTTCAAGAAAGTCTCATCATTCAAATTTCCATTATTGTAAATACGTTCACCCCAGACTCCCGTTGCATTGGGATTATTCTCCTGCCACTTTTTAGTTATTGAGTGATTATTATTCACAGTAAGTGCTTTTTTCAAATATTCAGTTCCACGCAAGCGCATCATTTGATACATTTCAGTTTCACCGGCACCTTCAAAAAGTCTTTCAAAGAATATCTTTTCACGTACTTGATCTTTTGTTAATGTTGACTCCCATTTGGCTGGTTGTGTCGAAACCTTAGCTCCCGACTTACGTGCACGCGCCAACACGAGATCTACTGTATTAATTGCATCGTCTTTTCTATCCAATTCATTATAGACATCAGCCAACATCAATAATAAATCTGCATAACGATATAAAATTAGATTTTTATGACTGGCAATACCTGCCATATTCATATCAAAAGCTTTTGCAAAATGAGGCCATGCCGCTCTTTCTCCTGTCCTACCCGCCGCAGTACATACATTCAAAAAATCTTTCAATCCTTTACGATATTTCTCATCAAATTTGGTTTCATCATTCGTGATAGCCAAAATTTCATCCGCGCTCGGATTCTCTTTATTAGTCAATAACTCATAAGGAATTCTACCAACTAACAACTTGTTATTTTTCCAACCGGCAGGTTTTATACCGCTATCATAAGTGAAATAAGGATATTCATAGGTAGAGTCACGGGCAGACGGCACAGGCTCTACTTGAGCTACAGGTCCGATATTGTTTGTACATTTTCTCCATTTTGCCATAAATGTAGTCTCAATACGAGGATCTCCCCAATAGGTTCCCGCAAAGAAATCATAAAAAGCTTTCGTACACTTCACTCTATGGAAACTCTTACCATACGATGATGCAGCAGGATTAAAAACCCAAGATCCCCTATTAAAAGAAGACAACTCACCATTCACCTGAAATCCCAGTTGAAATATAGATTCTTTAGAACCTTTAATCTTATCAACAAATAAATTAGAAAATTTCGATTCCAAATCATATTTACCTTTCACTCCTTCAAAATAGGTCTTTGCTTTTTCCCAAGCTGTAGCATCACCCAAACAACCTAAAGTATGATACAACTTACCTAAATATGCTTCTGCAGTCCATTTCGTTGGAAATCCATCAGAATTCGTTTCCGGCAAATATTTTGAAGCAAATTCCAAGTCACTTCGTACAACATCCAACACCTCTAAACGCGAGGAACGAGGTACAGCTACGCCGTCATGAGAAGAAGGAGTTGTCTTCAAGGGTACATCTCCCCAACATATTGCAAGGTTATAATAAGACAAGGCACGCAAGAAATGAGCCTCTGCAGCCATTTCGTCTTTATCCTCCAAAGAAGTACTTTCTACGTTGGCTATAAATGCATTCGTTTCATTAATTACTTTATACATTACATACCATGCATTTGTCAACAGATCATCTGTATAGTCACATTGCAGCCATCCACACATATCATTTGTACCCCCATTAGTCTGTGCCCATCCGAAACCACTATATCGTACCGGAATTTCTTGCCAATGCTGACCATATCCTCCACTAGTCAATGCAAAATAACCATAGCATCCATATAATGCTGCACGTGCCTTTTCAGAAGTAGAAAACTGAATTTGTGTATTCAAAGTATATTGCGGGTCTTCATCTAACCACGATTCACAAGAAGCCAATAATAAGCAGCTTGCTAATAAAAATATATAGGTAAATTTCTTCATTTTCATAATCATTTATTGTAAATTAAAAGGTTACATTCAAGCCAAACACAAAAGAACGCATATTTGGAAAAGCATTCATATCAATACCCCGACGCAGGCCATCAAATGCAAAGCTATTTACCTCCGGATCATATCCACTATAATTGGTTATAACAAATGCATTCTTTACTGAAGCAAAAATACTGGTATTCTGGAACCCAATCTTAGTCATCCACGCTTTAGGCAAAATATAATTCAGCGTAATATCTGAACAACGCAAATAACTTCCATCTTCTACATAACGATCATAAACAACACCTTTTACATTTGAAGTAGACGACGGATATAAATTAGAACGATTCTCCGGAGTCCAGGCATTATAATAAGCATCTTTTCTCAAGTTTCCAGCCTGTCTGGAAGGAGTCTGTTCGTAACGGATATTTGTATTCAGAATATCATTACCATAAACACCTGTAAAAGAAGCAGAGAGAGAGAGATTCTTCCATTCCAAACGTGTCTGGAAACCATAGGTGAAATCAGGATTCGGATCACCTATCACAACCATGTCATTAGGATCTACTATACCATCTTCATTCACATCCACACATTTAATATTACCAGCTGCCATATCATTTCCAACAGATGAAGTGTAATATTTGGTAGAACCATCTGATGAGATATATCCTACTTTGCCATCAACAACATCTTCTTCCTGAATAATTCCCTGTGTCTTATAACCGAAAAATAGTCCCGGAGCCTCACCCTCAATAAAAACATTTGCAGGTCCAAAATGATCGCCAATCGTCTTACCTAAATAACCACGTACTCCTTTCAAGGAACCTATATCAGAAACTTCCAAACCTAAATTCTCAATCGTAGTCTTGTTGAAACCAATATTTCCGCCTACATTCCACTTCCACCCGTTACTGCGAATAATATCAGCATTTAAACTAAACTCAAAACCTTTATTCAACAACGAGCCTTCATTTATCATCACTGTTGCAAATCCACTGGAATATGGCAGAGCACGCTCAACCAACAAATCTTTTGTGTTTTTACGGTAATAATCAAATGCACCATTCAGGCGACCATTAAAGAAACCAAAGTCAAGACCAACATTCCACGAAGAAGTACGTTCCCACTTCAAACCCTCATTTTGCAGACTTTTGATTTGCATAGACGTCAGTTTATTCCCATCTCCATCAGCATAGTCCACCTTATTTTCATAAATAGATAGAGACTGATATGGATCAATACCCTGATTACCTGTCTCACCATAACCAACACGTACCTTCAACTGACTTAGCCAATCAATGCTCTTCATATAAGCTTCCTGTTCCATACGCCATGCTAATGAGAAAGACGGGAAATATGCCCAACGATTACCCTTTTTAAATTTACTGGATCCGTCAGCACGCAATGAAGCCGTCAACAAGTACTTATCATAAGCAGATAAATTAACACGTCCTAAATATGAAAGTAATTGATAATCTTTTTGTATAGGCTGTTTTACATCCACTTTTCCTGCATTAGACAATCCTTTAGTACGTAAGTCATAGATAGAAAAAGTATTGCCTGAAACATTCTCTGTCAGAAAATGATATTCATCATAAGTGATACCCGCTGTTGCCGACAGACGAAAATCCTTAGTCAAGTCCATATTAAAGTTTAACAGGTTTTCCACTGTATAATTAGACTTATTGACATTACTGATTGCCAGTAAACCCTTCACATTTTCTCCCGGAGGTAACTGAATCCCATACCAACGTTTACGGTCATTGACAATTATATTCCCCCCTGCACGCAGACTATACGAGAAATATTTATTAATGTTCCAATTCAGATTCAAGCTTCCATTAAATGTCTTATTATTAGTAATATCATCATAATCATTTACCCAACTAAATACATTCATTTTTGATTCCAAAGCACCCGGATCATCATCAGGAACAATATAAGGAGCTGTATCAAGAACCGTACGAGCCAAAGATCCGGCAACGCCTCCGGTTGTATTACCGCCCGTCATCATATCATTCTGCTTTAATGAACCGCTCAATATCAAATTTAAAGTTACTTTTTTAGATAATTCAGCAGTTAAATTAGCACGCAAGTCACCCTGTTTTATTCCTGTATTTTCTACGATACCATTAATATCCTTAAAGTTACCGGAGATATAATATTTCATACCGGCAGTTCCTCCACTGACAGAAGCCGAGTAGACCTGTGAGAAAGCTGATGTATATGCTTCTTTTTGCCAGTTGCGATAGGTAATAACCTTATATAATTCCGGATTATTCGGATCTGCCTGATAAGCGGATTCATTACCACTAAATACGTAACGCATTTCACCATTAGGTTGCAGATAATATCGCGGTTGGTCTAATTTAGAATTAGTGTAATCGGCATACTCTTCCAAATTTAACATATCGTGCAAGTTACGTGCATTAGCTATCGTAAAGTTCGCTGTGACATTTACTTTTGCCTTTCCGGCCTTTCCCTTTTTAGTTGTAATAAGAATTACGCCATTGGCACCACGAGAACCATAAATCGCAGTAGCAGAAGCATCTTTCAAGACGGTAATATCCTCAATATCATTAGGATTTATTGCACTCAACGGATCTTGAGCTATTTGGAAGTCACCACCTCCCACAGCAGACTCGGCAAACTCACCAGTAGATGCTTGCGGCACATTATCAATCACATATAACGGCTGATTATCTCCACGTAATGAGTTAGCACCACGAATAGTGACAGAAGAAGCAGCACCCGGAGTAGACATTGAAGCTGTTACATTTAAACCTGCAATCTTACCTTGCAATAGCCCGTCAATAGATACAGCTTTTGAAGCATCATTCGCATCAGGACGAAGACTGGCTGTAGCGCCTGTTAAATCGCTCTTTTTAGCCGTTCCATAACCAACAACAACTACTTCATCCAAATTTTGTGCATCCTCTTTTAATTGAACGTTAATTTTAGTCTGATTTCCAACCACTATTTCTTGTTTGGAATAACCGATAAAAGTAAAGACCAACACTGATTTTGAGTTTGGAACGGAAATGGAGAATTTTCCATCAATGTTGGTAATTGTCCCATTAGTAGTACCTTTTACTTGTACATTGACACCAGGCATACTTTCATTTAGAGCATCCACTACCTGACCGGTAATGTTTTTTCCTTGTCCCATAGATTGCGCTACAAACGCAAACAATGTGATGAAACATAGCAGAAAAACTTTTGATAGGTTCTTCATAGAAGTCATTTTTATAAATTATTAAATTTAAAGATTAAAAAGCTTATTCCAGATTTTTTGCTGAAATCCATACGCAAATATAGACGTGGTTACTGAATATGCATGTTCTATTTTAGCTACTATTTTTCCAATTTTGTCTAAAATCATCCATTTCATCGATATATCTAACCATCATAGACATTGTTGGACATCTTACGAATCAAAAAAAGAAAGCGGAAGTATCCATTCTTGAATATTCCCGCCTCCTTTATATTTTATCCTAATATAACTACAACAATTTTCCTATGAAGATATATTATAGGTTTTCTATATCAGAAGATTGAAGACCCGTATATTTGATAATTATATCAATGGATATTCCGTCCTCTCTCATCTTCCGAGCAATTTCAATTTGCTTCTTTTGCTCTCCTTTCTCCAACCCTTTCTCCAACCCTTCCTTCATCCCTTCTTTCATCCCTTCTTTCATCCCTTCTTTTATTCCCTCTAGCCTTCCTTTTTTCACTCCTTTTTCCAACCCGGCCTTCATCCCTTCCTTTAACCCTTCTTCAGCCGCTTTTCTCCGCATCTCTTCGTTTTTACGCCGTTCATCCTCCTCTACAATTTGGTTGACCCTATACCGATCTAATGCCTTATCATAAGCGATACGGTTTTCTTCCGAAAGATCGGCAACTGCTGCCAATCTCGCCAGATGTTCAAACACTTGTTCTTTCAAAGCATCCGGCATTCTATTCCAATTGCTCATATTCTTCAGTGCATAAATTAATTTATCATATAATGTATGGCAGTCCGACAAATCCTTTGTAAAATAAGGAAATTGCAAATAAATCTGCCGGAGATGCGGATTAACAATCTTCCCTGTATCACGGTCGGAAAGAACCGTATCCGTACGGAATTTAGCCTCTAAATTTTCCTCTTTGAAATTCGTCAGGAAAATTCCATATATAGTAGGTAGTCTATACTGCTTTCCATAAGAGACAAGTGGTTCTCTTGCAGTCATCGGATCCTCAGGGACAGGGACTTCTTTTGAAGAAGGAGATTCTATCTGCCGACTCACAGCACGACAAACATAATAAAGTGTACGATCTAAAAAATTACTGTGCCAACGATTCTGCATCTCCACGATAATATACTCACCACTTGCTGTACGGCAATAAAGATCATAAATGATACCTTTATCACTCACATTGTCCGCATGATCTTCCTTATCCAGAAAAGTAAGTTCTGTAATATGATGTTCACCTGCAAGTAGTTCGTTCAACAAAGTGATGAGCAAATTCTTACTGGCCGGTTGACCAAAAATAATTTTAAATCCTATATCAGTAAAAGGATTGACGTATTTGGACATGATATTCTATTTTTAGCAAAGGTAACTATTTAAATCCATAAACATAAAAAACAATCCCAAACTTTACGGATTTATAGCCTTTTATAGTAAGCTGTCTCCCTTTCAATTCCTCCAAACAAACAAGAGAAATGTTCTATTTTTCAGATTAAGAAAGAAAACAAAACTATTGAAGATGGTAATCCGGAATTAAAAGCATCCATATTACCACATATATATGCATATTACCACCACAATACAGCATATATTTTCAGATGATATGCGTTTTCTTTAAAGAAATAAATGATTTTCCTCGGTGAGCAATAAGCCATTCCTCGGTGAGGAACACATCCTTCCTCACCGAGAAAGCCTTCCATACTCACCGACCAAGTTATAAAAGCCCTCGGAAAAGCCCGTTTATAGGCTAGTTCATCATCACAAGCGCACAAAAGAAAAATGATAAAGCAAACTACATACGGGCAAATAGTAAGCATATAGATAGCAATACAGAGAAATTATTTATTTTTAGACAGGAATTATCCAGGATAACAAACAACCCTACATTCTTTCATCCAAAATGCAGAGCGTTTTTTCCTTCACCACAAACAAGTGACCGATATATTAAAAACAGAAAGAATAGAATATACCCTTTTTCAGATCAGCACATTTTTAATCCCCTCCTTTCAACAACCATACTCTTTCAGAGTCTGCATCAACTTCGCACCATTGATCGGCTTCACCAGATAATCATCACAACCGGCTTTCAACGCAGCTACCCGGTCGGCATCAAAGGCATGAGCAGTCAGGGCGATAATTGGAATTTCAGCATTAAACTTCCGGATCTCCGAGGTTGCAGTACGCCGTCCATAACAGGCATCTTCATATCCATCAGTACCAAATCCACCGGTTGGGTACGAACAATCTCAACTGCCTCCAGTCCATTCGGTGCGTGTAACAACTGGCATTTGTTTTTCAAAATAGAAGATACCAAAAAGAAGTTACTTTGAATATCTTCAACGACCAGCACTCTTTTAGGTACTTTCTTTGTTTCTTCGGAGTCAAGAATGCTTTCATTATCTGCATCCTTCTCATTATTCCGACGTGAAGAAGTCGGCTCGCTGTCAACCGAATCAAACTGGCATGGCAAAACCGCCCAAAATAAAGACCCTTTATCAAATTCCGACTCAAAGCCTATCTCTCCCCTGCAAGCCTCAACGATGGCTTTACAAATAGACAGTCCCAGTCCGGTTCCCTGTGCAAATTCATCCAGTTTCTCAAAACGATGGAACACCTTGTCTTTTTTATCTTCCGGTATACCAATACCTGTATCACGAACGTAAAGACGAATATCTCCGTCTATCTTTTCATACCCCATTTCAATAGTTCCTTTGGAGGTATATTTGATAGCATTAGTTACAAAGTTAGTGAGAATCTGCGCTAACCGGTTTTTATCCAAACGAACGGTACAGGTTTCATAAGGATTCACGGGAACTAACCGAACCTGCGGATTTACTACACGACGATGCATCGAAGCAGCTAATTCGTTGAAATAAACAGCCAAATCAAAATCTTCGTATTTCAGTTCTACCGAGCCGGCTTCTATTTTCGAAAGATCCAGTATGTCGTTAATCAGTTTCAAAAGCAACTCATTATTGGCATTGATAATCTGAATAAATTCTTCTTTTTCTTCTTGATCTTCCGTCACCATCAATAAATCGGAAAAACCAACGATAGCATTTAACGGTGTACGGATTTCGTGGCTCATATTTGCCAGAAAGGCGGATTTCAACTTATCGGATTGTTCAGCACGACTTCTTGCCGTTTCAAGTTCACCTATCATGTGCTGTCGCTCGGTAACATCATCTACGCGAATCACGACACCGTCAACATCTCCCTGTTCATTAAATATGGGAGTAGCAAAGACTTCTATGACATGCTTGTTATCCAGATTAAACAAGATAGACTCTACCTGACCGGATCTCCGGGCACGTTGCATCACACAGTTCTCACAAGGAGTGGTGCGATTATGGGCCGTCAGATAGCAAAGCTCCCCTTTTTTGTAAGCCTCATAAGAAAGGCTTTTACTACAAAGCGAGATATTCTCCCATTGTACGATATAGTCGTTCGCAATATATGCCAATCCCGAATTAATATTGTTCAATACCAACTCATTCTGACGAATCAATTGGATCATTCTTTGTTCGCTCTCAAGGAGTTCTTTTTTTGAGCGCACCGCTTCTTCGTAAAGATTATCATATTTGTTTTGCCACAGAACACGTTCGGTGACATCCTGGCTAATCACCATATAATTCGTAATTTCCGACTTTTCATTATGTACGAAAGAAACAGTAATCTCGAAGAATTTTATACCGGACAGATTAGTAGGAAAAAGATGACGCACGTCATCAAAATTATATTTTGCCATGAAACGCACTGTTTCTCCTTTTCTGACCTGTTCTTTGATTTCATCAGAGAAACTAGTGTAATTAAATAGATTATAGCCCAGAATATCCTTCTTGTCTTTTATCCCCATTGATCTCAACCGCGAATAATTGACATCTATCATGAGACCGTCCTTATCATACAACTCCAAGCCTACAGACAGGTCATTAAAGATGTTGTGCAATAAGTTGTCAGCTATCCCATTTTCCAAAGTCTGTTCCATGCAGCAAAATTTGTATAGTATTACAATATTGATTGTTTATCCAAGCAAAGTTACTTAAATATTTTGTTACATAGCAAGAAAGAGGCTTTTTAGCCTCTTTCAGTATCTTTATTTCGCATTTTGGTATAAGAAGTCTGTTGCTTTCGCTAATGTTTCCGGTTTGCCTATATCAATCAGGTGTAACTTTTCTTTCAAATAACCACCATAGTTTACTTGCCGGCAAGTGGCAAGATAGAAATCCATAATAGAGAATTTACCCTCCCAACGGGGAGAGGTCATCCATTGAAAAATGGCGGGCGAAAGTACATGGATACCACTGAATGCATATTCCCGATAAAGAGAAGGATCATACTGAAAACCTTCCGGTTTCACTTGTCCCGTGTCCTTGTTTATCCATCCGCAAAGTCTCTTGCCTGTATCAAAAAGAAGATAGCGGGAGGTTTTACGTTGGCTGGCCAGCAAAGTGGCAACAGCACCGCTTTGTAGATGGTAGTCATATAAATCTTTCAAATTCACGTCCGAAAGAATATCTACATTGTGTATCAGGAAAGGTTCATCAGAGTTTTCAAAGAAAGAACGAGCTTTCTTAACTCCCCCACCGGTGTCGAGCAACAGGTCGCGTTCGTCGGAAATATGTATGATGAGTCCAAAATTCTCATTGGCTTTCAGGAAGTCAAGTATCTGTTCGCCAAAATGGTGGATGTTAATCACTATTTCTGTGAATCCGGCAGCTTTCAGTTTTAAGATCACATGTTCCAACATCGGACGTCCGGCTATGGGAACCAAAGCCTTCGGCATGGTATCGGTGAGTGGCTTCAGCCGGCTACCCAAACCGGCTGCAAATATCATTGCTTTCATTCTTTCGGTCACTTTCTTCTTTATATTTACTCTTCTTAGATTGTTGCCTCAAACGTATGTTCAATGTTCTGTTCCCGATGCACCAGTTCGACTTTCACACCAAACTTCTGATTCAGGTGCTCTGCCAGGTGCTGGGCAGAATAAACAGAACGATGCTGTCCGCCGGTGCAACCGAAGCAGACGGACAAATTGCTGAATCCGCGTTCCATATAACGTTTCACGGAGGCATCTACCAAAGCATAGACATGATCGAGGAAACGGAGTATTTCACCATCTTCTTCCAAAAAAGTGATTACAGGTTCATCCAGTCCGGTGAAAGGTTTGTAACGCTCATACTTGCCGGGATTATTCACGGCGCGGCAGTCGAATACATAACCTCCTCCATTGCCGGTAGAGTCATCAGGAATTCCTTTCTTATAGGCAAAGCTCATTACTTTGACGGTTAGCTGCCGCTTTTTCAGGTCGTCCGTAAATTGTTTCAGTCCGGTAAGCTCCCGCAAAACGTTACAGAGATACGGATATTCCGGATATTCTTCTTTTAACAATTCACGCAGGTTTTCGATGGCATAAGGAACGCTTTGGATAAAATGCGGTTTCTTTTCAAAGTAACCACGGAAACCGTAGGCTCCCAGCACTTGCAGCGTACGGAAAAGGACAAAGTGGCGAAGCTGGCTATAAAAATAGGATTCGTCAATCGGTTGGTATTTGCGAAGAGCTTCCATATATTCTTGCAGCAGTTCTTTGCGGAGGCTGTCAGGATATTTCGCTTTCGCCTGCCACAGGAAAGAGGCTATGTCATAATAGAACGGGCCTTTGCGTCCGCCCTGAAAGTCGATAAACCACGGTTCCCCGTCTTTTATCATCACATTACGACTTTGAAAATCACGATACATGAAAGTAGCGGAAGAACTGCGGAGCAAGACATCGCTCATTTTCTGGAAATCATCTTCCAGTTTGTCTTCCTGAAACTCCATACCGGTAGCTTTCAGGAAGCAATATTTGAAGTAATTCAAATCCCACAGAATAGAGCGTTGGTTGAACTCCGGTTGAGGATAACAGCGGGAAAAATCAAATCCATCCGCCCCGGCAAATTGAATAGCAGGAAGCAGACGAATCGTTTTGCGAAGCAACTCTTTTTCCTCTTCGGAAAAGACACTGGTAGCACGTCCTTTCTCTATGGCATGGAACAACAGAGTATCGCCCAAATCTTCCTGCAAATAATAGGTTTTATCTTCCGAGGCAATGCGCACTTCGGGAACAGGCAGTCCACATTTGCGGAAGTGTCCTGCCATATAAAGAAATGCCTCATTCTCATCAATAGAAGCCCCGTAGACTCCAATCAATGTTTCTATACCCGTCAGCCGAAAATAACGGCGGTTGGAACCGGAAGACGGTAATTCTGTTATGTTTTCAGCGGGAACGCCCGTATATGACTGATAAAGTTTCTGTAGTTCTTCGGTAATCATAGTCGTATATTTTCGAGCAAAGATAAGCATAAAAACTAAAAAATAAGAGAGGGGATTTAACTAATATTCATCCGAATACACTATCTTTGTTTCAGTTTAACTGACCTGATCTCATGAGAACAAAAACCTTTTTACTACTATGCATTGCATTTATCACACTGTTTATCGGCGTTTCCACTCTTCAAGCCGGTCATTATTACTATAAGCAAATCTCCCTAAAAGATGGTCTTCCCTCTACCGTGAGATGTATTTTAACGGACAAACAAGGATTTGTATGGATAGGAACCCGTTCCGGATTAGGGAGATATGACGGACACGAACTTAAAAAATATATTCATCAGGCAAATAACCCTCATTCCATTCCTCACAATTTAATCTACCAGATGATAGAAGACGAACAAAACAATATCTGGATTCTGACAGACAAAGGAGTGACACGTTATCAGAGGCAAAGCGATGACTTTTTTATACCGACTGATGAGACAGGAAATAATATCATCGCCTATTCCGCCTGCCTGACTGATAACGGAGTGTTATTCGGTTCGAAAAATAAAATCTTTTTCTATAATTATCAGGATACCTCTTTACGCCTCCTACAAACATTTGACTTAGAACCCAATTATAATGTGACTCTACTAAATCTATGGGATAAACACACATTACTCTGTTGCAGCCGGTGGCAAGGACTACTCCTGCTCGACCTGAATACCGGAAAATGCCGACGTCCTCCTTTCGATTGCGGAAAAGAAATCATGAATGTACTCATAGACTCACAAAAAAGAATCTGGGTAGCTCCCTACAATGGAGGGCTGAACTGTCTGACACGCGACGGTAAACTACTGGCTACATATACTACCCACAACTCCTCTTTAAGCAACAATGTCATACTAAGTCTCGCCGAACGGGAAGGAGAAATCTGGATTGGAACAGACGGAGGAGGCATTAATATTCTCGACCCGGAAACAAGACGTATTTCGCTGTTGGAGCATATGCCCGGAAGTGACCACTACTCACTCCCCGCTAACTCTATTTTATGTCTGTACAACGACTGCAACAATAATATGTGGGCAGGTAGCATCCGTAACGGACTAATCAGCATCCGGGAAGTTTCCATGAAAACGTATACAGATGTACCTCCCGGCAACGACCGCGGACTAAGCAACAATACCGTTCTAAGTCTTTTCCAAGAATCCCAAGACCAAATTTGGGTCGGTACAGACGGAGGAGGCATCAACAGCTTTAACCCACTCACAGAGAAATTTATCCATTACCCTTCCACCTGGGAAGACAAAGTAGCCTCTATCTGCCAGTTTACTCCCGGCAAATTATTAATTTCTCTTTTCTCACAGGGAGTATTTATTTTCAACCCGGCAACAGGAGAAAAACAGCCTTTCACCATTGTTGACGCTAAAACGACAGCACTCTTGTGCAATCGAGGCAAGGCTGTAAATCTACTTCGGAACACTCATCACAATATTCTGTTCCTTGGAGAACATATCTATATCTATGATTTGAATACACGTACTTTCAGTACCGTTATAGAACAAGAAGAGCAGGAAATTATCGGTGCTCTCTTACCGATCGACAATTATAAGAATATCACTTATCTAAATGATACGAAGCACATATATGAACTGGACAACCATACCAACCGACTGAAAGCCCTATACAGATGTTGGAAAGATACAACGATCAACTCTGTTGCACGAGACGAAGAGGGAAATTTCTGGATTGGAAACAACTACGGATTGGTACACTACAATCCTGCCACCAAAATACAGACACCAATCCCGACCTCTCTATTTAGTGAAATCACATTGATCGCATGCGACCAGCAAGGAAAAGTATGGATAGGAGCCGACAGTATGCTTTTCGCCTGGCTCATCAAAGAGAAAAAATTCGTTCTATTCGGTGAATCAGACGGTGTAATCCAAAACGAATATCTTTCCAAACCTCGTCTATTAAGTATGCGGGGAGACATCTACATGGGTGGAGTGAAAGGGTTACTGCATATTAACAGCAAAATACCATTAACCACTTCCGAACTTCCCCAACTCCAATTATCAGATGTCATCATTAATGGAGAGTCAGTAAATAACGAATTAACGAATCATCCAGCAGGGATTTCTGCTCCCTGGAATAGTAATATCACTATTCGAATCATGTCGAAAGAGAAAGATATTTTTCGACAGAAAGTGTACAGATACCAAATAGAGGGGCTGAATGACCAGCAAATCGAATCATACAATCCCGAACTGGCCATACGTTCACTTCCTCCGGGAAGTTATAAAATCATGGCGTCCTGTACCGCCAAGGATGGTAATTGGATTCCCAGTCAGGAAGTACTGGAATTGACCATCCTTCCTCCCTGGTATCGGACATGGTGGTTTATTCTTTGTTGCGCCGTTTTTATTGCTGCCGCTATTATCGAAGCTTTCCGAAGAGCATGGAAACGTAAAGAAGAGAAGTTAAAGTGGGCAATGAAAGAACATGAGCAACAGGTATATGAAGAAAAAGTACGTTTTCTTATTAATATCAGTCATGAGTTGCGTACACCTTTAACGTTAATATACGCACCACTTAACCGGATGTTGAAATCCCTTTCTACCGAAGATACACAGTATTTGCCAATAAAAGCGATCTACCGTCAAGCGCAGCGAATGAAAAACCTTATTAATATGGTACTCGATGTACGCAAGATGGAGGTTGGAGAAAGCAAATTGCAGATACAACCGTATGTTCTCAATCAATGGATTGAACATGTATCCCAAGATTTCATCAGTGAAGGGGAAGCAAAGAACGTCCATATCCGTTATCAGCTTGATCCACATATCGATACTGTAAGTTTTGATAAAGATAAGTGTGAGATTATTCTAAGCAATCTACTTATCAATGCCTTGAAACACAGTCCGCAGGATGCAGAAATAACAATTATGTCGGAGTTGCTTTCCGAAAGAAATAGCGTACGTATCTCCATCATTGACCGGGGAAACGGATTGAAACAAGTAAATACACAGAAACTCTTCACCCGTTTCTATCAGGGTACAGGAGAGCAGAGCGGCACAGGGATCGGACTGTCTTATTCCAAGATTCTGGTAGAACTACACGGAGGTTCCATTGGTGCACAAGATAATCAGGATGCCGGTGCGACATTCTTCTTTGAACTGCCCTTAAGACAACAATCGGAAGAGATTATCTGCCAACCGAAAGCATATTTGAACGAATTAATGAGTGACGATAGTAAAGAACAACAACCGGAGGAAGATAATTTCGACACGAGTCCTTACAGTGTTTTAGTAGTGGATGATAATCCGGACTTGACGGACTTCCTGAAAAAGTCACTGGGAGAATATTTCAAACGGGTAGTGATTGCTTCGGATGGTGTGGAAGCCCTTCAACTGACCAAAAGCCATGCCCCGGATATTATCATCAGCGACGTGATGATGCCGAGAATGAATGGATATGAACTATGCAAAAATATAAAGGAAGATATTACGATCAGTCACATTCCTATCGTTCTGCTGACAGCAAGAGATGATAAACAAAGCCAGTTGAGTGGTTACAAGAACGGGGCGGATGCTTATCTGACTAAACCTTTTGAGATAGAAATGCTGATGGAAATCATTCGCAACCGGTTGAAGAACCGCGAATCTATCAAGAAGAGATATTTGAATACAGGACTAGTCCCTGCGCCGGAAGAAAGCACCTTTAGCCAGGCAGATGAAACATTCCTGTTGAAACTGAATAAAATTATCCTGGAGCATTTGGATAGCAGTCATCTGGATGTCACTTTTATTTGTAAAGAGATAGGTATGAGCAGAGCCTCCCTTTACAATAAGCTGAAAGCTCTGACCGATATGGGAGCCAATGATTACATTAATAAATTCCGGATGGAAAAAGCAATCACGTTAATCACCAGTACGGACCTGTCGTTCACAGAAATTGCCGAAAAGGTAGGTTTTACTACTTCACGCTATTTCAGTACGGCTTTCAAACAATATACCGGAGAAACGCCAACTCAATACAAAGAAAAGCAGAAACAGGAAAGAAAAAAAGAGCAATAAGAAGCTACCCGGAAAATAAATATTTTTTAGGCACGGATTACACAGGTTTCACTTCTTTTTATAGTTGTTTTATGATAACTATCATTTTAAAAACCGTGAAATCCATGTAATTCGTGCCTAATATTTTAATATATTGCAAGTTTCATTGCTTACTCAACCATTGACTTTTTTATAGTCTTCCAAGAACTTCTTCAATCCCGAGTCAGTCAGCGGATGATTGAGCAATCCTTTAATAGCGCTCAACGGGCAAGTAGCAACGTCGGCTCCTACTTCTACACATTCGATAATATGTTTCGTATTACGGATGGAAGCAGCCAATACCTGTGTTTTATAGTCATACGTACGATACATGCGTACGATATCCCCCACAAGCCTTACTCCATCTTCACAAATGTCGTCCAGACGGCCGACAAAAGGTGAAACATACGTAGCTCCGGCTTTAGCTGCCAGCAATGCCTGCCCTACTGAAAAGACTAATGTACAGTTCGTGCGGATTCCCTTTTCCGTGAAATGCTTGATAGCTTTAATGCCATCGGCAATACAGGGAACTTTTACTACGATATGCGGATTGAGCGCGGCAAGTTCTTCGCCTTCACGAATCATTCCTTCATAATCGGTTGCTATCACTTCGGCACTTACATCTCCGTTGACGATCTCGCATATTTTAATATAATGCTCACGCTGATTCTGCGTTCCTTTGATACCTTCTTTCGCCATCAGCGAAGGGTTGGTAGTCACTCCGTCAAGTACTCCGAGGTCATAAGCCTCCTGGATTTGCTCCAAATTAGCTGTGTCAATAAAAAACTTCATACTCTTAATTTTTAATGGTTAACGATCTAATAGTCAAAGATAAGAATTTATTTTTATTCATCCCTGATTAAGCAATCGTAATTGACGAATCAAGATATACATCCTGAATGGTATTCAATAATTCCACCCCTTCATTCATTGGTTTCTGGAACGCTTTACGTCCGCTAATCAATCCCATACCACCGGCACGTTTGTTGACAACGGCTGTAATGACAGCATCACGCAAATCTGATTCTCCGTGAGATTCTCCACCGGAGTTAATCAAACCAACGCGTCCCATATAGCCATTGGCAACCTGATAACGGCAAAGGTCAATCGGGTGTTCGGAAGCCAGTTCGGTATACATACGTTCGTCTACCTTGCCGAAGCCGATGGCTTTGAAACCACCATTGTTAGTAGGAAGTTTCTGTTTTACGATATCAGCTTTAATAGTCACTCCCAGACGGTCGGCCTGTCCTGTTAAATCGGCAGCCGCATGATAATCGACAGCACCTTTCTTGAAATCATTATTACGCAGGTAACACCAAAGAATGGTTGCCATCCCCAGTTCGTGAGCATATTCAAAAGCATTGGCAATCTCCACGAGCTGACGGCGGCTCTGTTCCGAACCGAAATAGATGGTGGCTCCTACCGCTACCGCTCCCATATTCCAAGCCTCTTTGACTGTACCAAACAGTACTTGGTCGAAAGTGTTGGGATAAGAAAGTAGTTCATTGTGATTCAACTTGACGATGAAAGGTATTTTATGGGCATATTTACGTGCTACGGAACCAAGGATACCAAAGGTAGAAGCGACTCCATTACAGCCTCCTTCAATAGCCAGTTTCACGATATTCTCCGGATCGAAATAGATCGGATTGGGAGCAAATGATGCTCCGGCAGTATGTTCGATGTCCTGATCGACAGGAAGTATGGACACATAACCGGTATTTGCCAGGCGACCATGTCCCAACAGCGTTTGCAGACTGTTCAATACTCTGATGTTCCGGTCCGAATCAATCCATACTTTATCAATTGTATCGGGAGACGGAACGTGAATCAATGATTTATCAATGGTTTCGCAAGTGTGGTCCAGGTAATAACAGGCCTTATCTCTTAATAATTCTACTACTTTACTCATAACTTCATTTTTTAATGTGTAACTTTTCTATTTTTTCTTTCCCTGATTGGCTACTGCTTCCATCAGTTTTTTGATCTCTTCCGGGTTTCCCAGGAAATAGTCGTTGGCCACGTTCAGGTTTTCATCAAACTCAAAAACATAAGGCACAGCAGTAGGCAGATTCAGTTTTATGATATCTTCATCGGAGATATTTTTCAAATGTTTTATAATACCCCGCAGACTATTACCATGAGCCACAACCAATAAAGTATGGGCCGTTTTCAGACTGGGGAATATATCACTTTCCCAGTAAGGCATGATACGTTCAATGGTATCTTTCAATGATTCGGTACGAGGTAATTCCGCGTCGGGCACTTCATGATAACGGTAATCAAAACGCGGGTTTCTCAAATCACTCTCCGAAAGCGGATTGGGAGCTATATCATAGCTACGACGCCACACGAGCACTTGTTCTTCTCCATATTTCTCGGCAGTCTCGGCTTTATTCAATCCCTGCAATTCACCATAATGCTTTTCATTCAGGCGCCAGTTTTTCTCTACAGGTATCCAGTCCAGATTCATCTTATCGAGAACACAGTTCAAGGTTTTCACCGCACGCTTCAAATAGGAAGTATAAGCCTTATCGAAATTGAAACCATATTCTTTCAATGTCTCTCCGGCTTTTTCAGCTTCGGCAACTCCCTTTTCTGTCAGATCGACATCTGTCCAGCCCGTGAAGCGGTTTTCTTTATTCCATGCACTCTCTCCGTGACGAAGTAATACTATCT
>SKES01000225.1_pt1 | contig 57996 bp, 50 predicted proteins | sample 4826851 | NCBI WGS metagenome assembly SKES01 (sample SAMN11008803, study PRJNA524170) | human gut metagenome | biome: Human fecal sample; material: Feces; isolation source: fecal sample from pouch patient p52 | host: Homo sapiens | place: Israel: Tel-Aviv | collected 2016-09-04 | reverse complement strand
GTATAAAAAAGACAAAATATAATAATATATACATAAATAATCAGAATATTCGAAAAGATATTCTACTAAAAAATACAACAACAATGAAAAAAAGAATACATTTGACAGAAACAGGAAATTTCCACATAGGAGAGACAGATGTGGATGAGAAATGCACAAAATGAATTCGGGTGGGGATAACTTTTCACAGATATTATCCACATAGCATGAAGTCCTGTGTCAGATATCTTTGCCGTGCGTCAGCACGCCTGCAGATATCTTCCTTGTCTTTCGCACTCTGCTGAACTGTCTTAAATGTATTATTTACGAGGATTGTTATAGATATCTTTATCATACGTCAGATAAAATCAGCCGGATGAATATTTACTATTCATCCGGCTGATTTCTGATATATACTATTTTTGTTTCATCCGTTTGATGACTTTCAGACGGGTAAATTCCTCACGTTCTTTCTCCTCCAGTGCATTCTGGATATCTTTGGTCAGTGCCTCGTACTTTGGAATAGTGATATTCTTCAGAGCATTGGCACGTTTCTGAGTTTTCTTGATATTGGCTGCAAGGCGGATGGCTGCATTTTCCACCATGGACAGGCGGATGGACAGCTCTTTTACCTTTTCAAAGGCAGCCTTGGCTTCGTCCAGAGACATCTTTGTGCTATAGTAGGCATAGGTGGGAGTGTTAGTGGTTTTGTCATATTCCACCAGAGGAATTTCCGTACCCATAACACTTCGGGTTTTAATGCGTATAGAGTTCTCGACAGGAACCGTACACGCGATCTGCTGGACAAAGGCGATACCAATCTCCATATTGGCTTTCTGCAGTGCTGTATAGGCAGTGCGGAAAGTCACATCAATCTGTGTCTGGATATCCTTTGCCTGATCGATCAGTTCCATCATTTCACGAATCAGGATGTTACGCTTTTTGTCCATCAGTTCATAGCCCTGACGGGAAAGCTTCAGTGAGTTCTTTGCAAGTATCAGGTTTCCCTTGGTGGGAAAGGTATTCGGATCCATGTAATCACCTCGCTTCTTTTAGCGTACTGTTTCGTGATAGTACTTGTCGAGGATCTTCGTATCAATTCGGTCGAGCTCTTCTTTCGGAAGAAGTCCCAGAAGCTCCCAGCCCTTATCCAGGGTTTCGGTGATGCTTCGGTTCTCGGTTTCGGACTGGCCGACAAATTCACTCTCAAAGGCTTTACCAAATACCAGATAGCGTTTATCCAGCGGGGAAAGCTCATCCTCACCGATAACGGAAGCAAGGGCTCTGGCATCTCCAACCTTTGCATAGCAGGAGAAAAGCTGATTTGCCACGTCCTGATGGTCTGCTCTTGTATAGCCTTCACCGATACCGTCCTTCATCAGACGGGAAAGAGATGGCAGTACGTTAATAGGCGGATAGATTGCCTGTCCATGAAGCTGTCTGTCCAGAACGATCTGACCTTCGGTGATATAACCGGTAAGGTCAGGGATCGGGTGAGTGATATCATCGTTTGGCATGGTCAGGATCGGGATCTGGGTTACGGAACCCGGTTTGCCTTTTACGATACCTGCACGTTCGTACAGGGTTGCAAGCTCACTGTACAGATAACCCGGATAACCTTTACGGGACGGAATCTCACCTTTGGAGGAGGAAACCTCTCGCATGGCCTCGCAGAAGGATGTGATGTCTGTCAGGATGACCAGGATGTGCATTCCTTTTTCAAAAGCAAGATACTCTGCGGCAGTGAGGGCAATCTTCGGTGTAAGAAGACGTTCAACAACCGGATCATTTGCAAGATTCAGGAACATAACTACATGGTCTGCAGCACCGCTTTCCTCGAAGGTACGGCGGAAAAATTCCGCTACGTCATATTTGACACCCATTGCCGCGAAAACAATGGCAAAATCTTCATCAGAGTCCTCTCCCAGAGAAGCCTGCTGTACGATCTGTGCAGCCAGCTTGTCGTGTGGAAGACCATTTCCGGAAAAGATCGGAAGCTTCTGTCCTCGGATCAGGGTGGTCAGTCCGTCGATTGCGGAAATACCGGTGTTGATATAGTTTCGGGGATATTCACGTGCTACCGGGTTCAGCGGCAGACCATTGATGTTTAATTTTACATCCGGGGTGATGTCCCCCAGACCGTCGATGGGCTGTCCGATACCGTTAAAGGTTCGTCCGAGGATTTCCGGAGAAAGCCCGATCTCCATGGGACGTCCGGTCAGCCGGGTATGGGTGTTGCCTAAGGACATACCGTCTGTTCCTTCAAAAACCTGGATAACAGCCTTGTCCTCATAAATCTCAATAATACGGCCGATCTTGCGAGTCCCGTCATCCATGTGAAATTCAACGATTTCCTCATAGGAGGCATTCTTGACGCCTTCCAGGACCACCAGAGGTCCGTTTATTTCGCTTAAGCCTAAATATTCAATTGCCATAAACTTCTCCTCTCTGTTACGACTCATAGCCGGTTATGGCTATGAATGTAACTGTTCCGGCATCAGCCGTTTTTTTCCATTATGTTATCATAGAAAGTATCAATGTCCTGCTTGTATTGGTCGAATTTATCAAGCTGATTATTTGCCACATCATATTTAATGGAAATAATTTTTTCAAAAATGTTGTTCCCCTCTTTCAGTACGGAAACCGGCATTCCACGGTTGATGAGTGCACGGCATTTTTCATAAAGATAGAGGATCGTTTCCATCATTTTAAACTGTTTTTCCATTGGTACGCAGGTGTCTTCTGCGTGAAAAGCGTTCTGCTGGAGGAAGCCCAGACGGATGACTCTGGCAATTTCCAGCGTCAGTTTCTGGTCATCCGGAAGAACGTCGCTTCCGATCAGCTTGACGATCTCCATCAGGGAGCTCTCCTGATTCAGGATTGCCATGAGCTGATTCCTGTCTGCTACAAATTTCGGGGAAACATGTTCTCTGTACCATGGAGTCAGGTCTTCCAGATATTCACTGTAGCTGGTGAGCCAGTGGATTGCCGGGAAGTGACGGGCATAGGCAAGGGATTTGTCCAGTCCCCAGAAGCAGCGGACGAAACGTTTGGTGTTTTGTGTGACAGGCTCTGAGAAGTCACCACCCTGTGGAGAAACTGCTCCGATAATGGAGACAGAGCCTTCGGTTCCGTTTAAGTTCTGCATCATTCCTGCACGTTCATAGAATGCGGACAGCTTGGATGCCAGATATGCAGGGAAACCTTCCTCTGCAGGCATTTCCTCCAGACGGCCGGACAGTTCTCGAAGAGCTTCTGCCCAACGGGAAGTGGAGTCTGCCATGATAGCTACGTCGTAACCCATGTCCCGGTAATATTCCGCAAGAGTTACACCTGTATAAATAGAAGCTTCACGCGCCGCAACAGGCATGTTGGAAGTATTGGCGATCAATGTGGTTCTGTCCATCATCAGGTTTCCGGATTTCGGGTCGATCAGTTTACTGAAATCTTCCAGAACCTGAGTCATCTCGTTTCCACGTTCTCCGCATCCAATGTAGATGATAATGTCTGCATCAGACCATTTTGCAATCTGATGCTGAGTCATGGTCTTACCTGTACCGAAACCTCCCGGAACAGCGGCTGTACCGCCCTTGGCAATCGGGAAAAGAGTGTCCAGGATACGCTGGCCTGTGACAAGCGGGACGCTTGCGGGGAAACGTTTGTGGGTTGGTCTCGGGATACGGATCGGCCATTTCTGTGCAAGTGCCAGATCTTTGGTGGTTCCGTCTGCGAACTGAATGGTTACGATCGGTTCCAGAATGGTGTATGCTCCGTCAGATGCCGCGTGGATAACTGTGGCTTCTGTAAGATTCGGAGGAACCATGGATTTATGGAGAATGGAGTCTGTTTCCTGAGTTTCTGCGATAACAGAGCCGGGACCTACAACATCTCCTTCTTTTACTATGATGTGAGTGTTCCATTTTTTTTCTGTGTCAAGAGAATCAACGCTGACACCTCGTGAAATATATTTGCCTGAGGCTTTGGCGATCTCTTCCAGAGGACGCTGGATACCATCAAAAATATTGTGGATGATTCCAGGTCCCAGAAGTACAGAAATGGCATCTCCGGTTCCTGTAACTGTATCGCCCGGTTTTAGTCCTGTAGTCTCCTCGAAAACCTGTACGGTGGTCATGCCTTTCTTCAGGCCGATGATCTCACCTACCAGATGTTCCGGACCTACATAGACCATCTCGGAAATCTTAAATCCGCTGTCGCCCTTCAGATAAATGACGGGGCCGTTGACACCGTAGATAATACCTGTATTACTCATGTTCTGGTCCTCCGTCAAACTTGAATTCTTTGTAAGCTGTCTCAAAATTTCCTGAGAAAGAGTGATCGATCAGGATATTTTTCTGAGGAATCGTGGCGAGGATACCGCCAAGGAAAGAGTCCTTTGCAAGCTGGATAGCAGTACCTGTTGTATGCTGAAGTTTCTCTGCAAGAGATCTGTCCTCCGGAGAGAGATAGATGGTAATCTCATCATTTCCCGCGAAATCCAGAGCTTCTTTGATCTTAGCAGTTAAATAGTTCTCATACTCCGGAGTTTTGGTAAAGGATTCCAGAAGTCCTTTTACTTCGGAGAAAATTTTCTCTTTTAATTCGTTTTGTTTTCTGGTCCAGTCACGCTTGATCGTGAGCTGTTCTGCGGAGAGAGCCTTGTTTATTTCACGTCGGGCGCTGGCAGTTTCCGCTTTGATCTGTGTCTGGGCGTTTTCTTCACTGAGAGTTTTGTGTTCTTCTGCCATTTTCTCCAGAGCCGCTTTATGCTCATCGAGAATGGCGGCAGCTTTTTCGTGGGCTTCCTCTACAGTGATATCATAAAAATGGCTGAGTTTTTCATCAATTGTCATGTTAACACCTGCCTGTAATATTTAGATTGTAACTGTTCACTCCGTTCACAGTAATGTAGCCAAAATTCATTTCAGATTGCCTGCGGCAATGGGATTTTGGCTTGTATGTCTCGAGATAGTGGTGTGTGAACAGTAACATTAGATTTACTATTGGTAACTGTTTTACAGCTTTAAACCAATAGCTTCATTCACATATGAAGTGATAAAATCCGGTTTGCGGCCAGTACCGTGCCTGTCGGGAATTTCAATGATCAGAGGGGTTTTGTGATGAAGCTTTACATCATCTATAATTTCGGGAAACTCCCGGCCGAATTTCTCGGTCAGGAGTATGATTCCGATTTCTTTATTGGAGATAGCTTTCTGCAAAGCATCTTTTAATTCATCATGTGTGTGTACGACCACGCCCTCCACACCTGCCAGTCTCATCCCTGTGTAGGTATCGATATTGTCGCTGATCAAAAACATCTGCATCTTATAACTGTCCCAGGATCATGAAGGAGATGATCAGTCCATAAAGGGCAACACCTTCTGCAAGACCTACGAAAATAAGGGATTTACCAAGGATACTCTGATCCTCGCTGATAGCGCCTAAGGCTGCGCTTGCCGCACTGGCAACGGCAATACCACCACCGATACAGGAAAGACCTGTTACAAGAGCTGCTGCGATATAACCCATACCTGTTGCAAGTGTGCCTTCAGAGCCTGCAGCTGCCTGTACGGAAGAAGCACCTGTGAACATAACTGCAATGGCGATAAGCATGGTTCCAAAGAAGAAGAATGCGTTTACACCGAGAGCTGTTTTGTAACGTCCGCGGTTTTTTTCACCGATGAGATAGTAGCCAAATGGAAGAATGATGCTGAGTACCAGTGCGATTGCTAAAATGATCTGTGCGATTGTTGTCATAATTAAATCTCCTCTTAGTTCTTGATTTTGCTGTTCATATATATCATATTTATTCGGCTTTGAATATCTGGCTGACCGACAGATATGGGTTTCCCGAGGATGATATATAAATGAAAATAGTATAATTTCTGATGATCTTTCTGTCTATTTTACAGAGCGGAACGGCTCAAATTTACGTCCTGTACCTTTGTAGAAGCGGCTGAACATTTCATAATATTCCAGACGAAGCACCTGGATACCGACGATCAGGCCCTCCATACCACATACAAAAAGGTTTCCCAGAACTACTACTATCCAGTTCAGGTTTCCGCTTTCTGCGCCTGCAAGCATGAGAACGACTTCCATCATCGCTGCATGGCTGACTGCGAAAGCTCCGATACGGACGAAAGAAAGGGTATTGGAGAAGTAGCTTAACAGGACTTCAAACATTTCAAAAAGTCCCTGTACAACGAACATTCCCTTCTCTTTTGGCATAACTTCTGATTTCTTCTCAATGAGGGCTGTAAGTGGCTCTTTCAGGAAGATTAGGATCAATGGTACGCCGAACATGATAAACAGTACGATTCCGCCGGGAAGTGTTTTGCCATTCAGTATAAGTGCAATGGAGACAACTGCAGAGCCGTAGAATACCAGACCAGCCACTGAGTTTGTATCAAACCAGATGTGTTCTACATCTCCGGCTTTCCAGGCATTCAGGATGTTAAATACCATACATAAAAGGATCAGGCACATACCAAAACCAATGGCAACAATAAATACTGTATTCAGCTTTCCGATAAACGGAACTGACATCATATTGTTCATCGGGCGAAGCCATAGGGCAGGTATCACATCTTCGAATCCGAAGATACTTCCGAACATAAATCCGAAGATTGTGGAGAACACACCTGCACAACTGATAATGCCTGCTAGTGTGATATGTTTGAATTTATAAAGCAGGAAACCTCCGATAAAGAGCAGCAATCCCTGTCCCACATCACCGAACATTGCACCGAAAATAAAGGAATAAGTCAGTGCTACAAACCATGTGGGATCCATCTCGTTATAGGCCGGAAGACCATACATCTTAATGTACATTTCAAATGGTTTAAACAGTTTCGGGTTCTTCAGTTTCGTTGGCGGCTGCTGGTGTATACCTGGCTTCAGATGTTCGTCCTCTTCACCGTCAATAATACAGAAAATGCGGCTGTCGTCTTTGATATCATTCTGGAAAGAATGGGCATCTTTCTCTGTCATCCATCCACATAAGATATAGAAAACGTCTTTATCCCCATGTGTACATGCCGCAAGTCTGCGCACATCAAAGTTACCGGAAAGCTGTGCGATAGCATTGCGTGAGGCAACAATATCTTTCTGATTTCTAAGAAGAAAATCTGCTTTTTTCTGATCGGCAGATGCCAGATCAGCAGCAGCTCTGTTGCGTGTTTCAGTCAGTTGTTCGAAAGATTCTTTTGCTGTTCCCTCATACGTATCTGGCATATAAATACGCTCGAAGTGCATGGAAGAATAGACGGCTTTTACTTTCTGGGCTTCGTGCTCCGGGACAAAATACAGACCCCAGACATACTGGTCATCTTCATCACATTTAATGAAAATTGTGTCCAGATTTTCGTAAATATACTTTTCAAATTTCTGGTAATATTCCTTCTCAATCCTTCCGAAACGGAAGTGGATGAACCGGAATTTCAGGATTGAGGAAATATTGTAATTAATATTTCTGAACGGGCGGATCACTCGCAGAGATTCATCCAGAGCTGCAAGCTGACTCTCCAGATCAGCACGTTTATTGCTTAGTTCCTGATAATCAGACTGAATCCGGCGGATTGTATTTAAAGCCTGTTCAGTATCCATGGGTTTGGCAGAAATCTTCTCCGGATCTGCCAGTTCATCATAGAAACTGTTGGCAGTAGAGAGTGCTTCCTTATATGGATTGATTTCCATAAACGGAGAAAGACTCTCTACTGCGGTCAGCTCGGAAAGGGCATTTTCCAGATGAATTTCGTACTTGGAAAGATAGGTGTTTACCACTCTGTCAATATCGGTTTTAGGACCGGTAATGCTCAGGAACTTCATTTTCTCAATCATAAATTCACCTCCTGGTTAATGTTTTTTAAACTGCGAAGCAGTTATTCAGTTATGCGCCATATAGAAATCAACTGTTGCAAATATAACGCATGGCTTCATCATGCTGCACACCATAACGTACGCATTCAATGGCGATAGTCAGACGGTTTACTTCGTGTTCCTTGTTATACAGATAAGAATAGATCACTGCTACAGAATATGGATTTCTGTGGGATTCCTTCTCAAGGATCGAGCGGTGGATGTGGTTGTAGAATTCTTCCAGATTGGCTACGGTAAGCTGTTCATATTTGTTGCCGTACCATGTTTTCTGGAAAATTCTTCGACCTTCTTCGTATGAAGGTGCTTCCACCAAAGCTGTGATCTCTTCTTTCTTTAACTTATAATTTACAGGGATCAGCAGGGCATAAATACTTGCCGGATCCATGTTGTAATACCTTTTGGAACGCTGGATAAACTGCAGGTTCAGCATATCAAATTTCTCGCCGTAAGTGCGGGTAATCTCTTCCAGATCTTTACCTTTAAACAGCTTCTTACGGATGTTCCAGATCTGGGTAAAATAGTACAGATCCAGTGCCATACCATAGTCGAAGAGAAGTGCTGTTTCATGCTCCTGGATCTTCGAAAGCGGGATATAAAATTCGTTTCCTTTGAGGCAGGAGATCAGTTCCTCCATGGTGGAACAGGTAGTGATCCGGTCTACATCAATATTGGAATGCAGACGGAAAAATTCACGGTACGGAGAAACATCTACAGGATCTGTGTCACGGTGATCGAAGATATTTGTCATGACTTCTTTCAGTACACGGATTTCATATCGCTTGGAATACAGATCCAGAAATTTACGTTGCTCCGGGTTGGCAAAGTGATAAATTCTGGAGAAATTCTGGAATATGGATTTCTTCAGAAGCTTCTCAATCTGGCCACGGTGCAGGGTATTTTCATCCAGTGCATCCCACCTGGAAGAGTATTCCGGCATTCGCTTCAGATAGGCGGCTACCTGCGTGACATCGGAGAGTTGGAGGATTTCCTCGAACTGATCCATGGTAGTAAGCCTGCTCTGCATTGCGCGGATTTTCGTGGAAAGTCCGCTGTAGGAGAGTACGCCTCCCATTGTTTTTCACTTCCTTTCCTGATGTCATCTAGTACATCGTTTTCGAAATAACTATACCACTCACTTGTCTGCAAATCCGAGTGCACAGGTCTAAAAGCCTCAGCGTAGCCCGCTACGCCTGCGTTTTTAGACCTGCACACTCGAATCCGCATCCTACGCGATTGGTATAGTTATTTACGAAACGATGTACTAGAGTGTGTCTGAAAAATCATTCCCGCAAATTGTGACGCACATCTTGCAGAAAGCCTTTTTCAGACACGCTCTAGCGTTTGAGACAGATTTTTACATAGCCAGTATTTTCTCAAACAATTCTCTGGAAAGTTGTGAGTGCTGCTGTTCGTAATGAGCATCCAGTGAAGAAAAGGTAGCGTCTGTATCTGCACGTAACTGTGCCAGGCGGGAATCTTTTTCTTCTTCCAGTTGCTGACGGATCCGTCGAATCTGCTCTGCTGTCCGGGTCTCCAGCTGCTCGTCATAATTTTTACATTTCTGTTCTGCCTCTTCAGAAAGCTGTTGCTTTTGCCGGTCGCAGTCTTCCATGATGCGTTGGGCTGTAAGCTCGATTTCAGATAATTTGTTAAGTATCTGCTCCATCTTCAACCTCCTTGGTTGTCAAAATTTTACAAAAAAACCAGATTTACTATGTGAAAAATAGTAATATCTGTTAGATATCATACACCCTTTTATTAAAAAAAACCATCTAAATTTTTTTCTGAAAGGAAAAAATTGTTATTTTTTAGACAAGTTAAAGAAATCTCCTGTAAACATCTGTCCGGGATGTAATTGACGTTAGGAGTATGGTATGGTAGTTTATTGGTGGCAGGAAATTGCACGCACATCTTGCGTAAAGCATTTTTTAAACACGCTCTGGAGATATAAGAAAAGGAACAGGAGATTTTTATGAGATTAAGAAATATTCCGGGAGCTCAGGATGCAATTCTGGAGAGCCCTTATGTGGTGCAGGAACCACAGACAAAGAAAGGACACTGGGGGGAGGTTTTTGTGAAAAAGCAGCCTCTTCATATTGAAGTAGGGATGGGAAAAGGAAGATTTCTTATGGATCTGGCCCGGCTGCATCCGGATATCAATTATATAGGAATCGAGATGTATGACAGCGTTCTTCTTCGCGCATTGCAGAAGAGGGAAGAACTGGAGGAGAATGGAGAGGTTTATTCTAATTTATTTTTTATGAGAGTGGATGCCAGACTTCTGCCGGAAATCTTTGAGAAAGGTGAAGTAGATAAGATTTATCTGAACTTTTCCGATCCATGGCCAAAAGCCCGCCATGCAAAACGTCGCCTGACATCCAGAGAATTCCTGGCACGTTACGACCAGATTCTGGTTCAGGATGGAAAAGTGGAATTTAAGACAGATAATAAGGAACTGTTTGAATTTTCCCTGGAAGAAGTGGAGGAAGCCGGATGGAATCTGGAAGCTTCTACCTTTGATCTGCATCATAATGAAGAGATGGTACAGGGAAATGTTATGACAGAATATGAAGAGAAATTTTCTTCTATGGGAAATCCAATCTGTAAGATGGTGATTTCCAGAGAGTATCACAGATAAAACAGCAGAGCAATTATCTGGTTTATAGCGATTCCATAGTGAAGTGGATTGCGATTATCCATTTGACTATCTGTTGTGGCTGACAGTGCATATTATAGTATAAGAAAATTTCGGGGCGCTTCGCGCCCCGAAGGAGTCAGCCAGTGAAACGAAAAAGTTCTTTCCATAATAAGATGCTACAATTCCGCTATGAACACAAAAACTTTGATAATACCTTCAGCCGCCTGCGGAAATCCGCAGAAGAGGTCAATAAAACACTTAACAAAATGTCCCAAAACGACGAAAAAAAGGAAAAATAAATGAAATAGAAAAAAATCTGATTTTTTTTGAAAAAACCTATTGACATTTAAACGACTATTATATATAATATCACTTGCGTTGAGGGTGATGCAAAACTTCAACACAGAGAAAAACAAAAGAATATGCGCTTTTAGCTCAGTTGGTAGAGCACCTGACTCTTAATCAGGGTGTCCAGGGTTCGAACCCCTGAAGGCGCACTAAGAACACTGTTTTTGCGGACAATGCGATTGCCGCGGGGACAGTGTTTTTTATGTTTTACGGGAAAGTGAAAAATAAAGGTGTCTGGGAAATAGATAGAAATGAAGTATTTACGCCCCTATGGAGAAAGTTCCACAGGGGCGTAAAAGTATTTTATGCTACTGATAGCGCTTAAAGAACATAGGGTCAAGCTGGTAAATATCTTCATACTTGCGATGGATCACACAATACTTCATCAGGTTTACTTTCAGACGGGGGCAGAGAATCACAAGTCTTGTCTTAGAGCCTTTGGATTTATATACCTGGATGATATTTTTATCAAACATAAGATCAGGTTTAACTGATTATTTTTGAGATACATGGGATTGACATAAATACAATTAAGAAGTAATATAATAGTAACCAGAAAAGAAATAAATCAAACTGATGCAATGAAACCCCATGGAGTGCGAGTCCATGGGGTTTCGTTTAGGCTAGCTGTCTAATGATTCCGGTCTAACCATTTGCATATGTAGTAACCAACTACACTTGCCACAACCGAAATAAGAAAAGAAATAAAATAACTCAAACTGATACACCTCCTTCCTGCTGGAAAGAGTCGACAGCAGGAACATTATATCTCGATTAGTGGCGAAAGTCCAGCGTAATACAAATTCCTCTTAAGCTCAATTTATTGTCGAAAGAAGAGGAACAAGTCAAATATATGGGCTCCGGTCTGGTCAAAGGAGGTCGTGGTATCGAATGAAAAAAATACTAAAAAGAACAGGCAAAGTATTTTGCCTTTTCCTGCTGATCGTGGTGTTGGTAAATGTACTTTCACCTCTTTTTTGCAGGAAACCGGACGAAAAATATGTGGAAAGTCTGAGAGAAACAGAATTTACATCAGAGACAGAAGGAACGGAAAGGATTTGCTGCATTGACGATAATGAAGAGGCACTTTTGTGGAGACTTCGTATGATTGGCACTGCGAAGGAGAGCATTGTACTGTCTACCTTTGACTTACGCGCGGATGATAATGGCACTAAAATTCTTGCCGCATTGAATTGCGCTGCGGCAAGAGGTGTGAAGATTCAGTTATTGATCGATGGAATTTATCAGCAACTGTTTCTGGCTGGAAGCAGCGATTTCCAGGCTCTGGCATCATATGAGAATGTGGAAGTGGGAGTTTACAATCCGGTGACACCGGTCAATCTGTTTAAGGTGAATTATCGCATGCATGATAAATATCTGATCGTGGATGAGAAAATGTATCTGCTGGGCGGACGCAACAGCAATGATATCTTTCTGGGGGATCAGACAAAAGGCATTAATGAAGACAGAGATATCCTGGTGTATGATACATCAGAAGGACAGGGAGAGTCTCTGAACCAGCTTGAGGATTATTTCCATAAAATATGGAAGGAAAGCTGTGTGAGCATTAAAAAAGGCAAACAATCTTCCAGATATACGGATGCATACCGGCACATGGAAGAAATTTACATATCTCTGCTGAAAAGGTACAATGATATAGAAACCTACAGTGCATGGGAAAAGGATACGATAGAAGCAAACAAGATCACTCTGATCAATAATGGAATTGAGGCGGGACGAAAAACACCGCAGGTTCTCCAGACAATTCAGTATCTTACTGAAAATGCAGATCATGTAATAATACAGACTCCTTATGTGATCTGTAATGGTTACATGTATGATGTATTGCAGGGGATTTCAGATCATGCAAAGCTTCAGATCGTGCTGAATGCAGTGGAAAAAGGCTCTAATCCATGGGGCTGTACAGATTATCTTAATCAGAAAAAGAAAATTCTGGAAACAGGGGCAGATGTGTATGAACTGATGAATGATTATCCGGTTCATACAAAAGCTGTGCTGATAAATGACCGTCTGTCAGTAGTAGGTTCCTATAATCTGGATATGCGAAGTACTTATCTGGATACAGAACTGATGCTGGTAATTGACAGCGAGAAACTGAGTCAGCAGATTCATGAAACAGAATCAGATTATATGGAAAAAAGCAAAGAGGTACTTGCAAACGGTCAGGAAACCGAAGGCGCAAAGTACCAGGGGAAAGTGCTGAACTGGAAGAAGAGATTATACTACGGCGTGCTCAGGATTGTCATTCGTCCTCTTCGGCAGCTGCTTTAGAGTGTATTTGAAAAATCATCCCCACAACCTGCACGCCCCACTTTACGGAAACTTCAGGGTTTGCATGAGAAAATAAAATTAATTTAAACGACAGGTAGGAATGCTGTTTCTGTGAGTATAAGAGCCTCATAGAGCAGCATTTTTTTATTTGTAATAAGCTAAACAGATATGGTATACTTATGCTCACAAAGTGATATGTGGGGAATAATACATGAGAAAAGTAGATAAGAACACGCAGGATATAGATTTTGTTATTACCTGGGTAGATGGAAATGACCTGGAATGGAAGAGAGAAAAGGCTGCAAGGCTGGGACACACAGATATGGATATATCTGTAAATGCGGATGACAGAAAAGAACGGTACAGAGATTGGGATAATCTCCGGTACTGGTTTCGCGGAGTGGAGAAATATGCGCCATGGGTGAGAAAGGTTCATTTTGTCACATGGGGACATATTCCTCAATGGCTGAATACAAAACATCCGAAACTGAATATTGTCTGCCATGAAGATTTTATCCCTCAAAAATTTCTCCCTACATTTAATTCACATACGATTGAATGGAATTTCCATCGAATTCCAGGGTTAACAGAACAGTTTGTCTATTTTAATGATGATATGTTTCTGTTAAAACCCGTTTATATGGAAGATTTTTTTAAAGATGAAAAACCGATAGATATGTTAGCACTTCAGCCGGATGTAGCAAATGTGGATGATCCGACAATGCCATACATTTACTTAAATAATACAATGTTGCTGGCGAAGTATTTTGATAAACGCAGTAATATAAAGAAGCAGCCATGGGCATATTTTCATATAGGATATCCTCCGATGTATTTTCTGTACAATGTATTAGAGCTGGCTTTTCAACGATTTACCGGGTTTTATACGGTACATGGACCGTCTCCTCTTAAGAAAAGTACTTATCAGAAATTATGGGAGCTGGAACCGGAATTATTGTCTGATGTATGCAGTCATCCGTTCAGACACAGGGAAGATGTGAGCCAGTATGTATTGCGGGAATATCAGAAACTGAGTGGAGAATTTGTTCCGGAGAATGTACAGAAAATATGCGGATATTATGATGCAGAGCAGACGAATGACAGATTAGTGCGAAGTATTCTCAGACAGAAAAAGAAAATAATCTGTATTAACGACAGTAATCATGAGATTGATTTTGAGAAAGTAAAAAAAGAAATTAATCAGGCTTTTGAACAGGTTTTTCCGGAAAAATCATCTTTTGAAAATAGTATCTGAGAGATACTTGAGTTACGGAATTAAGATAAGAAAGGTATAAAAATGAATATTCTGCTGGCCGGAGGTTCCTGCAGTCTGATAAACAGTATGATCCTGAAACTAAGAAAAGAGGGACACAGAGTTTGTCTGCTGACTGGAGATAAGTATAGACATAATAAATATGAAAGAGTATTTGAAAAATATGAGTTTTCTTATGATTGCGAGAATCTGAATGACATTCTGGAAAGTGTAAATGCAGATGTAACCATTCTTATGGGTGCATTTGACACAAATTACCATTGGGATGGAGAGGAAAGAGAGACAGTTCCTTTTATTTCCCATCTTGTTAACATTCTGGTATCTTATTCAATGACCAATAAAAAGAGATTAATCTTTCTTTCTTCTGACGAAATTTATAACGGAAATTATACGGAAGATATAAAGGAAGAAGAACCATTTTCCGGAGCAGGGATCAGAGCAGGTGCACTGTCACAGGCAGAAAACATCTGTGAGAACTTCAGGGTGAACAGAGGTCTGGATATTATAACTCTGCGTCTGGATCACCTCTATAATATTCCAAAAGAGAGGAAAGATGTAAATAATATCTGTGCAGATATGTGTCTGGACTGTATGCGCGACGGACATATTAAAGCAAGAACAGAACATACATTTTCACTTCTCTGTGAAAATGATGCAGTAGAGTATATTTATCAGTTTGTAAAAACCAGTCATCATAAATATAGTCTTTATAATTTATCTTCAAATGATGTAGTCAGTGAACTGAAGCTTGCGACTATGGTTCAGAAGGCTATGGGAATCGAATCGAACATTGTCACTTTTTCTGACAGTAATGGAAGATGTGTTTTGTCAGGGAATCGTTTTGAAGAGGAATTCGGGGTTCATGCATTTGGTAATCTGGAAAAAAATATAAAAGATATGGCTTCTTATATGAAGAAACATGAAGCTGCTTTCCTGAAGGGAGAGGAGTTAAAGCTTCCATGGTGGAAAATGCTTTATGAAAAATGGAAATGGCTGATTAAGATACTTTTTCCGTTTTTCGAGAATCTGGTATGCTTTATTCCGTTTTTCATGATGAATAACAGGACTGTGGGCAGTGAATATTTTGCAAATCTAGATCCGTTTCTTTTGTATGTGCTGCTATTTGCAATTGTATATGGGCAGCAGCAGGCAACATTTTCTGCAATACTGGCGGTAGCAGGTTACATGTTCCGTCAGATGTACACCAGAAGCGGTTTTGAGGTACTGATAGATTATAACACATATGTCTGGATTGCACAGCTTTTTATCCTGGGGCTTGTAGTAGGATATATGAGAGACCAGATACGTACCATGCGCCTGGAGAGTCAGGAACTGGAAGAACATTTGCACAGACAGATTGTGGATATCCGGGATATCAATGAAAGTAATGTCCGTGTAAAAGAGGTCATGGAGCAGCAGCTGATCGACCATAAGGACAGTATCGGTAAAATTTACAGCATTACAGCAGGACTGGAACAGCGTATGCCGGATGAGGTTATTTTCTATGCAGTGGAAATGCTGGGAAAACTTATGAAGACAAAGGATGTAGCCCTCTATAATGTGGTTAATAAAGATTATGCCCGTATTTTTTCTGCAAGTTCCCAAAAGGCGAGAAGTCTTGGAAATTCAATCCGTTACAGGGAGATGACGGACGTTTATGATGCATTAAAAGAGCAAAAAGTATATATTAATAAGAAAATGGATGAGCAGTATCCACTTATGGCAAGAGGAATCTACGAAGGTGGAGAGGTACAGATGATTATTATGATGTGGGGGCTAAGTTGGGAAAAAATGACCCTTGGACAGGCCAATTTTCTTACAGTTGTCAGTTATCTGATTCAGAATGCGGTCCTCAGGGCACAGAGATATATGCAGGCACTGGAAGAGAAGCGTTATAGCCAGAATTCCAGAATTCTGGAACCGGAAGCATTTGAGTCCCTGGTTCAGGCATATATGAAGGCAAAACTGAAAAATCTTGTAGAATGTGTATTAATTAAAGTAGATGTTCAGAACTCGGAATATCAAAAAACGGATGAGCAGATGTCCGGATATATGAGGAACAGTGATTACATGGGAATACTGCCTGATGGAAATCTGTATGTCCTGCTTACCAACACAACCAGAGAGGGTGCTGTTATTGTACAGGACAGATTTGAGAAGAATGGCTATAAAACAGAATACGTGGAGATGATGTCAGTATGTCACAGAGAATGAAGCTGTTTATTTTCCTGCTGATCATAAATCTGATCGTGGTTGTGTTCTATCTGATCTGGAATTATATCCGCAGAAAAGAAAAAATCGGAAGTGTATGGATGAAAGCAGTTATGATGCTTTTATGTCCGGTGACAGGTCCTGCGTTTGTATTCCTGTCATTCCTGCTTTTTAAGTTATTTTCTTCCCAGGGTATGGATTTGTCGGACGTTGTATTTAACAAAGACAGGAAAGAGAATTTCCTCCGTCCTGATGAGGAAATGGAGAGAAATATGGTCTCTCTGGAAGAAGCTCTGGAAGTTACAGATAAGAAGAGCCTTCGTACTTTGATGCTGAATGTGATCAGAGGAGATTACCGCAATTCTCTTGCGGCGATTAATCTGGCATTAAACAGCGAGGATTCAGAGACTGCCCATTATGCAGCATCTGTTCTTCAGGATGTATTGAATGATTTTCGAAGTAAAGTACAGACAGATTATCTTTTATGCCAGGAAGAAAATGAACAGCAGGTGGAAAATTGTATAAAACTTGTTGAATATATGAATCCGATTCTGGAACAGCAGGTACTTACAGATCTGGAACAGCGTTCCATGGCAGAGAGGATGCAGGAGGTGCTGCAAAAAGCCTGGGAACTTGATAAGATAAAAATCAGCAGTACTGTCTATGAAAAGGTCTGCCAGCGCCTGTTGGAAGTAAAGGATTATGAGAAATGCACACTGTGGTGTGACCGGGCAATGGAACAGTATCCGGGAGCTTTGTCCAGCTATACCTGTCAGATGAAACTCTATTTCTCATGTGGAAAGAAAGAGAAGTTCTTTCAGGTTATGCAGGAACTTCGAGATTCGGATATTACGATTGATAATGAAACCCTTGAACTGATCAGAACGTTTATGTAGAGTAGAAGGATGAACAAATATGTCAATGACAACTCTGATTACATTACGATTTGTGAGTATATTTGCTGCTTATACAGGTTTGACAGTTTTGTTACCTGCGATTATGTTCCGTCGGATACTGGTAGGCAGAAGATTGTCAGAGCAGTTTCTGATGTGTTATACATTTGGAAATTTTTATATTATAAATATCGTGTTTGCAGTCCAACTTTTGCATATTTCAGGTTTCTGGACGCTTGTATTGTTTACTGCTGTACCAGGGATTTTGATTTGGGGCAGGGTGAACAGAGTTTCTTTGAGAGAACTTTGTATGAAGACCGGAATTGTCTGCAAAAAAATACTTCAGGGAAGCATGGGAATAAAAGGTTTTCTGTACAGAGTAAAGAACAGGAGTATGGCTGTATTAAAGAAGGCAGTCTGGTTGTTTTATTGTGAAGTGGTATGCAATACATTGCAGTGGATTCTTGCAGGGGCAGTTATTGCTGCTTTGTTCTGGATTTATGGAAGGCAGCTGATTCTGACCTATGGATACCGTGCTTCAGATATACCGGTTCATCTGAACTGGATCAATCAGATGAGCAGAGGAAACCTTTTTGCCAGTGGTGTGTATCCATTTGGATTTCACTGTATGGTATATTATCTGCATGCGGTTTTTGGATTTGATACGTATGTGATTTTGTGTGTATTCTATCTTGTACAGGTATTCTTTATTCATATAGTACTTCTTGCTATGCTGAAGCTGTTATGCAGATCTTTATATCTGCCATATGCAGGGATAATGGTCTATATACTGGGAAGCTTCTGGGCAAGACAGACCTATAGCCGTTTCGGATCATCACTGCCTCAGGAATTTGGTATGATTTTTGTAATCCCATCGGTATACTTCCTGATCAGATTTTTTCAGACAGAGAAGAAGAATCTGAAAAACAGAGAAACAAAACTTATTCTGGGATGCTTTGCATTAGCTTTTTCGCTGACGCTGGCAATTCATTTCTATGGAACAATGATAGCAGGACTCTGCTGTATTGGGATTGCGGTTGGTTTTTGTACGCGCTTTCTGAACAAAGAGTATTTCAGGCGTATTATGCTTACCGGTATTATCAGTGTATTTCTGGCCGTACTTCCTATGGGAATTGCATTTGCAGGGGGAACTCCTCTTCAGGGTTCTCTTGGATGGGGATTAAGTGTTATCAATGGTGATTCATCGGATACAGAAGATACATCAGAAAATGAAGCTGCGCAGAAGCAGGCTATGGAAGAGATGGCGGCACGTCTTATTGAAAATACTCAAAACAGTAATTCAGAGTCAGTGCAGACAGGAGAAATTCCTATTATAACGGAGGCTCCTAAGCATTCTCTTGCGGATAAGGCCAGAGAAATTCCGAAAAAAATGAAAAATCTTCGGGAAATGATGATCAGGCGTATTCAGGAATTTATCATAAATTCACAGGAACAGTGGTGTGCATACGCAGTTCTTGCCGGAATTGCAGTTCTGATCCTGCTGGGGCTGATGTTTATTATCCTGCGCAGGATTACCTATGGTGAAATGTTGATGTCAGCAGGATTCTGTATGGGAATTCTCACGTTACTGCTCTGTGCGGGAAACCTTGGACTTCCGGTGTTGATGGATCCTGCCAGATGCAGCATCTATTATGTATATCTGCTGATAGTGTCAATAACTGTGCTTGGAGATGGACTTCTGTATTTGATTTTTATGCCGCGGATACTTACGATTCCGCGAAATGCAGTCTCTTTTATCTTAACAGTATCCATGGCTGCAGGAATGATTCATCAGGGACTAGTTAAAACACCTGATTTTATTTCAGATTATGTATCTAATGGAGCATTTACCTGTCTGACTAACATTATTAAGGAGAATAAAGACGAAACCTGGACAATAGTTTCTGCTAATGATGAAACTCAGATGGGGCTTGATCATGGATGGCATTATGAAACTATTACATTTCTGCGAAAGCAGGAACACATAAATAAAGATACGAAACTGATTATTCCGACAGAGAAAGTGTATTTCTTTATAGAAAAGATTCCATTGAATTATTCTGTTGTCTATTCTGGTAGCGGTCAGTCAATCTCGAAAAAAGGAGCCAGTCAGTCCTTGCCTAATTCTGGTGGAATTGGCATGTACCAGGGAGAAGGCAGATGGATCCTGATGTCCAGAATGTATTACTGGGCACAGGCATTTATGGAGATGTATCCGAATGAGATGAAAGTATATTATGAATCAGAAGATTTTGTGTGTTATGTAATACCTCAGAATATGTACCACCAGTATAATTTTGCGATAGATTATGGCTATAATGAATTCCAGTGACAGGAGGATGAAAATTAACAGAATGGTTTCCAAAAGAAATTTTTTCAGTATTGTAATCATGATGCTTGTTCTGCTGTTTCTGTTCCAGTTTTCTATGGTACTCAGAGACAGACAGAATACCTATGATGTAAACTCAAATTACACAGTGAAGCAGAAAGATGGCGAAAACGTCTGGAAAAACAAACAGATTGATCCGGCCACTGTCGACAAAACCGACAGAAGCTATGTACTCTTTGTGGGAGATGCCTCATCAAAGATGGCTACAACTGTAGGCAGATGGGCTGTTTATTCAAAGTGGGATATGGCTCAGTGCAGAAATTTGGAAGAGTATCAGGAGAATGATCAGACACTGCCGGATATGTTGATACTGGAATCAGAGAAATATGCACTTGATGATAATCTGAAAAAATTAGAGAAACTGGAACAAAAAGGTGTGATCATTGTCTTTGGATGTCTGGAAGATCCGAAAAATATTGAAAAGAATGCAGAACTGATGGATTTTCTTGGAATCTACAAGGTAGTATCTGAGAAAACTGAATTGACAGGTGTAAAGCTTTTTGAAGGGCTGCTTTTGGGAGGAGAAGTAATTTATGAAACTCCGGAGGCCGAGGAAGAGAAAGAACGTCAGGATCTGCAACTGGAGATACCGTGGTATCAGGTAGGAAGTGGTACGAAGACATATATGGTCGGACTTCTGGACCAGTCCAAACAGGAGAAAACAGTAGAAAATGAAGATCTTCCTACTATTATGTGGAGAAACGGGATTAAGAGAGGAAGTATCTTCTGTGTAGTGGGAGATTATATGAAAGACAGTACGGCACTGGGACTGCTGGATGGTATGGTAGCAGAGGCTTCAGGATATTATATTTATCCGGTAGTAAATGCACAGAATCTTTCGATGATCAATTTTCCAGTATTTGCAGATGAAAACAATAAAGAAATGATGGAACTGTACAGCCAGTCAGTCACAGGTATGACCAGAGATATCATGTGGCCGTCGCTTGTGTCCATTGTAGAGAAGGGCGGATTGAAAATGACCTGCTTTATGCAGCCGCAGGCAGATTATACAGATGGTGTGCAGCCAGACAGCAGGAATTTGGTATTTTATCTGAAACAAATGAAGGAGCAGAATGCAGAGGCAGGTTTATCATTGGAATACAAAAATGTGGTTTCTTTAAAAGATAAATTAAATGAAGATGCGGATTTCATTCGGACAGCAGGAAGCAGCTATAAATATAGTGCAGCTTTTGCAAAAGAGAGAAATCTGGATATAGTAACAGGGCTGATGAATACAGAACTTTTGAAAAATGTGAGTACTCTGGTATGTGAATATACAGAGAAAGAGCCGGTGGTTTCCTATTGCACAGATTCTGTAACTTTACAGTCTGTGACAAGTGATGGGATGAATTACAGTTACAGTGATGATATCCGGATGAGAAGCATTCAAAGTTCACTGGCATATACAAATGTTATGTTGAATATGCAGGATATTTTCTGGCCACAGCGGAAAACAGACAGATGGCAGATTATGCAGAAACATTTTTCAAGCAATCTTCTTACCTACTGGAAAAACTTTACAGGATTTGACAGTACGACTCTTTCAGAGAGCAACATCAGGACAAGGACATTTCTGAATCTGGATTTTTCTCAGTCCAGAAAAGGAAACGAGATTACCCTGAAAACTTCAGAAACAGGAAGCTGGTTCCTTCTCAGGACACATGGGGAAAAAATTGCAGAAATAGAAGGCGGTACAGAAAAAGAAATAGAAGCTGGTGTTTATCTGATCCAGACACAGGATACTACTGTAAGGATACGGGTAAAAACAGCAAGGCTTCATTATATGACAGATAATGATAACAGATGGTTATTTAAGGCAGAGAGGAAATGAACAGAAACTGATGAAAGTTTGTATTGTGGCAGAGGGATGCTATCCATATGTAGTTGGAGGTGTTTCCGGCTGGATTAACAGTATGATTAAATCTTTTCCAAATGTAGAATTTATATTGCTGGCGATTGTAGCAGACAGATCATGCAGGGGAAAGTTTGTCTATGAACTGCCGGAAAATCTGACGCAAGTTTATGAGGTATATCTGGATGACTGTGAGTGGGAGAGCGGAGGCAGAAAGAGAAGATCTTTAAGAAAATCCCATCTTTCTCATAAAGAGTATGAGGAACTTCTGAATATGGTGCTGAACCGAAAGACAGACTGGGGTGTGATCTTTGATCTGTTTCATAAGAAGTATCTTTCTGTAGATGATCTTCTTATGGGAGAAGATTTCTTTAAGATTGCCAGGGAATGCTATAACCGAAATTATTCAAATATTAATTTCTCGGATTTTCTATGGACACTGCGTTCTATTTATCTTCCCATGTTCTGGACATTGAGAATGGATGTGCCGAAGGCAGATTTGTATCACTGTGTGGCTACCGGTTATGCGGGAATTCTTGGAAGTATGGCAAAACACTTTCACGGCAGCTCTTTGTTAATTTCTGAGCACGGCATTTATACCAGAGAAAGAGAAGAAGAATTGATCAAAGCTTCCTGGGTAAAGGGAGTATATAAGAATATCTGGATCGAACAGTTTAAGAAAATGTCACTTCTTGCATATGAAAATGCAGATATGGTAACCTGTCTGTATGATCATGCCAGAAAACTGCAGATTGAACTTGGATGTCCTGCTGAGAAGATCAGAGTAACACCAAATGGAATTAATGTAGAAGCACTTGCAGGTCTTCCGGGCAAGACGGAAGAAGAGCAGCAGTTTATCAATGCAGGAGCAGTACTCCGTGTAACTCCGATCAAAGATGTCAAAACTATGATACAGGCATTTGCTTTTGCGAAAAAAAGAGTGAAGAATATGAAACTCTGGATCATGGGACCTGCGGATGAAGATGAAAAATATGCAAAGGAATGTTATGATCTGGTGGAATCGCTGGGGGTTAAGGATGTAGAATTTACAGGAAGGGTTAATGTAAGGGATTATCTGGGGAAGATGGACTTTACCCTGCTCACCAGTATCAGTGAGGGTCAGCCGCTGACGATCCTTGAAAGCTATGCGGCACATAAACCGGTGATTACCACAGATGTAGGAAACTGTCGGGAGCTGATTTACGGAAATGAAGATGGTTTTGGAGATGCAGGAATCCTTACGCACATTATGAATATAGAAGAAATTGCCCATGCAATGGTTAATATGTCCATAAATGAAGAAAACAGAAAACGTATGGGAGAAGCAGGGTACAAACGTGTAAATGCATTTTACCGGATCGATCAGATGAAAGATGTATACAGGGAAATCTACAAAGGATTTTCGGACAGCCAGAATCTTTCGTGGACAGAGGAGTCTTTTAAGATTAATGGTCATTATAGCAATCCTCGTAAATAATGCATTTAAGACAGTTCAGCAGAGTGCGAAAGACAAGGAAGATATCTGCAGGATAACATAAGATAAATAATTACAGGATGGAGAGAGTATATGGCTGGAATAGGTGTAAAACTCACAAATATCTATAAAAAGAATACACTGACCACAGATATCATAGGAGCGGGATACAGTATGGTCGTCACGATTGCCCCCATGCTGCTGGTGATCGGTGCGCTTATGATCATGGAGTATTTTCTGGACTTCTCTTCAGTAGGTTATGTTACCAGAGAATTATTTTCCTGTACGGTTCTGTATATATTTATTTTTTCCCTGCTTACGGCGTCTCCATTTAACTCTGTATTATCCAAATATATGTCAGATGTGATCTATGAAGAGACATATGAAGATATTTTGCCATGCTATTATGTGGGCATGGTTTTGAATATTTCACTGAGTGCTCTTGTGGGAATTCCATTCTGTATCCGGGAGTATCTGGTGGGGAAAGTGGATATTATTTATGTTTTTACCGGTTACTGTGGATATATTGCTTTAGTTCTTGTGTTTTATTCGATGTTGTATCTGTCTATCTGTAAAGATTATAAGAAGATATCGTTCTTTTTTGCTATGGGGATGACAGTTACAGTGCTTTTGTCTTTTTTGCTTGTAAAAGTATTTTACTGGAGCATTACTTATGGAATGCTGTTTTCGCTGACAATTGGATTCTGGCTGATCGCCTGTCTGGAAATGTCGGTAGTCCGGAGTTATTTTAAGGAAAACAGTGGAAAATACAGACAGGTTCTGGGCTATTTTAAGGAATATTGGCCATTGGTGGTTACAAATTTTCTCTATATTTTAGGACTTTATGTACACAATTTTGTTTTCTGGACAACAGATCTTCGCATGATAGTGGTAAAATCTTTTGTATGTGTGACAACATATGATATGGCAACCTGTCTTGCAATGTTTACAAATATCTCTGCAAGTGTTATCTTTATCAGTAGAGTTGAGATGCATTTTCATGACAGATATAAGGCGTATTCAGAGGCTGTTATCGGAGGGAGAGGGGCAGACATTGATATTACGAAAAAGAGAATGTTTTGCACTCTTTCTGAAGAACTTATGAGTCTTGCGAGAATACAGTTTATCATTACACTGGTAATTTTTCTTCTCTGCATGATTTTTCTTCCGCAGTTTGGTTTCGGAGGGATGACACTGAGAATATATCCCTGTCTGGCAGCAGGATATTTTATTCTGTTTCTTATGTATGCAGAGATTATTTTTCTGTATTATTTTAATGACATGAAGGGATGTGTATTGACAGGACTGGCATTTTGTCTTATTACCCTGACTGGAAGCATGATATCTTCTCATCTTACAGAGATATGGTATGGGGCAGGTCTTGTTGCGGGAAGTTTTGCCGGATGGACAGTAGCTTATCGAAGGCTTCAGTGGATGGAGAAGCATCTGGATATCCATATATTCTGTAATGGACATTTGCTGAAGAAGAAAAAAGGCGATTGTCCGTCACCAAAAGTGTTTGACAGATATGAACAGTAAGAAAGGAACAAGAGAATGGCTGTGGGAGATGTACTGAGATTATTTGTGATCGTAGCAGGAGCATATATGTTCCTCAAAGCAATTCTGTCACTTGCGAAGAGAAAGATGACAGAACCCTTTTGTCTTGCATGGGCGGTTTTATCTGCATTGATGATTCTTTCAGGTATCCTTTTAAATCCGTCCCAACTGGATGGTTATATCAGCACACGGGGATTGATCCTGATCATAATAATTGTGTCAGGGATTCTGTGGGGATTGTGGTTTATCAGCACACAGGTATCTATCCTGAAAAGAAGAAATCAGGAGCTTGCCATGCAGATTTCGTTATTAAACAATGATTGTGAAAAGATACTCAGAGAACTGGAGAAACTAAAGAGAGAAAAATAAAAGTATGAAAAAAGTATTGTTTGTGATTAATACTCTCGGAGGTGCAGGCGCAGAAAGAGCACTGCTGGAACTGCTTAAGAGGTTTACACCGGATCAGTATGAGGTTGATCTGTATATACTTCTGGAGCAGGGAGAGCTGATCAGCCAGATACCGGAATATGTAAATATTCTGAACAGAAACTATACAGCAGAGTCAGTTCTTTCCGCCGGGGGAAAGAAGAAATTGAACAAAAAAGTTTTTATGCGCCTGTTTACCCATGGGGCATTGTTAAAAAATATACCATATCTGGTAAAGAATGCAGCTGCTATGCTGGGCAGAAAAAAGATATATGCAGATAAGCTCTTATGGCGTGTCATGTCAGACAGTGGTATGAAGCTGAATAAAAATTATGATATGGCAGTTGCTTACCTGGAAGGCGGTTCTACATATTTTGTCCATGATCATGTTACGGCAGAGAAGAAGTTTACATTTTTACATGTAGATTATAAATACGCCGGTTATACCAGAGAACTGGACAGAGATTGTTATCTGGATTTTGACAGGATTTTTACGGTATCCGGAGAAGTAAAGACAGTGTTTAATGATGTGTATCCGGAATGCAGGAATAAAACTCTGGTATTTCACAATCTGATCGACAGGGAGGAAATCTGCAGAAAGGCAGAGCTTCCAGGCGGATTTAGTGATGCATACAGTGGAAAGAGGATATTGACAGTAGGACGGCTGACTGCACAGAAAGCATATGAATTGGCGATTGATGCAATGAAACTTCTGAAAGACCAGGGTGTAAAAGCACGCTGGTATGTATTGGGTGAGGGAGAACTGCGGAATAAACTTCAGCAGAAGATAGACAGTCTCGGACTGAAAGAAGATTTTCTTTTGCTTGGTGCTGTGGAGAATCCGTATCCATATTATAAACAATGTGATCTGTATGTTCATGCAACCCGGTTTGAGGGAAAAAGTATTGCAATACAGGAAGCTCAGGTTCTGGGCTGTACGATTCTGGTATCTGACTGCAGCGGAAACCGGGAGCAGGTGGAGAACGGAACAGATGGTGTATTGTGTCAGCTGTCATCAGAGGAAATAAGCAGAAATATAGCTGAACTTCTGAGAGATGAGGAGAAATGCAGGCAATATGGAAAGAGGGCAGCAGCCCGGATATCCTCTGGACAGGGAGATATCCTGAAACTGTTTGAGATAGCATAAAAAGAGAGAGAAAATAGTATCTATGGAGAACAGAGAAAACGTTGGAAAAGAAACAAAAAAAGAAGTCCTGATTATTATTCCGGCATACAATGAGGAAAAAACAATCGTTCCGCTTCTGGAAAAACTGGAACAGCCGGAGATAGCGCAGGTTGCAGATGTACTGATTATGAATGATGCATCTCAGGATGCGACGAATTATGTAACTAAGAAAAGAAAGCATCATGTAGTTACCCATGTGTTTAATCTGGGATATGGAAGTGGACTGCAGCTTGGCTATAAATATGCGGTACGTAAAGGTTACAGATATGTAATACAGATGGATGCAGATGGTCAGCATGATGTGTGCAACATTCTGAGAATCTATAAAGAATTGCAGACAGAAGATGAAAATGGAACATTGCCGGATATTGTCCTTGGATCAAGATTCATGGAAGGGAGTTCTGGATTTCCGGTTTCATTTGCCAAAAAGATTGCATTTGTATGGTTTCGTATAATGTTGAAAACAGGAACTGGAAGAAGAATTACAGATCCGACTACCGGTCTTCAGGGATTAAACTGGAGAACCTTCCTTTTTTATTCGAAATATAATAATTTTGATGACAAATATCCAGATGCAAATATGCTTATGCAGATGTTGCTTCTTGGGTTCAGGGTCAGAGAAATTCCCGCAGTGATGCATGTAAGGACTACAGGAGTTAGTATGCATTCCGGACTGAAACCAGTACTCTATATGTTCAGGATGACTTTTTCTATTCTGGCTGTATGGATTAGGGAAAAAATCCTCAAGATGGATGAGGATAAAATACATGAACTGGAAAAATATGATGAATAAAAAACGCTGGATTTTTCGGCAGGGGGAACTGGCAGAGAGCAGATCCTGTCTGGAAAATCCGGCCAGAGGATGGTATGGAATTTATACATTTCCTGTTCAGGAAACTATAAATCCGGAAGAACTGAGATGGAGTCTGAGAGAAGGTGAGTCTCTGGTACTGGTGCTGCTTGATATTTATAAGTATCGCAGTATGCCGCTGGATGAGACTGCCCTGAATAGTATCAGAGACATTCTCAGTTTTTTTGTGCATTATAAAAAAGATGTGATTTTGCGGCCGGTTTATGATCGTGAAGGAAATGGACGTGAATGTGAACCGGATACCTTTGAACTGGTGTTGGAGCATATAAAGCAGATTGGGAAAATACTCAGTGATATGAAACATTCCGTATTCATTTTTCAAGGAATGCTGGTGGGGAGCTGGGGAGAAATGCATGATTCCAGATATTTGTTGCCAGAGTATATGAAACAGATCTGGAAATGTATGCAGCAATGTTGTGGAAATGACATGTATCTGGCTGTACGTACACCGGCACAGTGGAGAACTCTGAGAAATGAGAAGGAGTTTGGCCAAAAGGAATATGCGGGTCTGACATTGTTTGATGATGGGATTCTGGGATCTATGACTCATCTGGGAACCTTTGGAACTATGACCAGGGAGGCGGCAGGCTGGGCTCAGGCATGGATGAGAAAAGAGGAAATAGAGTTTATTTCCTGTCTCACGGCAGAAGTGCCGTGTGGCGGGGAAGTAACATCCTGCATTGAAGAAGACAGCAGGATGTATGAAGCAGAATTTATAATCAATGAACTGAGAAGTATGCATCTTACTTATCTGGACAGTACCTATGACAGGAAAATACTGGATTTGTGGAAAACAATATCGTGGAACTGTCCTGATGATTCTGAAATATGGCAGAACTGCAGCCTTTATGAATATATAGGGGGTCATCTGGGATACCGGCTGACAGTTACAAACGCAGAACTGAGACCTCTTCGAAGAGGAAAGGCAGAATTTGTGATTGAAATTGAAAATACCGGATTTGGAAAGATGTTTCAGGAAACAGAGCTGTTTCTGACAGTAGAGAATGAAAATGAGATAAGAGTAGTTTCAGTATCCATAAATCTGAGAGAAATTCAGGCAGGAACCAGAAAGTGTGGAAAAGCAGTGATTGATCTGATGGAAGGCAGAGTATTTCTGAAGCTTCAGAGAAAAAAAGACGGACGAATCATTCATTTTGCAAATAAATACAGTGCAGACAACCTTTATCTGGGAAGTCTGCACCGGGGAACTGTTCATCTTACTGAAGAGTAAGGGTACCTACAGGAATGGTTTTGCTGTCTTCATAGCCTTTGTTGGCAAAGTGGATAGAATTCTTTGTATAAGGATCTTTCATACGCAGCGAAACAGAATAAGTTCCTTTTTTCAGAGAACGGATATCCAGATTTATTTTAAATTTTGAGAAGTCATTGCCGGACAGGGTGCGGTTATCAATTGTTGTTTCCAGTTTCTCTGATTCTTTTGTGCTTTCATTTGTAAGGATCACAACTGTATCAAATCTGGTATATGCAGATGAAAATCCGGTATTGGCAATTGTGATATAAAGGGTAGCAGTATCGTCCAGAACAGAGTGGAAATTAACAGAGGACTCTTTCATAACATAACGATAACCAAGGTGAGTACTGATATAATCGTATCCTGTACATCCGGAAAAAATATCTGTTTCTGGTCCGGTATAAGTGGAAGTTTTCCATTTATTGAGAACTGCGGCATCGTGCTCGGAATTCAGGTAGGATACATGCATCTGTGAAAGATCAGTAATCGCATTGTCCAGATCATTGTATTCATTATCAACGGTAACCTCACCTCCGTTTGGAACATACTGGCAGAGTTTATACTGAAAAAGAAGTTCTTCGCTTCGTGTGCCTTCTTCTTCAAGTCTGCTGTCTGACTGTAAAGGAGTATCATCGTAGGTTCCCAGATCATAAACGGAACCAAGCATACCATCATTAAAGAGACTGAGTCTGGACTGCAGGGTGCCATTGTCGGCCTCGGTACTGGACAGAGGATTTCTGTTGCGAAGTATGCCGCGAAGCTGACCGGGAGTGCGGACTGCCAGATAAATATCAGAGGAGATATGCTGGTCAAGTTCCTCCATGATCTGTCTGATCTGATTAATCTCTCCGTAATTTGAATTGTTCATTTCTCCGTTGTTTCCTGTCAGAGTACCCTGCAGGATATAAATACAGTCAGAGTATTTGTTAACAGTAGAAGAAAGCTGAGAAATATGCTTTTTTATCCAGGAAAGATCAGAAGGCTCTGTGGACATAGCCTGACCATCCCAGTCATACAGAAAACGGAGAATGACCTGTTTTTTTGCCAGAAGACATTGCTCCAGTATTTTATCCAACTGATTTCTGGCTTTTGTGCTTATATTGGAATTGGAATAATTTTTCAGATTGATTTCCAGAAGCATCAGAGGATAAGGATTGGAATCACAGTTCTCGCTGCACCAGGCAGCAGCTTCTGCAGGTTTTCGATCATCTGACAGAATATATCCGATCATCCGGTAGAAACCACGGTATGGATTGTCCAGCTCCCGGGCTGATTCTTCCAATACTGCCGGAGTGTATTTCAGGTTCAGACGTCGGGTGAAGACCATATGGTAAAGAACTGATACAGCCAGTGCAGCACAGATAACGAAGAAAAGGCTGTGTATGGTAACTGATAATTTTTTTTTCATAAATTTTTGCTCCTTAAAAGGGTTCCTATATCTATACATACAATTATGAATTGACTATAATGTATTATAACCAAAAAGAAAGGATAAGTGAAGATTGAAACAGAAATCCAGGACAGAATACTCTGTTATGAATACGACAGTAGCTTTTGCAGCACAGGCGACTGCAATCCTCATGGGTTTTTTTACAAGGGTTGTTTTCACAAGGATGCTCAGTGAAGGTTATGTAGGAATCAATGGTTTGTTTACAGATATTTTGAATATATTATCTTTATCAGAGCTGGGTGTCGGAACAGCAATTACCTATGCTCTTTATGGTCCTATAGCCAGAAATGATATAAAAAAACAACAGATCCTGATGAGAATGTTCCGGACTTTTTACAGGATAACCGCAGGGGTTGTTCTTATTGCGGGTTTATGCCTGATTCCATTTCTGGATATTCTGATGAAAGACCGACCGGACGTAGATCATCTGATTATAATTTATCTGTTGTATCTGCTGAATTCTTTTGTTTCTTATTTGCTGATCTATAAGAAGATATTGGTAGATGCTCACCAGATGAATTATATTACGGTGATGTATCACAATGGTTTTCTTGTGCTGCAGGATATCTGCCAGATTATTGTACTGCTTCTGACACGAAATTTTATTCTGTTTCTTATTGTTGCAGTTGTATGTACAATGAGTGGAAATATCTGTATGTCCAGAAAAGCAGACAGGCTGTTTCCTTATCTGAAAGAACCATGTAAAGAGCAGCTTCCGCAGGAAGAACGCCGTGATATTTTTAAAAATGTAAAAGCAATGCTGATGCACAAAATTGGAAATGTAGTGGTAAATAATACAGATAATCTGCTGATTTCCAGTTTCGTTGGAGTTGTTACTGCGGGAATCTATTCGAATTATTATCTGATCATAGGGTCAGTACGCCAAGTGCTGGATCAGGCAATGCTGGGTGTTGCTGCAAGTGTGGGAAACCTTGGAGTTACAGAAGAGAAAGAAAAGGTCGGGCAGATTTTTGACAGATTATTTTTTGTAGGATACTGGTTGTTTGGATTCGCCGGTGTTTGTCTGTTAGAACTTCTGAATCCTTTTGTGGAACTGGCATTTGGTGAAAGATATTTATTTCGAAAAGAGATTGTTCTGATTCTCTGCATTAATTTCTGTATCAATGGAATGAGACGTGCGGTACTGATTTTCAAGGAATCCATGGGATTATTCTGGTATGACAGGTATAAAGCAGTGGCAGAGGCTGTATTGAATCTGGTGATTTCGGTTTTACTGGTCACAAAGTTTGGGGTGGCAGGTGTATTTGCGGGTACATTTTGCAGTACAGTTCTTACTTCCGTATGGGTAGAGCCTTATGTAATCTATAAATACAGACTTGAGAAACCTGTTACTGAATTTTTTGCAAAATATGCAGGATATCTGGGAGTGATGGCTGTAGTATGGGGTATAACAGAATATTGCTGTAGATTTATTTCGGGTCAGGTTTTCCTGGTTCTGATATGCAGGCTAGGAATCTGCCTGATTGTTCCGAATATTTTATTGTGGCTTATCTACAGGAGAACTGTAGAATGGAAGGAATTATGGAATTTGCTGAAAAGAATTTCAGGAAGAGTCTTTGCAGGAGGTAAAAGGTGACAGCTTTGGAAAAACAGCAAAAAAAAATTTCCGTGATCATACCTGTGTATAATGCAGAAAAATATATCAGAGAAACTCTGGACAGTATTATAAAACAGAGCTATAAAAATCGGGAGATTATATTGATAGAAAATGGATCAAAGGACAGAGGACCTGATATTATACAGGAATATGCTGCCAAATATCCGGAAATTCATATTATCAAGGGTTCGGGGAAAGGACCGGGGGCTGCAAGGAACAGAGGAATGAGACTTGCAAAAGGTGATTATATTATATTTGCGGATGCAGATGACTATTTTTCGGATGCAGAAATTTTTCGTAAATATGTAAGCCTTGGAGAACAGACAAATGCAGATATTATTGTCAGTAATTATGCAAGGCTGTGGGAAGAGAAAATATTGCCGGCAGCGAAACATGAATCATTCGCGTTATGCAGTCCTTCATCTGAGGAATTCAGATTTCAGGGATTTTTCTCAGTTGGCACACTTTCTTATGTATGGGGAAAGTTGTATAGAAGAGAGTTTCTGAGAAAATATCAGGTTACTTTTACAGATCTTTCCTATGCAGAAGATAAATTGTTTAATATGCAGTGCTATATTTGTGATGCAAAATATGTATTTCTGGAAGATATAGGATATATTTACAGAAAGAATGATCAGTCAGTTTCCTGGCAGTATCGTTCAGATTCTGCGGAGAATTGGTTCAGGATGGCATATGAACTGAAGGGATGGCTTGAGCAGAAGAATAAAAATCCGGAAGAATATGCATCGTTGATCAGATATTTAATCCTTTTTGCTGCATTTTTTGATGGAAAAATGGAATATATGCAACACAGAAAATCTTTGTGGGCAGTCAGGAAAGTTCTGCGGAAATATGGAAGCAATCCCATTGGCAAGAAAGTTTTCACAGAACTGTCGGACAGAACAAGAAACCTGCAGCTTAAACAGAATTTATGGAAAATTATGATCAGGACATTTTCAACAGGAATGAAGAGACAGTGGTATATACTGATGGCAGTAGGCATCAGGATGCTGATTTCTCACCGGGTTGATGAACGGCTTTCTGATACCGGGATGAGAGGATAAAAAACAGCGGCTTCTGGTCAGGAGTCGCTGTTTTCAAAAATCCGGATCAGTTTAGTCTTCTGATTACTTTTCTTAAAGTCATGAAGAGTCTGCCGGAATGTTGTATTTCGTACTGTGTAGGTGTTGCGGATAAAACAGATAAATGTGATACACCAGAGTGCAGGCCAGAGTATTGGATAATGGCTGGCTTTTGGAAAGCGGACCTTCATCTGGATGTGTCCTTCTTTGAAATAAGTAAGGAAATTAACCTTCTGATACGAACTGCTTCCAACCAGTGACTGGGAAATATCGGTTCCCATATCGCCGTCTTTAAGAATCTGTATTATGAAATCATGGCAGTCGTGTGGATTGTACTGTGTCCGGGCGTCTATAGAATCCGGAAGACCCAGATATTTCCTGCAGCATTCCAGAATGATTTCGTACAGATGGCTGATGCGGGATTCTCTGCACCATTCATGAATCTGCTGGAAATTGATTTCTTTTTCATGACGCTTCAGATAAAAGGTAAAATCACAGAGAAGGCGGATACCGAATCCGCTGTACAGATAATGCTTCAGCATATGATGAATCATATAGAAAGTATATTCTGTAGGCGGCAGGACTGTGTAAGTATATCCGTGGATTGTCTGGGTGGATGCTTTCAGACATTCCGGTGAGAAGACAGAATCCACAAGTTTGTTGGCGGGGCTGTACTGGTACTGGCCAACTACACGATAGTGAAGCTCCAGGAGAAAACGGCGCCCGGTTTTGGGAAATATATAACGGTAGGTTACATGGTGGTCACTGAGTTCATCCTCAGAGATATATCCGTTGCTTTCAAGAATTGCCTGTGCTCTGGCGAGGTCAGAAGGATCAGCCAGATACAGATCAAGATCTCCAAGCTTACGATATTCAGGAACCGGATAGCAGTCAGCAAGGCTCAGACCCTTCAGAAGATAACAGTCAATATTGTTCTTTCTTAAAAGAGAGACAGTAAGCCGGGTGAAATGCTCAATCTGATAATAATTCAGCATCATGCCTTTTACCTGCTGCTTCATGGCAGGATAGACAGAAGCAGACCGGAGATATGGCAGTACAAATGGGACAGTACAATGTTCCTGTGCCAGCTTTGCCAGAGCAGGAAGGTCTTCCGGATGTACGGAAACAGAATGATCAGAACCGGTGCAGATATTTTTTATTATTTTCAGATAGGTATTGTATATTCGTTCCATAGGAGTCTCCTGAAAGTGCGTAAAATGGGTACCGTTCAGAGATTGAATGGCAGTAATAAATAATAGTAAGTATATCATGTTATTGCGTGGAAATAAAGGGTTACTGTTCACTGGTAATATTCCGCGAGGTGTTTTTTGTGAGCGAAGGTCACAGAAAACCCGAGACATACCGCGCAAATTTATGCGATTAGCATAAATTCTGTGCATCGCGAAGCGTGTTGCTGTGAACAGTAACAATAAAGGAAAAGGAAGGGGAAAAGAGAAAATGAAAAAGACAGAAGGTTATGTAGTCAGGAGACTGGAGGATGAATATCTCGTACTTCCGTCAGGAAGAAGAACAGAAGAAGTCAATGAGGTGATCTCATTGAGCGAAACGGCAGGCTTTATTTATATGCACGCGGAATGTGCAGAAAATGTCGATGAGCTGGCACAACTGGTAGCAGAAGAGTATGAGATAGAGCCTGCTGAGGTCCTTGAAGATGTAAGGAATGTAGTCCTGACTTTGCAGAAAAAGGGAATTCTCCTGTGAAGGATGGATCATGAGTGTTGAAGCTTTTTGAGAAATGCTGACAGTTTAAAACAGAATGGGCGAACGGGCAGCATAAAAAGCCACAGGGAAGAAACAAATTTGTAGAAAGGATTTCCTACAGTAAATTCTTTGCCGCTACGATTTACGGCAATCAGTTTTCCGATAATCTGATCCTGACGCAGAGGACCTTCCACTTCGTATTGGTTGTCACCCACCATATAAAAGCCGTCAGATGTTATCCGGCAGATGCGGTGAAGCACGAGGATGCCCTGATCACGCCTGTAGAGGACTACATCATTTCTGTGGCAGTCTGTGTAGTCTGTCTGTTGGATCAGTGCTTCATCCCGTCCGGGAATAAAGAGAGGATACATGCTGTAACCCTGAGGCTTGATGCGGATAATATTTCCCTCCCGGAGAAGCTGCTCCAGGTCGATTTTAACTGGGTCTGATTTTGTGGTATTCATAGTATTTGTCCTTATTCCTGTTATAAAAATAGCTGATGTTCGGAAATAAAGTTCTGAACAGGCGTATTATAACATTAAGATAACAAAAGGACAACAGAAAGAGTTTTCCTGTCGTAATAAAATAAAAAATCAGTATGTTTTGTGTAAGAATACTTGACTTTCTGAGGGGATATAGATAAGATAAAGAAAAAGATGAAATCGACGAAAATGCTAGATTTTAGAGAAAGGTGATTAATTATGAAAACGTATAAGAAGCCGGTAGTAACTGTTGACGCAGGAATGGCAGAGGGTGTTTATGCAGCAAGTGGTGCCAAGGGAACAGTAAATGTATCATATTATGGTGTATGGGACAGATGGGGGACTAATGGCGGCAAGGGTCTGGCAATGGCAAACTGGTCAGATATTAATGGAACAATTACTTTAAATATCACTTTTAATGAGACAATAGATCAGGTTGAGACAGATAATGCTTCTGTGCAGGCATCCTGTTCAGGTAATACTGCAACATTAACATTTGCAAGTACAGCATCAAATCCACTGACTATTGGAGTGCATATAGATCATGGAACAAGCATTGATGATCTTAAGATGACAGGATTTACTTATTCTGTGAACTAAAGAGAATATCCACCTGACAAGAAAAGGGATTGAGTTAGAGTGTTTAACTCAATCCCTGAAATTGATTTTAAAACGTTTGTATCATTTCATGAATCTCCACGTCATTTAGTATCTCACATTTCTTATCCCGTATTGCATAAACCCTGTTACAGATATTCAGAACCGTAGGTCTGTGTGTGGTTACAATACAGGTTCTGGGATAGGTATCCTGCATGATATTTCGCAGGACTTTTCGTTCAGTAGCTACATCCAGTGCGGAGGTAGCCTCATCCAGCAGCAGGATCGGTGATCTGCGCAGTAATGCTCTGGCAATGGAGAGCCTCTGTGCCTGACCTTCGGAGAAACCGCCGCCCCGTTCCTTAACGATGCTTTCAATTCCATCCGGGAGTTTTTCTACAAAATCCCATGCGCAGGCAAGTTTCAGCGCCTCAATAATTTCTTCATCTGTAGCATCCTGTTTCACATTTCGCATATTTTCTGCAATTGTTCCCGAAAACATTGTATTTCCCTGTGGCACATAGGAGAATAATTTCCTTGTAGAAGGGGACATATCAATCATGTGTTCATGATCTGTTCCGGCACATATATGAGAAGAACCCTCCTGCGGTGTCAGAAGAGACAGGATCAGGCGCAGCATAGTTGTCTTACCTTCACCGGAAGGTCCTACCAGAGCCACGATCTCATGAGGATAAGCCTCTATGGAAGCATTGGCGAAAACAGCAGTACCATTATGATAGGTATAACTGAGATCCTGCATGTTCAGACCGATTCCTTCTGACTTATGCTGCTTTTCGAAGTTGCGTACAGCAGAATCCTGACTGTAGTCCTCCTGCGGCATTTCCACGATATCCATCAGTCTTCCTGCCGAAATAGTCAGTGAGATGGCTGACGGAATCAGACTTACCAGAGAATTTACCGAACTTGTCAATGTACCGGACAAAGACAGAAACATGGTCATAGTTCCGTAACTGATTGCATTGCTCCATACACGGTAAATTCCCCATCCATAACAGCTGTAGGATACGATAAATCCGATAATGGACATGAGAACAGAAGTCAGAATGGACATCTTCTGGAAGTCCAGTCTCATGTTAATATAATCTTTCTGAAGAGATTTCAGTTTCTCTGTATAAAAGTGAATCAGGTCGAAAGCCTTGATCGTCTGGATATTGGAGAAAGCTTCCTGGTTAAATCCATAAAGTTTTGCATTCATAGCTGCACTTCTCTGATTGTTATCACGCATTCGTTTCAGCAGCGGCTTTGAAAGCAGAGCACTGAAGGGAATTCCAAGCAGAGCAAAAAGTGCGAAAGTAGGGTCATAATAAAGCACGATTGCCAGTGCACTGATAAAACGAAAAGTATAAATGATCAGGTTGGGAATCCAGTTCAGGATTCCGCTTGAAATATTGGAGGCATCGGAACTCCAGCGTGTCACCAGATCTCCGGTGTGGTAATCGGTCAGGGATTCCCAGTCAGTTACCAGCATTTTGGCAAAGATGTCGTTCTTGATTTCGGAGTCCACCTTCAGGTTAATGAAAGTAGAGGCATATCCGGATGCCTGCGAAACCAGAATGTTTGCGACAGAGAAGCCGATCATTGCGGCAAAGGTACTTATAAGTTTCCCGGTCTGGTGTCCGGTAATAATATCCACCAGATCTCTGGAAATCAGACTGGAAACCAGAGAGACACCTGTTCCGACCAGACCAAGCAGTGTATACAGGATCATAGCTTTCCAGTAACGTCTGCCGTACTGATAGATCCATAATGTTTGTTTCCACATTTTCTTCAGGGTTCCTTGTTTCAGGTGTTTCCAGATCAGGAGTATTTTTTCTTTCATTGCAGCTCCTCCAGTTGATCAATGGTATTTTTCATCACGCAGGCGGCAGAAGCATTCTTTGTACAGAGAAGATGTAGTACCGGCACGCGGTCAGCGATTTCCCCGGCAAAGAAAAGATTTTCTGAAAGCTGGCGTTCAGTCCATGCAGGGGAGATCATGCGCTGCATGACACGGAGGACTTTTTCCGAAGGATTTAACTCTTCCAGATAATCTGTCTGCAGGTCGCGCCCAAGGAGAACAATTCCTCCGAGTTCATATGCTTCGGCAGTGAAAATCCCGGAAGTTCCGCACCAGGGGATGCCATAGACGATGATATGCTCCTCCTTTAATCCAAGAAGATTCAGGTCTCCATTTAAGTACGGTGTGTCAAAAAGCTCATGCCACAGAGCGGTGTGTGTGGACTTTCCCATTCCGGAATGACCGGAAAACAGCCATGCTTTTCCCTGATAGAGAACAGAAGCTGAGTGGATTGCAAACAGTCCGTTTCTTTGTGCTGTGAAAAGGAAAAACAGCCGTATGGCGTGAAATAAATTTTCTATATTTGTTTCAGAAACCTGTGGGTGGCAGTAAACCCGTACATAAGTACCATCTTTCAGCATATGAGCTTCGTAAAGGTTCTGCATCTGTGGAAAAAGGACAACATAACGGTCGGGATTTTCAAAAACAGTCATTTCAGAATTCTGCAGAAGAACCTGTCCGTAACAACGACTGGGCGGAGGCGTGGTGACCAGTTCGATTTCCTGTGAGGTATCATCATCCGAAAATTCATGATAAAAAGGTTTGAAATTTGGGGGAATCAGTTCTGCAGAACCGTATAGTTTTATGCAGATTCCTGCGATTATCATAGAGACAGAAGGGATTGATGAAATCAGGTGGAGATCTTCTGTGATCATTCCCATGGCTGTAAGCTGTGTCAGAAAATCTGTCACATCTTTCAGAAGTTCAGGATAATAAGACTCATCCAGTTGATAAGTCCTGGCAAGTATTTCTGCCAGTTGCTGCGGTTCGGCACCTTCATGATGCTGAAGTACATTCCACAGGAAAGTACTGGTCTCATTCAGCACAAAGCCTTTTTTCAGATCGGCAATCTGCTGACCATAAGGTAAGAGATAACTGATACCTTTGATTTTTCGAAGTGTATATCCGGGCTGACATTTGAACATGATAAAAAAGATTCCTTTCTTTTTCAAAGCCAATTCTTGTAAACTTATATATGTGTTGTGATGTTTGTGACTATAGCAAATTATGTTACTGTTCACACACCACTATCCCGCGAGGTGTTTTGGCATGAATATGCCAAATCCCGAGACATACAAGCCAAAATTCCATTGCTGCAGGCAATCTGGAATGAATTTTGGCCACGTTACTGTAAACGGAGTGAACAGTAATCAAATTATAACACTGAGGAGGGAAGAAATACAAGCTATTGCCAATTGATGTACAAAAGTATAAAATAGTTTCAAAAGCAGGCAGTATCAGACTGCCGGGAATGTAAAGGAGGAAAAGCTTTTATGGACTTAAAGAAATTTGTACTGGAAGGTAATCCTGTATGCAGAAAGGAAGCTGTGATCGTGGGCGATCATTTCAGGATTACAATGCTGACAACTGCCCTGATCCGTTTTGAGTACAGCGAAGACGGAGGATTTGAGGACAGAGCAACACAGATGGTATGCAATCGTGATTTCCCGGTGCCGGAATTCAGGGTGAGCGATGGCGGTGAGGAATTACATATTTACACCAAAGACCTGGAAATCCACTATGACAGGCAGAAATTTTCTCCAAGCGGTCTGATGATACGTGTAGCGGGTGGAAAAGCCAGCGAGCGTGTGTGGCATTATGGTGATGAACCAAAAGATCTGCTGGGAACAGCCAGAACCCTGGATGAAGCAGACGGTGAGATTCCGCTGAGTCATGGAATTATGTCCAGAAACGGTTTTTCAGTGCTGGATGATTCCCACACAATGGCTATGGGCGAAGATGGAATGGTAGAGCCACGTCAGGGAAACAGAGCAGACTTTTATTTCTTTGGATATGGTCACAGATATGTGGAATGTCTGCAGGATTTTTACAGATTATGTGGAAAAACACCTCTGCTTCCAAGATATACGTTCGGAAACTGGTGGAGCAGATATCACAAATACACAGAGACAGAGTACAAAGAACTGGTAGAGCGTTTTGAGAAAGAAGAAGTGCCGTTTTCTATTGCAGTTGTAGATATGGACTGGCATCTGGTAGAGGATGTACCTCCTGTATATGGAAGCGGATGGACAGGATATACCTGGAATAAGAAGTTTTTCCCCAATCCGCCTGAATTTATGGACTGGCTGCACAAACATGGATATAAGATCACACTGAACGTACATCCGGCAGATGGAGTGCGTGCTTATGAAGAAGCCTATCCGAGAGTTGCAGAGAAGATGGGAATTGATCCTGCAAGTAAGGAACCGGTACTTTTTGATATGACAGATCCGAAATTCATTGAGACATATTTTGAGGAACTGCATCATCCGATGGAAGAAGAGGGAGTAGACTTCTGGTGGCTTGACTGGCAGCAGGGAACTGTAACCAAGGTTCCGGGACTGGATCCGCTCTGGATGCTGAACCACTATCACTATCTGGACAGCAAGTGGAAAGGAAAACGTGCGCTGACTTTCTCAAGATATGCAGGTCCAGGAAGCCACAGATACCCGGTTGGTTTTTCCGGTGATACGTTCATTACCTGGGAGAGTCTGAAATTCCAGCCATATTTCACAGCAAATGCCAGCAACATCGGTTTTGGATGGTGGAGTCATGATATCGGTGGACATATGTTTGGATACAGAGACGACGAGCTCACTGCAAGGTGGGTACAGCTTGGAGTCTTTTCACCAATGAATCGTCTGCACAGCACAGATAACCCGTTTAATGGAAAAGAACCGTGGAAATACAACCAGATTGTAGAAACAGTAATGAAGAATTTCCTGAAACTGCGTCATAAGCTAGTTCCGTATCTTTACACCATGAACCGTCGTGCAAGCAGAGCGGGACTGCCGCTGGTACAGCCGATGTATTATCTGGAGCCGGAGCGTGAGGAAACCTATGAAGTACCGAACAACTATTATTTCGGCACAGAGATGATGGTATCTCCAATCACAGATAAGCTGGATCCGGTAACAGGACTGGCCAGTGCAAAGACATGGATCCCGCAGGGAATCTGGTATGATTTCTTTAACGGAAGAGCATATAAGGGCGGCAGAAAAGTGGATCTCTGGAGAGATATTTATGAGATGCCGGTACTTGTGCGTGAAGGCAGCATCATTCCACTGAAGGACATGGAAGGATATGATAATTCCATTGAGAATCCTGAGAAACTGGAAGTACTTGTATATCCTGGAGAATCAGGAGAATTTGTACTCTGGGAAGACGGTGGGGACACACCGGAAGACCTGGATGAGAACTGGGTATCCACCAGAATGACGAAGACTGCAGATGAGAATGGAACAGTATTTATTGTAGAAGCTGCACAGGGAAATACAGCAGTGATTCCGCAGAAACGTTCCTGGAAGATCCGCTTCTGCAACATTCAGGACAAACCGCAGGAGGTTACTGTAAACGGACAGGTATATAAGGATGCAGAATTCGCAGAGGATGAGAAGCTTCATGGAACAATAGTGCTCCTCAAGGATGTGCCGGCAGATGCACAGGTGAAGGTTACTTTTGCGGCAGATGCAGCTGTTTATCAGAGAGATTATGCAGAAGAGGTCTATGAGATTCTGGAAAAAGCACAGATTACCTATGCACAGAAGACAGACGTTTATAAAGTAGTGAAAGAGCTAGGTACAGAGGCAGTGCCAGTTCTGGTATCCATGAATTTGAATCCGTCATTGCTTGGGGTACTGATGGAGATTCTTACAATGGGAATTTAACCGAATCAAGCTAGTGTGCCAACAAGTTGATTTCTCGAACGATCTTGCGTCTAAATTTCTTATTTCCGCGTTGTCGTCGGTCGCCGTAGCCACCGCTACGCCTCCTTCCTCCGCCTTGAAATAAGAAAATTTATCCTGCAAGATTGTTTCAAGAATCAACTTGTCGGCACACTAGTTCTCTGCGGTAATACAAAAATCCCGCTCACAGTTGTGTCTTACTGTGAGCGGGATTTCACATTTTAAAAGAAGGAGTGCCGGATCTTGCGATCCGGCAAGTATGAAAAAGAAAAAGTTTTATTATAAATAAAGCGTTTGCTTTATTTGCTTATTAATATACAGGGAAAATGTGTGCAAAATGTGATGGACTGTTGAAGAAATTGTGATTAAATTCTAAAAAACTTATAAAAAAGAATAAAAAGACCTGCAAAGGTCTGTAAAAAGAAGGAGGGCCGGACCTTGCGGCCCGGCATAAGTATGAAAAAGAAAAAAGTTAAAAATCTATGTGAAAAAGCATTTGCAACCTGTTTGTAAAGCATTTGCTTTATTTGCTTATTAATATACAGGGAATTTGTGAGTAAAATGTGATGGACTGTTGAAAAAAACGTGATTAAATTCTAAAAAACTTATAAACTGGAAGTAAGATTACTGTTCGCAACCACTATCCCGCGAGGTGTTTTGGCATGAATATGCCAAAATCCCGAGATATACAAGCCAAAATTCTATTGCCGCAGGCAATCTGGAATGAATTTTGGCTACGTTACTGTGAACGGAGTGAACAATAACGTAGGAAGAAAACATAAGGTGGAAAACTGAAAATAAGCATTGTAAAAATCCGAACTGTAATTTATAATAAAATTCAATGGTAACGGTTCAATATCTTTACAGTTACAAATAATGAGAAACAAGGAGGAAAACATGAAAAGAGAAACAGTCGTCGTACTGGATTTCGGCGGTCAGTACAATCAGCTGGTTGCCAGACGTGTGAGAGAATGTAACGTATACTGCGAAATCTATTCATACAAGACCGATCTTGAGAAAATCAAGGCAATGAATCCTAAGGGAATCATCCTTACCGGTGGTCCGAACAGCTGCTATGAGGCAGATTCACCTACATGCAATAAAGAATTATTTGAGCTTGGTATTCCTGTTCTGGGACTTTGCTATGGCGCACAGCTTATGATGCATGTTCTGGGCGGAAAAGTTGAGAAAGCAGATGTGAGCGAATATGGAAAGACAGAGGTTCTGGTAGATAAGACAGATTCTAAAATCTTCAAAGACGTATCTGACAAAACAATCTGCTGGATGAGCCACACAGATTATATTTCTCAGGTTGCACCAGGATTTGAGATTGCTGCTCATACAGCAGATTGTCCGGTAGCAACTGCACAGAATGAGGAGAAGAAGCTGTATGCGATTCAGTTCCATCCGGAAGTGCTTCATACAGTAGAAGGAAAGAAGATGCTTTCCAACTTCGTACTTGGTGTATGCGGATGTGCCGGAGACTGGAAAATGGATGCCTTTGTTGAGCACACTATCAGAGAAATCCGCGAGAAGGTCGGGGATGGAAAAGTTCTCCTTGCCCTGTCAGGTGGTGTTGACTCTTCCGTTGCAGCAGGACTTCTTTCCAGAGCAATCGGCAAGCAGCTTACCTGTGTATTTGTAGATCATGGTCTTCTTCGTAAAGATGAGGGAGATGAGGTTGAGGGTGTATTCGGACCAAACGGTCAGTTTGACCTGAACTTTATTCGCGTCAATGCACAGCAGAGATATTATGACAAGCTGGCAGGTGTTACAGAGCCTGAAGCAAAACGTAAGATCATCGGTGAAGAATTTATCCGTATTTTTGAAGAAGAGGCCAAGAAGATTGGTGCGGTAGATTTCCTGGCACAGGGAACTATTTATCCGGACGTTGTAGAGAGTGGTCTGGGCGGAGAGTCCGCAGTGATCAAATCTCACCACAATGTAGGCGGACTTCCGGATTTCGTTGATTTCAAGGAAATCATCGAACCGCTCCGCGACCTTTTCAAGGATGAGGTTCGTAAAGCAGGTCTGGAGCTTGGAATTCCGGAGAGACTGGTATTCCGTCAGCCATTCCCGGGACCGGGACTTGGAATCCGTATTATCGGTGAAGTTACTGCAGAGAAGGTTCGTATTGTACAGGATGCAGATTTCATTTATCGTGAAGAGGTAGACAATGCTGCAGCTGAGTATAAGAAAGAACATGGTGAAGATCCTTCATGGATGCCGAACCAGTACTTTGCAGCACTGACAAATATGCGAAGTGTAGGCGTTATGGGTGACTTCAGAACTTATGATTACGCTGTAGCGCTCCGCGCAGTGAAGACTATCGACTTCATGACAGCCGAATCTGCTGAGATTCCGTATGCAGTACTGAATAAGGTTATGAACCGTATTATTAACGAAGTTAAAGGCGTTAACCGCGTATTCTATGACCTGACCAGCAAGCCACCGGGTACGATTGAGTTTGAATAATAAAAATTTTCTGAAATTCCTTATAAACAGGGCGTTTTAGAGCAGATAAAGTTCTATTTGATAACAAAATGATAACGCAAGAGATTTTGGCATTATTTGTCCGGAATCTTGTGGTTGTCAGATAATATGTGTGAAACCGACAAAAAAGGTCTTACTGAATTGAGTGAAATCAATTTGGTAAGGCCTTTTTTTGTCGGCTTTTATTTTGTTTTTTTTGGATAGTTGTAACGCCACTGGTCATATTCTTCCTGAGTGATCTCGCTGGATTTGAGTTTTTCTGCCTGTTCCTGCCATGCATGGAACATATCAAACATAGAAAGGTAGGTGGTTCCCTTGGATTTGTCCAGCCGGAGGCAGAGTTCTCCGTCAATCTCATCAATGTGAAGTCCGTAAAGGTCTTCTAAGGTAAATAAGGTATGCATCAGTCCAACGTAACTGTCAATATCCGGGACAGCCAGAGCATGAGGGGATACTTCAAAAATATCAGCCAGTGCGTTTAGGTATTTTTCCTTTGGACTGCGTGCCCCTTTTTCATACTGTGCAATGCGGACATCAGCCTGTGAATCACTGAATCCCAGCTGTTGCCCCAAATATTTCTGCGTGAAACCACGCAGAAGTCTGAAATGGTGGATTCTTTCGCCTATTGCCATATGCTATATCTCCTGTCTTTTTCTTGATAGGTTGAGTATAGCATATCCAAATGGTAGAGACAAGAAAATCCATACAAAAAAGTATGGGTGAATGTATTGAAAGTACTTGACCCATACAGAATAGTATAGTATAATTCAACCAATACAAAATAGTATAGTAAAAAGAAAGGAGAAATTTTCTATGAGTAAAATGTTTATGAATGTGAAAGAGGTCATGGAAGTTCTGGAAGTATCAGAATCCTATGCATACAAGCTGATGAAAAGGCTAAACAGGGAGTTACAGGCGATGGGATGTCAGACCATTGCAGGAAAGGTTGACCGGAAATATTTCTATGAGCAGTTCTATGGAACAAGATCGAATGATGGGAGGAATTAAAAATGGCAATTTATAAGAATGACAATGGCACCTGGTATGTGATGATCCGGTATCAGGACTGGACAGGTGCAAGAAAACAGAAATGCAAACGAGGATTTTCTACAAGAAAAGAAGCTGCGGACTGGGAATTACAATTCAAATTACAGAAGAAAGCAAGCGTGGATATGACAATGGAAAGTTTCTGTGCTTTGTATGAAGAGGATGTAAGACCATCTCTGAAGCAGAGTACCTGGCTTACAAAAGAAAATATTATTCAGAAAAAGATTCTTCCGTATCTTGGAAAACGTAAAGTATCGGAAATTACAGCTAAAGATGTGATGGACTGGCATAACCAGATGAGAAAACTGAAAACGAAAACAGGAAAACCGCTTTCGCCAACGTATCTGAAAACGATACATGGACAATTAAGCACTATTTTTAATCATGCAGTGAAATATTACGATCTTAGCACTAATCCGGCAAGAAAAGCTGGGGCACTGGGAGAAGAAGAAGGCAAGGAAATGTTGTTCTGGACAAAAGAGGAGTATAAGCGATTTGCAGAAGAAATGATGGACAAACCTCTTTCCTACTATGCTTTTCAACTGCTTTACTGGTGTGGAATTCGTTCGGGCGAGCTGCTTGCTTTAACACCAATAGATTTTAATTTCAAAAAGAAAACGCTTCGGATCAATAAGTCCTATCAGCGTTTGAAAGGAGAAGATGTAATCAGTACGCCAAAGACAAAGAACAGTGTACGGACAGTCATAATGCCACAGTTTCTGTGTGATGAAATGCAGGACTGCCTGAAATTATATTACAGTTTAAAGCCTGACGACCGCATTTTTCCGGTAACAAAATATTATCTGAATCATGAGATGGAAAGAGGCTGTAAAGCGAGTGGGGTAAAGAAAATCAGAGTTCATGATCTCAGGCATAGTCATGTATCCCTGTTGATCAATATGGGGTATACCGCACTAGCAATCGGAAAAAGGGTTGGACATTCAGCAGAAAAGATTACTTACCGGTATGCACATCTGTTTCCGTCGGTACAGCAGGACATGGCAGAGCAGCTGGATGCGGAAAATATGGATGAAGAATTAAATGAAGTAGAAGGAGGACTTGCAAATGTCGGCTAAATGTCTGGATCAGCAGGGACGTTGGAGAAATAAAGTTGTAGCATTTCGGATGTCACCGGAAGAAGATGAACTTCTGGAGACGGCAGTACGGCTATCGGGATTAACCAAACAAGAATATATTATCCGAAGATTGCAGGAAAAAGAAGTTGTGGTTACAGGAAATCCCAGGGTGTATAAAGCTTTGAAGAAGGAACTTGAAAAGGTACTGGGTGAGCTGAAACGTCTGAAAAAGGGAGAAGATGTGCCGGAGGATTTATTGGAAGTGATTCGGCTTATCACAATAACAATGGCTGGAATGAAAGCGGAATAAAAGAGCCTTTAAGTGTCGGCAAACACCTAAAGGCAGGGATTTGGTAGAATACTCTTCCAAAAAACTTCTATGAGTATTCTATCAAAAACCACTCTTTCTTTCAACGGGAAAATAAGGAGGATTTGATGGAAAACAAAAGAACAGAAACAAATAAAACAGTACAGAAAAGGCTGGAACCGGAACTGAAACTCATCAATATGGATACGGTGGAAGTGGAGCAGATTGAATGGCTGCTTTATCCATTTATTCCCTATGGAAAAGTAACAATTATACAGGGAGATCCGGGAGAAGGAAAAACGACAATGGTGCTTCAAATTATTGCAAAACTGACCAGAGGAGAGACTATTCTTCCAGCTGATTCAACAAAAGATAAAAGGATAGATATTGATAGTGAAAGCGATATGGTAGATGCAGAAAATATTGAAAACGATGCGTCAACACAGCATTTGGAGGCACCAGTAAATGTAATCTACCAGACTGCAGAAGATGGTCTTGGAGATACGATAAAACCAAGATTACTTGCTGCAGGTGCAGACTGCACAAAGGTCATGGTTATCGATGACAGTGAGCAGCCGCTGACGATGGCAGATGTCCGGTTGGAAGAAGCAATTGTGCAGACAAAAGCCAGAATGGTTGTGCTTGACCCGATTCAGGGCTTCCTTGGATCAGAGGTGGATATGCACAGGGCTAATGAAATCCGTCCTTTGATGAAACGTATAGCAGTCTTGGCAGAAAAATATCATTGTGCGATTATTCTGATTGGACACATGAACAAGAACAGTAACGGAAAATCTTCTTACCGGGGACTTGGTTCTATTGATTTTCAGGCAGCTGCAAGAAGCGTTTTGATTGTCGGACGAATTAAGGACGAACCGGAAGTAAGAGTTGTGTGCCATACAAAGAGTTCCCTGGCACCGGAAGGTAAAGCTATTGCGTTCCATCTGGATAAAAACAACGGATTTGAATGGATTGGTGAATATGACATTAGTGCAGATGAATTGCTCAATGGAGAGGGAAAAGGACAGAAAACCCGGAAAGCAAAAGAATTTCTGCTTGAGATACTGGCTGATGGAGGTATGGCACAAAAGAAAATTGAGGAAGAAGCAGAAAAACTGGGAATTAAAAAGAAAACACTGAGAAATGCCAAAATGGAACTGGGAATAGATTCCGTAAAACGTGGAAATCAGTGGTATTGGATGTTGTCAGAGTAGAAAAAGGAAGATGGCAAGATGACCATATCTTAATAATAGGGCATCTTGCCACCTTGAAAGGAGATCAGATGAAAAATAGAAATGTGCAGATACCATATGAGTTATTCTTTCAACTGTTGCAATATTTCCTGATGGAGAATTATGAGGGCGAAGAAATCATAAGGAAAGGGTTAGAAAAGAAATTGAATGCAATGGTAGATCGGGAGTTATACAGCAAGTACAAAACAGCCCCAACAGAGGAAGAGAGAGAAAAGTCCAGGCAGGAATACCTGGAAAGGAAGGGAATACCGGAAAACTTTCGTTGGTAGAGATTCTTGCTGATTACTTTATAACAGGAGCGTGTCACGCACCTGTAAATATCAGACAAGGAGAAAGCCGGTAAGATACAGACGAGAGGTTATAGATTACCCGATTATTTATCGGTAAATTATAGGTTGCGAAAGGGAGCCCTGAATCAGGGCGTCCTTACAGTAGGACAATAGAAAGGAGCATACAGCAATGAGAGAAGGAAGATTAGGATATAACAGCAGTAACGATAGATATGGTTTATTGTCATCAGATTTATGGATTGATACAGGATTTCATTGTGGGGAATGCTTGGAAGTACTAATTGATGATCAGTGGGTGCAGACCAGAATGGAGATGAATCCGACAAGGGAATGGTATCTGGTAGGAACACCGTACTGCGGAGATCTGGAATATATACAGGCGAGAATACAGTAATAGATTAGTTAAGTGAGTAACGCAGAAGCAATCCGACTAGCGGGAGAAATAATGGTCTCTGCTCCGGTCGGTGCAGAACAGACGTCCTCCGGACGTCTTGCCCCCGGCAGGGCGCAAGGGTACTTTTGATAGGCGGTACGGCTGTCGAAAGTGCTTTTGCGTTACTTTTGACAAAAGTAACAAAACCGCCGTATCCGGCGAAGATTTCTTATAATCGCCATAGTTGGCGGAAATACAAATTATGTGCCATATCTGGCACGCTTTTTAGAAGGAGAGGTGAGGAGCATAATGATGAGAAGAACGATCAGCGGCATGATTGGAGCTGGATCGCTGGCTCATAACAGACGGGACTTTGTAGCTGAAAATGTAGACCCAGACAGAGTACACCTGAATATCTGTTACCAGAATGAAAATCTGAAAGAAGTATATAAAGAGTTGTTTGATAATTCTGTGGAACGGTACAATGTGGGAAAAAGAAAGGACCGGCAGATTACAAATTACTATGAAAAAATTCGTCAGGGAAAGCAGGAAAAGCTGTTCCATGAAGTGATTTTCCAGATTGGAAATCGAGAAGATATGGCTGTGGGAACGACAGAAGGAGACCTGGCGGTAAAAGTACTGGATGAGTATGTAAAGAATTTTCAGCAACGAAATCCAACACTTCATGTATTTAGCTGTTATCTGCACCAGGATGAAGCTACACCGCATCTGCATATTGATTTTGTTCCTTATGTAACTGGCTGGAAAGGGAAAGGAATGGATACCAGGGTTTCACTGAAGCAGGCATTAAAAAGCCTAGGATTTCAAGGCGGGAACAAACACGATACAGAGTTGAATCAGTGGATCAACCATGAAAAAGAAGTGCTTGCAGAGGTTGCACGACAGCATGGAATTGAATGGGAGCAGAAAGGGACACATGAGGAGCATCTTGATGTTTATAATTTTAAGAAGAAAGAGCGTAAAAAGGAAGTACAGGCACTGGAACAGGAGAAAGAATATCTCACTGCTGAGAATGAAGGACTGATTGCACAGATTGCGGAAGTAAGAGCTGATATCCAGCTTTTAAAAGATGATGAGGAGCAGGCAGTTAAAGATAAAGAGGAGGCTGAGAAGCGTGCGGAAAAAGCTGAGAAAGATCTGCACAGCCTGGAAGAACGCAGAGAACGGTTGCAGCCTGTTATGGATAATGTCAGTAAGGAAATAAAGGAATATGGGACAGTGAAAGCAATTCTACCGGAAGCTGGGACATTAGAACGTGCAACAACTTACCGGGATAAAAAGATAAAACCACTGTTTACCCAGATGAAAAATAAAATTGCTGCAATGGCAGCCCAGGTCAAAGAACTTACCAAAGAAGTAGAAAAATGGAAACACAAATATCAGGAAACAAAGCAGGCATATAACCGAGTGCAGAGACAGCTAGATACAGTATGTGAAGAAAAACAGCAGTTATCTGAGGAAAAGCAACAATTGCAGGGTGTTTCCGACAGATATGATCGGGTAGTGCGTGTTCTTGGAGAAAATATTGTAGAAAATGCAGTACAACAGGATATACAGGAGCAGAAAGCATTAGAAGAAAAACGGCAAATGGAGCAAATGCCAAAAGGAAGTATTCACGAAAGACTGGCTTGGGGTGCCCGTAAAAGTGAAATGGAGAATCAACAGCGTAAGAAAAATAAAACAAAAAATAGAGGAATGGAGAGATAAGACGATGAAAAAGCACATTTATGATGAAAGTAATGGATTAATCTACACACTGCATGGAGATTATTACCTGCCGGATCTGGCAGTGAATGAGGAAGAACCGACATATGGTAAATATGGAATGTTGCGGAAACAGTTCCTGAAAGTGCATAGACCGGCACGATATCAGTATTTATTGATGACGGGAGAACTGACAGGACATTTGAACCAGGTCGATCAGGAGGCCAGAGAGCAGGTGGAAACCTTGGTAAAGCAGATGGTGGAGAAACAGGGTGTGACAGAACAACTGAAAATGCAGGATCAGATGAAATGGGTTGGATTGATGAATAATATCAAAGCCTGTGCAGAAGAAATTGTACTGAAAGAGATAATATATGTTTAAAACCATTATGGCTGTATCAAAAAAGATGCAGCCATAAATTTTATACTATTCGTCAGAGGAATCGAAAGAAGAATCTGAAAAGGTGCTGTCCCATATAGCTTCTTCAATAGCTTGAATACATTCGTCGGTATGTTTTTTGATATCTTGACCCCAGAAATGTATAACTGTATAACCCAGAAACAAGAGTTTTTTATCAGTTTCAAAATCACGGGAACGATTACGTTCAATTTTTTTAATCCAGTAATCTGGATTTTTACCTTTTTCAAGACGGAGTTTTAAGATTTCCCAGTCCTTTCCATGAAAAAATTCACTGTCGCAAAAAATAGCAATTTTGTATTTGGTCAGAACAATATCAGGAGAGCCGGGCAAGGCTTTATAATTTTTTCGATATCGGTATCCTTTGTGCCATAGAGCTTTTCTGAGTTGAAGTTCTATGGATGTGTCTTTGCTATGAATGCTACGCATATTTTTAGAGACAGTTTCAGAATCACGAGACATAAACGGGTCACCACCTTTGGGAATATTAATTATTCTAACAAGTTAAAGGAAAAGATACAAGTACCATTGGCTGTTGGACATGAATTATTTGATTGACGGTATAAAGGCTATGATTTATACTTGTAAAGTAAGAGTTGATTAAATGACGAGGTACCCGAAATGACGATTTCTGAACAAATCAAGGTACTGTGTGTGCGGTCAGATATTAGCGTAGCTGAGCTTGCACGGCGAATAGGGACAACACCACAGAATTTTAATGGAAAAATGAAAAGGGAGAGTTTTACCATAGCTGAATTAGAAGATATAGCAGGTGCGGTAAACAGTTCTTTTGAAAGAAAATTCGTATTAAAAAACGGAGAGAAAGTTTAATGCATAAAAATATAAAACAAAATAATTATAGTAGATATGCTGCCAATAGAGATGTTATTTCTTTATTTTCCGGAGCAATGGGATTAGACATTGGATTGGGAAAAGCAGGTTTAAATGTAGCAATTGGACAGGATTTTGATGCAGCCTGTGTAAAAACTATGCAGGCCAATGGCCATAGAGTATTGAGCGGAGATATTAGGGAAATACAGCCCCAGCAATTATTAGATATGACAGGCTTATCTGTAGGAGAGCCATTTTTGATTTGCGGAGGACCGCCGTGCCAGCCTTTTTCTACAGCAGGAAAAAGATTGGGTATAAATGATCCGAGAGGTAGTTTGTTTATGGATTTCATTCGTATGATTGATTATATACGGCCTCGCTTTTTCGTGATGGAAAATGTAAAAGGAATTATGTCGTCGCCATTGAAACATGTGCCTTTGTCTGAAAGAGATGAAAGCGATCCTGATCAGAAATTAGGAACAGTGCTTGATGTGATTTTAGCAGAATTTGATAAACTGGGATATAAAACTGTATATGGTGTACTTGATGCTGTAAATTATGGCGTTCCACAATTCAGAGAGAGGTTTGTGTTAATTGGTAGTCGGGATAATGAAGATATTTTCTTACCAATTCCTACACATTTTCAGATGCATCAAAGCAAGGAGTATCAGTGGCAGACAGTTAGAAGTGTGATTGAAGATTTGGAATCTGACCATGGAGAATGTGCAACGTTAAGTGAAGAAAGATTAAAATTCTTGAAAATGGTTCCGGAAGGTGGGAATTGGAGAGATTTACCAGAGAATATTATTCCTATTGCTATGGGAGGTGCATATAAATCCGGAGGTGGAAAAGTTGGATTTTATAGAAGGTTATCATATGATCAGCCTTCACCAACTGTAGTTACTTCTCCAGTACAGAAAGCAACAATGATGTGTCATCCTACACAAGATAGACCATTAAGCGTAAAAGAATATGCAAGAATTCAGCAATTTCCGGATGATTGGGTATTTACTGGAACGACAGCAGCAAAATATCGGCAGATAGGGAATGCTGTTCCGGTAGGATTAGCAGAAGCTATTGGAAAGGCTGTGCTTTCTGTGGCTAATAAGACGGCTTTAGTTCAGACAAAACGCTTTAGAGGCACAAATGTACATAATAAGATTAGAAATGCAATAGAATTGGGAGGAAATTTATATGCCGTTAAATAATTCATATGATGAACAGGCTGTAATTCAGGCGATTGCTTCTGCCTTGGAAACATTTTATGGAACGTTAATTGAAAAGATAGATGGATTAAACATACAGAAGGTAATGAAACGTAAAAACCCGTATTTATACCGTGCAAAGGCTATGCAGAGTGCAACTGAAATCGTAGATTCGGTGCTTACAGCATTTGTAAGTTCTAGTGAAGAAACGATTTTTGGAAATTGCTTTTTTGAACCGATTGCTATTGCTGCAAGTGGTGGAAATAAAGCCTTGGCAGAAGGTATTGATATTATGATTCAGAACAATGAAACAAATACAATCTCTGCAATAGCTGTTAAAAGTGGGCCGTCTGTATTTAATGCAGACAGTAAAAAACGACAGGAACAGAATTTTACAGCTGCTTCTAAGTTAGCACAGCAAGCAAAGGCAAGATATGAAGCGTATATCGGTTATTGTTATGGGAAAAAGAAAGAATCTGGTAGAGGAAAGCCCAAAATGTATCAAGAATTGGCTGGAAAGCGATTCTGGGCAGAATTAACAGGAGACGAGGACTTTTACATAAAGATTATCGGATATATGGGGACTATGCCGGAGAAATATGTGGCTGATTATAAAGAAAGTTATAACAGAGCAGCTAATAGACTTGTTAGGGAGTTTTCTAATAGTTTCTGCAGAGAAGATGGAAGTATTGATTGGGAAAAGCTAGTAGAATTTAATTCGGGAGATTAATTTTAAATATTACAAAAGAATTACGGTAAGCAACAGAAGGTAGCAGGTGTAAAAAAAATGGAAGTCGCATTTGAAAACTTGAAAGAAGCAGATTTAGTTGTCGATACAATATATAAAGGCGGAACAGCTAGTGGAAAAGCGTCGGAAGTTTTATCAAAACTCATGCCAGGATGTAGTAATTCGGGTGGTTTTAGAAAGGTTATGCGTAAAGATGGAAGTGGTCTTCCTGCTTTTGTAGTGCTTTACACTTCCATGCGAGAACTTGCGTGGCCAGATTATCTTGATGAGGAAACTGGAATATTTCGTTATTATGGTGATAATCGTAATCCGGGAAGAACAATTTTAGACACGCCGAGGAAAGGAAATTTACTTTTAGAGTTTGTGTTTGAGTGTTTAAATAGCAAGGATGGTTCCATTAAGAATATACCACCATTTTTCATATTTAAGAAAACAGGGAATGGATGGGATGTACAGTTTTTGGGGCTTGCAGCTCCGGGAAATCCAAGAATATCACCTGATAAAGATTTGGTTGCATTTTGGCGTACCATTGATGAAAATAGATTTCAAAATTATGAAGCATATTTCACTGTGTTAGAAACAATAGCACCAATTAGTCGAGAGTGGCTCAATGCATTGATATACAATCATGATCAGAGCTTAGATTATGCCCCAGATACATGGAAACAATTTATTAAACAAGGAAGAAATGGAATTACTCCTTTAATTGCTAAAAGATTGCCCAAAGTTCCATCAAAATATGATCAACTTCAAAGTGATAATGAAGGGAGTATTTGTTTAAATAAAATAAGAGAACATTATAAAGATAATCCCTATGGATTTGAAGTTTGTGCAAAAGATATATTGGAAAAAATGGATGATAAATTTCAAGATTTTTCACTTACTAGGCCTTGGAGAGATGGCGGACGGGATGCATTAGGATATTATGTTATAGGATCGGGTGGAAAAGCAAATTATCCATTAAGAATAGACTGTGCCTTGGAAGCAAAATGCTATTCTGAAAATGTTTCGGTTGGAGTTAGACAGATGTCTCGTTTGATTTCCCGAATTAGATATAGGCAGTTTGGTGTCATGCTGACAACAAGTTTTGTTGATAAACAGGCTTATCAAGAAGTTATTGAAGATGGTCATCCTGTTTTGATTATATCTGCAAGTGACATAGCGTATATTTTGCGAAGCAATTCAATAACGAGTGAAAATATATCGGAGTGGTTAGTTTCTTTGGACGAAACGGATTCAACCAGAATGGCCAGAAGAGCACAGGCCTATAATAAATTGATTAATAGAAAAAGGTAAGAGGAAAATGGATATAGAAGTATTTTCTTTTTTCTCTGGATTAGGTTTCTTGGATTTAGGATTTGAAGATGCTGGATTTAACATTGTATTTGTAAACGAAAACAATAATATGTTTTTAAATGCATATAAATATGCTAGGAGAAATCAAGTACATAAATGTAAATATGGATATAGCAATGAAGATGTTAGAAAGTATTTAGATGATGAATTTTGGGCAAATTCTTTTCGGGATTATAATAATCAAGAGAAAAAAATTATTGGATTTATTGGAGGGCCTCCATGTCCTGACTTTTCAAAAGCAGGGAAAAATCAGGGGGAATTCGGTAATAATGGGCAGTTAACGTCGGTATATATAAATCTAATCATACAGAGAACCCCGGATTTTTTTGTGCTGGAGAATGTTAAAGGATTATACCAAACAAAAAAACATAAGATGTTTTATGAAAGAATGAAACGGAAGCTATATAAAGCCGGCTACTCTTTGTTTGATTCAATTGAAAATGCCTTAGAATACGGTACACCGCAATACAGGGATAGATTAATATTAATAGGTTTCAGGAGAAAAACATTTGGTAAAAATATCCATTATGCCATAGGAACTCACAAGGTTTACAGTATGGAAAATATTAAACAATGTGAGTGGCCAACAACAAATGAATTTGAAGTAGAAAATGATAGAATCCTTCCAAGCAATGTTATTGAGGAATTAACAGTTGAGCATTGGTTTAGAAAGAACGACGTAAGGCATCACCTGAATGCGGGTGATTGTTTTAATATCATTGCAAATGATAAATTTTATACAATTCAAGAAGGAGATACTTCAGGGAAATCATTTAAGCGTTTACATAGATGGAGATATTCACCAACTGCGGCCTATGGAAATAACGAGGTACACTTGCACCCATATGAGGCACGAAGACTAAGCGTAGCAGAAGCCTTGGCAATACAATCGTTACCTAATTGGTTTGAGGTTATGCCTACATTACCGCTGTCAGCTAAATTTAAAATGGTTGGTAATGGAGTTCCTTATCTGTTAGCTAAAGGAATTGCATTAGACTTATATGAATGGATAACTGAATATGTACAAAAAGAAGAAAATCAAGTTTTAAATACAAGAGGCGAATAGGGTATGAGAAAAGCTTTTATTATATTAGGAAATGGCTTTACAATAGATTTTTTACAATATTATTCAAAAGTAGATTCTTCAATCAATGAAAAGATAGATGTATGTAATTTGTTTAGACTGGGAGATAAAATAAGTACTCCATGGGAAGAAAAACCGGGATTCTTGTCTTTTAAAAATTGTCCAGCATTATGGACGTTAGGCGCTCGCCCATATAATACAAAAGAAGAAAGTAATGCGTTGATAGAGGAAATAATAACATGTGCAAATATGTTTTTTGATTTTGTAAATGAACCAGAGCAAAAAACTAAAAGATTGGAATTAACTAATTCCAATAAAGACAAAATATATCTAAGGGCTTATTCTGAATTAAACATGTATTTGAGGCATTTGTTTTCTAGCTATAATACAATGATTACAGATAAACAATTAGAAAAATTTTTAAATGGAAATACTTCTTGGGGGTGGATTGATTTCTTTAAAGCTATTGAGAAAAGTGAGTATGATAAGATTACTTTCGTTACTTACAATTATGATATTTGGCTGGAAAGAATTTTGAAGATTCTAAAAATTCCGTTTAGAATAAACGGATTTGATAAGAGTTGTGATGAGAAAGTTGAGATTATCAAGCCACATGGATCAATAAGTTTTGTTCCTAAAGGTGATATTTCTGCAGTATATTCTGTAAACTATAATTTGGATTTTGAAGGAGTGCCAATTGAGCAATTAGAAATACAATATGACAATTTGACACGTTATCCTAAAGGTGCAATTATACCACCGGCTGGAGATTCGATGCGTTTGGGAACAACAGCACCTTGGTCGCAAAAATTGAGAAATGAAGCTAAAAATATAGCGACGAGTATTGAAGAAAAAGATGAGATTGTGCTGTGTGGTATATCATATTGGCATGTAGATCGTAGAGAGTTAGACGAATTGTTAATTAATTTGAATCAGGATTCAAATTTTACATTTGTAAATCCTATGCCGCCAAGAGATTTGAATGCAGTGTTGAGCAGTATTTTCACAAATTATGTACAACAACATTCTTCATCAGAAATAGGAGGAATATTAAATGGCAAAGCTATTTGAAAGGAAATCGACCTCATTGACATTATCGGAATTTTATGATAACTATCAACTTGGAAAATACCGTTTCGAAGTTTCTTATCAGAGAAAAAGTGGTGTTTGGTCTGAAGATAAGAAATCTTTTTTGATAGATTCAATTTTGAAAAATTACCCTATGCCTGCTATCTTTTTGCGTCCCTGCGTTAATACTGATACAGGGAAGACTGTATATGATGTTGTTGACGGAAAACAGCGTTTAGAAGCTATAGTCGATTTTATTGAAAATAAAATACCTCTTACTTCGTATTTTGCTGAAGATGATTTTATTGATGAAGCAAATTCGAAAACAGCTAGTGAAATTGCGGGATTGACATTTGAAGAAATAAAGAGATTAAATTCAGATTTTCCGGATTACATAAAACAGTTTTGGACGTATTCATTAAATATAGAATATTTATATGAGCAAAAAGAAGAACTGGTAGCGTCCGTGTTTGACAGGTTAAATAGGAATGGAGAGCCATTAACATCCCAAGAGTTGCGTAATGCAAAATATAATGATAGCATATTGCTGAAAACGATCAAGAAATTAGTAAAAGATGCCTTCTGGAATGATAAACTTTCTCGATTGAAAAGTGTTCGAATGGAAGATATCGAGTTTATATCAGAGTTGTTTTTTGTTGTTTTAGAGAATAAAGTCCTTGATTCTTCTCCAAAGGTATTAGATGATTTATATGGAAAATATCAAGATGACGAGGAAAGCATAAAGAGGGCTGAGAATGAGTATAAAAAAGTAATTGAAGTATTACAAAAATTGAATTTAGATTTCAATACTAATAAACGTTTGTGTTGGACGACACACTTATATACTGTATTTTCTTTCGCTTGGACACTTGTGAGAAAAAACATCTCAGCAGAAAGTAAAGCAAATTTGGTTAAAGAGTTTTATGCTGAATATTTTTCAAAAAGTAGCAATTATGAAGGAATGCTTAAAGAATATAAAGATGCATCATCAAGTAGAACACGTTCAGAGACACAAAGAAAGAAGAGACTGTTCGCATTGCTATCATATTGTGGGATAGATAATGATAACGGAAAGTAAATAAAAATGGTTATTAGTATATGGCTTTTATAGGGATATTATTTGAATAAAAAGCTGTAAAAATTCACGTTGAATTTTACAGCTTTTTATGTATAATATAAGTAGCAGAAACAATATAAAATCAAGGAAGGAGCTGAAAGAATATGGCAAGTATTTTACCAGTATCTGATTTGAGAAATTATAATGAAGTCCTGAAAAACTGTCACAAAGGAGAACCGGTATATCTGACTAAGAATGGCAGAGGACGTTTCGTTGTCATGGATATTGAAGATTATGAGCGTGACCGGGCAGAGAAAAAGCTTCTGATGAAGTTGCAGGAAGCTGAAGAAGCAGTGAAAGATGGAGAAGGCTGGCTGGATCTGGATGAATTAAAAGCACTTGTGGGGGAAGAAGATGTTAAAACTGCGGATC
>SKES01000205.1_pt1 | contig 60800 bp, 69 predicted proteins | sample 4826851 | NCBI WGS metagenome assembly SKES01 (sample SAMN11008803, study PRJNA524170) | human gut metagenome | biome: Human fecal sample; material: Feces; isolation source: fecal sample from pouch patient p52 | host: Homo sapiens | place: Israel: Tel-Aviv | collected 2016-09-04 | reverse complement strand
TGCTGCCTTCCAGCATGGCAGGCCAGAACAGGCTGTGGAAGTAAACAATATCTTTACCGATGAAGTGGTACAGCTCGGCGGTGGAGTCTTTCTTCCAGTATTCATCGAAGCTGGTGGTATCGCCGCGCTTGTCGCACAGATTCTTGAAGGAACCCATGTAGCCAATCGGCGCGTCCAGCCAGACGTAGAAATATTTGCCCGGCGCGTTCGGAATTTCAAAACCGAAGTAAGGCGCATCTCGGGAGATATCCCACTGTTGCAGGCCGGATTCAAACCATTCCTGCATTTTGTTCGCCACCTGCTCCTGCAACGCGCCGCTGCGGGTCCATGCCTGCAACATTTCGCTGAAAGAAGGCAGATCAAAGAAGAAGTGTTCGGAATCACGCATTACCGGGGTAGCGCCAGAAACCACCGATTTCGGCTCGATCAATTCAGTCGGGCTATATGTTGCGCCGCAGACTTCACAGTTATCGCCGTATTGATCTGGCGCTTTACATTTCGGGCAGGTGCCTTTTACAAAACGATCCGGCAGGAACATGCCTTTTTCCGGGTCGTACAACTGAGAGATAGTGCGGTTTTTAATAAAACCGTTCTCTTTCAGGCGAGTATAGATAAGCTCAGACAACTGACGGTTCTCTTCGCTGTGCGTCGAGTGATAGTTGTCATAGCTGATGTTAAAGCCTGCGAAATCAGTCTGGTGTTCCTGACTCATTTCGCCAATCATCTGCTCCGGTGTGATACCAAGCTGCTGTGCTTTCAGCATGATCGGCGTACCGTGGGCATCGTCGGCACAGATGAAATTAACCTCGTGGCCGCGCATTCGCTGGTAACGAACCCAGACATCAGCCTGGATGTGCTCCAGCATATGGCCGAGGTGGATTGAGCCGTTAGCGTACGGCAGCGCGCACGTCACCAGAATTTTCTTCGCGACTTGGGTCATAGTAGGCATTACTTCTTTGTAGTGAAAAGGGGCTTGATAGTAACAAAATGGCCTTATGTCTGCCATGTGATAACAGCATTTCTCATAAATGATTAAATGTCGTAGCTGGAGTACACTACAAGGCGACAATTGCGCAAATTAAAATAAAGGAGACGGGATGAGCGAGTCCAAATCGCCGGATGCCCTGAGAGCAATGGTAGCCGGTACGCTGGCTAATTTTCAGCACCCAACCCTGAAACACAACCTGACTACGCTTAAAGCGTTACACCATGTTGCGTTGATGGATGACACACTGCATGTCGAACTAATCATGCCTTTCGTGTGGAATAAGCCTTTTGAAGACCTGAAAGAGCAATGTAGTGGTGATCTGCTCCGTATCACTGGCGCAAAGGCTATTGACTGGAAGCTGTCGTACAACATTGCCACGCTTAAGCGCGTCAAAAACCAACCAGGCATTAATGGCGTTAAGAACATTATCGCCGTCAGCTCAGGCAAGGGCGGCGTGGGTAAATCCTCCACGGCGGTAAACCTAGCACTGGCGTTGGCTGCTGAAGGTGCGAAAGTTGGTATTTTGGATGCCGATATCTATGGTCCATCAATTCCAACCATGCTGGGCGCGGAAAACCAACGTCCAACCTCACCTGACGGTACTCACATGGCACCTATCATGTCTCATGGCCTGGCAACCAACTCTATTGGTTATCTGGTCACCGACGACAATGCAATGGTGTGGCGTGGACCGATGGCCAGCAAGGCGCTGATGCAGATGTTGCAGGAAACTCTATGGCCTGATCTGGACTATCTCGTTCTCGATATGCCGCCGGGCACTGGTGATATTCAGTTGACGCTGGCGCAGAACATTCCTGTAACTGGTGCGGTTGTGGTAACTACGCCGCAAGACATCGCGCTGATCGATGCGAAGAAAGGCATTGTGATGTTCGAAAAAGTCGAAGTGCCGGTACTGGGTATCGTCGAAAACATGAGTGTGCATATTTGCAGTAACTGCGGTCATCACGAGCCAATTTTTGGCACCGGTGGCGCACAGAAACTGGCCGAGAAATACAACACGCAGTTGTTAGGCCAAATGCCACTTCATATCTCTCTTCGTGAAGATCTGGATAACGGAACACCAACCGTTATTAGTCGTCCAGATAGCGAATTTACGGCTATTTATCGTGACCTCGCAGATCGCGTTGCTGCCCAAATGTATTGGCAAGGTGAAGTAATACCTGGCGAAATCGCATTCCGCGCAGTGTGATAAAAAGGCGGTGCATTGCACCGCCTAATCAGTTCTCCTACATCACGGGACAATCATCAAACTCGCCACTTCTTGCGTCGTTGATAATGTGAGTGATCACACCAAACACGGCATTGCTGCCCGTGCATCCATCGTCATCCTTTGGCAATGCTTCCTTCTTACCGGTTCTTAAATCCTCCAGATGCTGACGTGGATACTTCCGGTATCTTTTTACGCGATATTCCCCATCCAGAGCGCATACAAGCAGAGAACCATCAACCGGGGTAAGTGAGGAATCGACCACCAGCAATGCACCCTGTAATATTCCCTCACGATGATGACTATCAGCTGCCCTCATGAAGTAGGTCGCTGAAGGATGTCTAATTATCTGCTGATCAAGAGAAATACGGCTCTCAGCATAATCCGCCGCAGGAGAAGGGAAGCCCATAATACTCGCCTCTTAATACTGTATATACATACAGTATATGTTGAAGCTATATATTTTTGAACTCTATCTCTTAAAAAAGATGTTAATAAGATGCTAACTATTGAAAGGCATAAATATATACAATTCCAACAAACGTTATTTTTAACAAATTTTTTCTCTCTGTTGACTTTTGCGAAAGCCTTGTCTGGCCTAAATTGCGCGGAAGCTACTTTTTCCTTCCTGAGTTATCCACAGAGTTATGCACTTGCATGCATAACCTATACACACTATCTTAATTCGCAAGACACTGATGTTGCGGTATTGAAGGTTCATTGGGTTAAAAATAGACATTAAAAAGCCCAGTTGACTAGGCTGGGCTTTTTAAAAGGAAACAGAGTTTGCGGCTCTGTTCCTGAGCCATAAGTATCTGGCGACTGAATTAAGATTAACCGAATGTACTGGATTCATCAAGAAACGTTGAGTGGTCATACCAGGTAATAATGACCATTTACTAAACATCGTTGTTCTCAAAGAAGATTTAAGTCCAGGTTTTTGGTGACTCTAAAACCTTACCTTAACTCGAAATCGTGCCGTAAGTATCTGGCGACTACAGATATTGCAACTGCAAAGGCAAGCCCAAAGGTATTTGCAGCTAGGCGCGATAAAACTAAGTGAGGCCTGTTATGGTTAACTTACTGTTCAAAATCGTGCCGCCGATGTTCGCGATTATCAAAGCGATCATTGAGTACGTAAACCAGCGTCCATAACGCTAGTTGCTACAGGCCCCATCAAGAGCATGGGGCCTCTTTATCGTACTATTGCTTATTTTTTACGGACTGAGTTGTTCACTGCTCTGGCAATCTTCTCCCGCAATTGCTGCGTTCCGTGGTACTGAACCGCAATATCTCTCAACTCGTTCACCAGTTCTCGAATCTGGTGATCTTTAAGCTCATTATTTGGGTGATTGGTAACAACTCTGGTTAATTCACCCTTGTCTTTTGCTCTTACGTATGCAGCTCTTGTGCATTCGACCCATGTATTACCGCCTACATTAACTTCGTAGATTAGGCTGGACTTATCTGTCAATTCGGAACAAATACGGGCCGTGGTCTGGCAACTAGAGCATTCGCAGTTATCGCGGAAACCGTGATCTACCGGTCGAGAAAGAGGTTTAACTTTTTCATCCAACTTCATCACAGCATCGTGATAAGCGTTCCAGCCGTCATCTTTACCAAGTTGATAAATCTCTGAAGGCTCCATGTAGTCTATATCGCAACCTTCTTCATCCGATCTATCTGGTCGCTTCCCTGGTAATCGCTCATAAAAACGATTTCTGTCTCGACGTTCGGCTCTCAGTGCTAACGCAAGAAGTTGCTCAAGCGAGGTATTTGCACCAGCAATAATTTCATTGAGAATATCTTCTGTGAGATCTTTCGCTACCGTGCTCATTTATCTCTCTCAGTATGTTGCGATGGCATAAATTTGACGACATCAAATATTTTGGATGGCATCAACTTTATCCGCGAGCTTAGTTCGGCTCTTCTCTGTAATGCGGTTAATAATGTTTTCGTTCTGACGCCTTCGTGTATCCTCATCCCTGGCACAAGAACTACATCGCAGGGGAGATGCTCAGGTGACAAATCATTTTGGGCATCGCTAATCAGTCGTGTAATCTCTCTTTCAAGCCGACCGCCTAGCTCTGTTTTAGTGCAATGTTCTGACCAATCGCCAGCCTCAAGCAGCGCGAGAATGCTTAAAATATCGTCCAATAGATCAGTGGTATTATCGACTTCCTTCTGAAACTCACCGGCTACTGATTTATGCATCATTCGTCATCCTCATCCGAGTCATCCTCATCACAGGATGAGAGTAGTGGGTTAGTCATTCGCCCTACTTGAGTGGCGTAGCCACGCCGACAGAGATTGCGCAGCACACTGTATATTTCGAACATCTCGGTTCGTTCATCGCCAACATCAAGCTCAGATGCTATAGCGTGGCATTCAGTCGCGAGAGCCGATATTTTCTGAAATAACTCTGCTTTATTCACTCTTCGACTCCTGCGGAGGTTCTGGTAGCGGCATCCAGTGTGTGACATTGCTAATCAGACCATATTCATTAGTTTTAGGATGGCCGCCGCGATCGTCTCCGTATTTAAAACTTTCCATAAAACCATAATGCTTATCCCCATTAACGCTCACAAAGCCGTAATAAGCTGGTATAACGCCGATCTCACACGTAATCAGCAAAGGAAAACCAGTTCTCCAATTTAGCTCGCCGATTACAGGCATCTGCTCACTACAGCTTATCCAACCATCCGGAGTTACCGGAGTTGGCCCATCGAATTCGGGCATGTCAGGACCTTTTCTGATAGCTTTAGCCAGCTCCAGCGGGTCATCGTAAAGCCAGTCGCCAGTTTGTGGGTGATTTGCTTCTGCAAGCTGCGCAGCCCATTCAAGACCATCTTTTTGACCTTGGAGATAATCAAGCGGCAACTCTTCATGATTACTTGCAGGTTCGGCACTATCAGCTTCGCGCCGCTTCTGTAGCTCTGCTGCCATTGCTCTCACGACTTCAACTGGTGCCCTTGCCGCAAACTCTATGTTGGTGATCAGCTCATTAAGATATTTCTCGCTTGGGTAGCATTTCTTATTGTTAACCGTGGTCATTAGGCAGCTCTCTCAACAACAAGCAATTCGTCGTAGTCATAATCAGTTTCGGAACCATCCGTACCGAACAGAGTCACTTTGTCACCGTCCATCCAGAAAGATTTAACCGCACATTGTTGACCTTTAGATGTTATGAGCACATCACCAGGGATTACGTCTTCAGCGCGAACCTCTAGTTTTCTCATCGTGCTGATCCCTCTTTCTCTCCCCGGATAATTCTGTTGCACACATCCACGCACTCGTCGCAGATAAAAACGGCGTCCCCAGCAATTAACTTTTTGACGGCGTGCTGGGATTTGTTGCAGAAGCTGCAATAAAGCGTTGGACTGGCTGATACGGATGGTGCGCCAGATGTCAACCGCGCGATGTCGTTCTTGCGACGCAATATCACACGGCTGCACTCAACCAGCATCTCCGGGGATATATCCTCCTCCGTGGCGAGCGCCTCCAGACGTTCGAGCAAGCGAAATACTTTTTCCTGGGTGATTGCATAATGCGATGTGGCCATCTCACTCTCCTTTGATGCGAATGCCAGGGGCGCGTGGCACATTAACTTCCACGATGCGCACTGTTGGTTTGTACATCTCAATCGCTGTCAGCCAGTCAGCTCCTGTCATGCGCTTTTCCGCATCGCCATTAGTCCACTGAACCGGTACACCAATAGCCTTCATCGCGATTTCTATTTCCCCGGCAATGGCGCTTTTTCCGCAACCAGTAAAACCAGATACAACGACAAGAACTTCGCCTTTGGCTGGTTTTATTTCCCGTGCCTCCAGTTCTGCTATGCGCTTCTCTGCGGCTTCCAGCTCAACACGCAGCTTCCCTACCGTTAGCGCAATTTCCTCGTTCTCCTGGTCACGGCTTTTGATGTATTGCTGGTTTCTTTCCCGTTCATCCAGCAGCGTCAGCACAGTAGCCGGACTGGCTGCGGCGATGAATTCAGCATTGGCCTGCTGTTCCATTTGGAAATCTTCATCGAAACCGCTTTCAGGATGCGCTCCTTCAATTCTGCAAATGGGAATATATCCAGCAGCCTCGCGATGAATTAGTGCATCATCACCATCAAATCGGCCCTCTCCATATTCGAGCGACCACACACCACACGTTGCTTTCTCTGCTATCTCACGCAGTGCCTGATAGTCAATCTTGCTCACTGGATGACTCCTTTACGAAGCAGTTCAGCAATACTTACGCATATCTCTGCGCCTCTAATCAGCCCCGGAACGTTCTTGTTTGGCCCAACTTCACCATCAACAAAATCAATCATCGCGTTACGAGCCATATCCACGCCCTGCGCACGTACTTCAGCCAGAAAAGCATCGGTGGCTGGAGTTTCTATGCACTGCATTTCATGCAATGTCTGCATGTCCATAAAATCCCCGTCAGGCTCTGTGATAGTGGCGTTATATGCCGAGTAAATTTTTGACGCTTCATGTGCCAGTTCCGCAGCCTTAGATCGCAATGCCACATTCTCCGCCGCTAATGCGTCTCTCTGCGCCCGCAACTTCTCAATTTCGGCAGCCATGTAGTAACCAACCATAGCGAAGACGGCAAAAGAGTTGTCTGCCTCATCAGGCGACACTGAGGCCATTAGCAGGCCATCGTAAAAATCGTGACTCCCATTGGTGATCGCCACCGCATAGGAGTCGTGGTTCTCGCGCTTGTGAATGAGAACTACGGGATTTTCGATTTTGTTACTCATGTGTTTTTCTCTTCTTTGCTGTTACATAAGCACTACCAAGTGTTGGTTATTTTCACAAATAAGAAAAGGTAGAAAACAATTTATTTAGGGCCACAACTTATGGCCTTTATTTATTCATGCCGAAGGATTTGTAGCGTCTAATTGCCGGATAAAATGGGGTGAGGTGCTTGCCAGTAGGCTCCACCGGTCCATGTGAACCCCATGCGAATAAGAGTGTTTATTGCGGCTTTGGTAGACTCCGATTCGACACTGGCTTTTCGAAACTCTTGAACCTCTTTCGCCAACTTGTATGTAATTGTGCAGGGGACGATTGCAGCCCAGCCTTTCTCATGACTGTTAATGACCATCTGGATGTGGCCATCCAGAATAGGTTGATTAGGCATGTTATTGAAAATGTCTGCCTGTTTTTGAATGTGAAGAAAAAGCCTTGCCAGCTCCATTTGCTCACTACGAGACAAGGGATTATCAAGAGGGCTTTTTGCAAAAGCGGCTATACGCTGTGCGTCAATGCCAAACATCAGCGCACCTCACCATCTTTATGGCTGGAGTTAACTTCCGCCATTAAATGTCCGACGTAATCGACAAGAGAGCCACCTGGTGGAATCTGGCATTCCTCAACTAACTGGAAGTAGATATCCGCTGCATTACGTGTATTACTACCCTCGCATATTCTTTCTTCCCGAAGTGCATGAAGCTCGTTGATCAAACGGTCACACTCTCCGTTACGCTGATCCACAACAGCCTCAAGTTCTGCGACGCGTTCACCTGGCGTCTTACCTTCTTTGCGTTGGATGGTAACGACGAAATCGCCAATTGCAGGGACGTTGTAATCCAGCTCAAGGTAGTTTTTGGCACCGCTGCGGACGAACTCACCCGCGAACATGGTGGCGAACATCGCAGAGGCCACTTCGCCGTTGAAAAGTGACTCCAGATCTAACGGAGTCCCGGCAGCAAGAGCCTCTTTTGCTGTATCCATTGCATCCATGAACCGATCAAACTCACTAGCGCGCTTTTCCAGGTCTTTCCATTGCTCGCTCCAACGTTTGGCAACGAAGTCTATGAATGTTTTCGCGGATTCATCAAAATCCCCCTCAAACTTAACGATGCCTTTATCAATAATGATCTGGCCTACCGCATCCTCTGCATAACCTTTCAATGTAAACTTGAAAGGAAAATCAGAATGGCCTGTGACGTTAAAATGCTCTAACTGGAGGTTGTTCATGTGTTTTTCTCTTATCGTTTAGTTATTACATTCTTACACAAATTAAGTAAGCATTTACCTATCATTTAACGCGTTTGAAAACGTATACGCTGACTGTGATCCCTGTGTCTTCAAACTCGTTGGTAAACGACTTCCCTCTGGCATAAACGTAATTATCCATCGTCATCCAGTCCAGTATTGGCGCAGTGCCCGGCAATACTGCTACAAGACGCCCGCCGACTTTCAGATGCCCCAGCGCAGCCAGCGTGTGCTCTCTATGACGACCAAGCGAGTACGGCGGGTTCATAACGATTTTGTCGAACTGATAACCTGCGTTGTCCTCAGACCACTTTATGAAGTCGCAGCAAATCGTGTTCGTATACCCTTTTCCACGCAGGATATCAGCGAAGAGAGGTGCGATTTCTATGCAGGTAACATCTTCCAGATCGGCGTTAATATAGGCCAGAAGATCCCCACGTCCGGCTTGAGGCTCCAACAACTTCTCACCAGGCTTCAATTCAGTGGCTCTGGCAACGTACTCAGCAATCAAGCGTGGGGTAGGGTAGAACTGGTGTGATTTTGTATCCGGTATTAAACCGGTAGCCACAATCGTATTTAGCGTATGGCCGATCTCATACGGGAACTGCCAGTGCTTTTTCTCCTGCACGCCGCCAATGAAGCTCAGTGTGCGCTCAAGCTCTTCCACCTGCGACTTCTGGAGAGCTGAATCAGAGAAGTACCATACGCCTTTGTCTTTGCTAAATCGCCCGTCACGAAGCGCAGTGCGAACCGGCACGGAGATCGTCTTCTGGATTAACCCGAACTGCTTTGGTGCCCGTGTTTTTGGCGCGGTGCGACATGGCGCGGGGATTGCAGCAGGCATACTGTAAGCCAGCACCTCATTCAACTTCCAGGCCACGTCAGGATGTATTTCAAAGTGAACGTTGCCGTTCTTGAACATCTTCACGCGCATTAGATTTCCATCGACGTTCATCCAGTCACCGGTCTGGCAGTCGTTTGCCCGATACGCAGCTGATAGCACCTCAGCAGTGCGGTTGATGGTAATAAATTCTTTGTGCGCGAAGAAATGAAGCAAGACACGCAGATCGTCGATATAGTCCTCTTTGCGATAGTTCACACTAACGCTGTCCCGCCAGAAATCAGAAATGCAGTCAGCGATTATCAGACGTTCGCTGAAACCGTTTGTCTTATTTGTCTTGTGCGCAGGACTCAGCGCCTTAAACAAGCCATACACGCGCTCAGAGAGATATTTGTGCCTGTCATTCAGCAAATTAAGCATCGTGGGTATGACCGTTTCTGCTTTGAACTCCGGTACACCAACGAACTCTTTAACCTTCATCTGGTAGCCGGTTCTGTCAGTTTTGATGACTTCCTGTTTGCCCTCTATAAACTGCTCGCGCCACTCATCTCGACGGGAAGCTGGCATGATCAGCAAAACGTTAGTCATGTCCGTGACCTTCCTCCAGTACTCGGCCCAAATATTCTGTTTCACCCATTCCAGATCGACTTTATCCAACCAACCTCGATTTAAACGCGAGCGATCTTCATCTGGTCGATGGTTTAGTCTCAGCAGGCGATTAATCATGTTGTGGCGTTCGTCGCCATAAACGAAGTCGTGTACCTGATACATGAAGGCGATCTCTTTCTCGCACTCGGCCACAATTTCGTGGATGACGTTCATTTCCTGCCGATAGTCGATAGCAGTGTTTGAGTTGGCATCGTCGATGATGGAAAGGGCTGTATTCATAATTGCACCATTAAGAAGTGATTTGTTTAATGGTGCAATTATTTCAAAAATGAAAAGGTACTAAATAGAAATAAACAGGCAATCCTTCAAATAAAGGCATTGGCTAATCATACTTGGAGGTATTTATCACCAGAATTTTGTTTGTATAAATCTTCTTAATATCCCATGTGACATTACCGGAATACCATTGACCGTTATATACTTGGTTTCCAGTTGCACCTGTCATTGTTACATAGACAGGTCTGTCGTAATCGGTTCGTCTATAGTTATATACCCCAACCATAGCAGGCATTACCGCACATGGATACCCCATATCTATTGTAAATTGAGGGTCAGAAATAGTGATAAGTTTCGCATCAAGGGGCATCATCTCACCGTGATACACCATTGCGCCTGCGCTGTTATACATGGCAATGCCATAGCCAGAATGTGGTAACACCATATCAGAAAAAGCATAAACTGTTATTGTTCCGGGGCTACCATTTACCTGATGCAATCTGAGAGCATTGTATCCGTTACTATGCTCATGAATAAACATCATGTTCGCCTTATTACTGCTTTTTATGAAGAAAAAGCATGATTTGTTTGATGGGATTGATGTTTGAAAAACAGAACCTTTAGATGTAGACATTGTCCCTTTATTAATCAGATTTTGCGGAGTAAATTCTGGACTCATCCACAAACTTCCATCTGATTGAGTAATTGACATCCCGAACATAATTATCCCCAGTATGTGTATATGTAAGAACCAAGCCCCGTATATAAATTTGACCAACTAACCGTATTTCCATTAATAGTAACTGTTGGAACAGGTAAATTAATGTAGTTGTCGTTGTTAAGAGGCATCAATGACCACACGGCATGTAGCGATTTACCCGGTGGCGGATTGGAGTACGTCTTAGAGCCTGATGACGCAGTAAATCGATCAAGAAAAAAAATAGGAGTAAGGAAGCCAGTAACGTTAATTCCTTTATTGTTGTAAATCCCTGTACCGTATGCCATTTTTCATCCTTGTTTTTTATCAACACAATATGGCCGATCATGCGGCCATATCAGATCAATTAGAGCTTTGAAAGGCTTTGTGTGGCTGTGTTGCGAGGTTATGTCGATGGCTTAACTCACGCATCATGTCTTCAAGCCGACTCTTTGTGTCGTCGAGTTGGTCGGCCATTGCTCCCAAAAGCTGACGAACGGCCATCGGATCATCGCTGTTTAGTGATGGCATTTTATAACCCGCCTGAGAAGACATAAGATTGAACGCAGACATCAACATCGTTAGAGAGGATTTAAGCCCAGCAATTTCACGATCTTTGCTGGCAATAATCGCCTCACTCTTGTTAGTGTCATCAGTTCGTTGAGTCTCGCTCACCATATCCAAAGTCGCCTGCAACTTATCAGCGCGCTCTTTTTCAGCAAGATAATGAACACCGAAATGATGTGCTAAAGCTACAACCTGAGTTGGCTCTTCAAAGGTGGACTCAAAATTAAGTGCTGTAACCACTCTCTCAAATATGGAAACGTCTTCTATTCCTCGAAGAATGGCTAACATTTTGACCAGTTCATTAGCATCCATTTCTTCGAATAAGGCGTTTTGTTCATCAGCTATCGCTTTGCATTTCTTGCACATGTGTTTTTCCTAATGCTTAAACAAGTTGTTTTCTTATTGGCTTTATTGTGATGTGGCATAAAAGGGGAGCAAGCTAAACGTAAAGGTGCAAACTCTCTATTTCGGTCAACGAAACACAAGGGCCATTTGGCCCTTGTCATTAACACGTTGCTTTACGGACTAGCGGATAAGCGAAGTAGATCGCCAGACCAATGAGGACGCCATCAGAAATGACAGACATCATCTTTCCCGTAAAATCCACCAACACCGCCATCACCAGAAGAGCAATGACGGTCACAAGCCGGAATCTCTCAAGCATTAGAGATAAGCATCCAGTGACAACTGAAGCGCCTGTGCGATCTTTTTCAGGGCCAGCTCTTCTTGTTCGCCAATACCGTCTTGGTCGGCAATATCAAGGCACAGACACAGTACATCTACTGCATCATTAGTCCCGGCCACATCAGCCAGCTCACGTAAAGCCTGGGCATTAGCGCGGCGCGGTGAGGCTTCGTATTGAGCACGGATATTGGCGCTCATTTGGGCAATCTCACCAGCAAACGGAGAAAACGCAGGCAGAGCTGCAATTGTTTTCTCAAGAATGGAAATTTCCTTTGCGTCGCATGTGCCATCGGCATAGGAGATCATGTACGCGCCCCACACGGTGGCTTCAACCGCATCTCGGTTCTCCATTTTTTTGACCTCGATAACAGCTTTACGAGTTTTCTTTTTGAATAAACCTAACATGTGCTTTCCTTTTGTTATTTGTTAAAACAAGTTGTTTTCTAGTTACATGAATTGCTTACGAAAAGACGGTCAATGCATATGCACTAACAACCGTCAGAAATAACCAAGTACCGAACCGACTGGAAAAACAAAAATCCCAACAACACGAGCCAAGGTCATACCAGCCTGAAACTGGAGATCACCAGAGCAAACGAGTTTTACAATGTTCGATACCCAACCGGCGGCCATGAGAGCTATGAAAGCCAGAATCGCCAGCCAAGTTTTTCCAAAGTGATTTGAAAACCAGTTCATACAACCGCCTTAGTCACAGCATGATCCTGAGTAACTGGATGAACTTGAGGTATCGCATCCACCGTCATCCCATCCAGAGTGACAGGACGCTCTACTGGAGTGGTGGTAATTGTCGTCGACGGAGGTGTGGTGATGGATGAACCCGGCATCAAAAGGCTCTGGCCGGCTGGAACGGCTACCGTCGCCAGTGAAACTATAATGAGAACGTAGGCCATTGGTTTCAGCCTCTTTCTTTGAAAATTTTCCATTCGAACTGTCCTTGTTGTTTTTCTCCTTCACTAAAGGCCGTGTACTTTTCGCTTCGCGTGAAGAACCAGAGGTAACAATCGCCCCCACGTTCGCAACAACTGACGCTTGCTTATCTAAACGTTCATTCAGCAACCGAACGGCAGTCTCTAGTTCATCAAGACGTGACAGAACACGACCGCTAAATAATTCGGCCAAAATTTGACGTAGTGAACGAGGACGTTTAGTTGCAGAAGTGAAATAGGTTTGACGTGCCATGTGGACTCCATCCAGTGTCAGAAAGAGTTGCGGCTGGCGATTGCCAGCCGCCTTTCTCGTTCCATCCTGGAACTGTGTCTTACCGACACATTGTCATCCTGACGCCGATAAGATACATGATTTAAAATGATAAGTAAACACTTACTTACTACTTGTTGTAAACAAAACCAATATCTTTCTTGTGAGGCATATCTGCTGCGGAAAAAGCTGCGATCTTCGCGAGTCGATCACATATTTCATTTTCACGATGCCCGGCGTGACCTTTAACCCACTTCCAGCGAACATTATGTCGACTTGCAGCCTCATCCAGACGCTTCCACAGATCAACATTCTTTACCGGTTTTTTGTCAGAAGTCACCCATCCATTGCGTTTCCACCATTTCATCCACTGTGTCATGCCGTTTTTCAGATACTGGCTATCAGAGTGCAAAATAACGTTGCATGGATATTTCAAACGCTCCAGCCCGATAAGTGCCCCCATCATCTCCATGCGGTTATTGGTGGTGCTATGAAAACCATCTGAGAACTCGCGTTCCTCTCCACGATACTGAAGAACGATACCGTAACCGCCCGGGCCACCCGGATTTTTAAGGCAAGAGCCATCACTGAAGATTTTCACGGTTTTAAGCTGGGGATTGAACTCTACGACAGGCGTTGTGGAATTGGTGCGGGGAGAATTTTTGTTTTTGGCTTTTTTGCGAGTTTTTTCTTGCGATCGGGCTGGTGTCTTCGTCGTCATATAAACTCCTGAATCAAGCGCCGCGCCGATTTTTTTCCTCGCGCGTGCGCACACGCGTGCGTGTTAATAATTATTAAAATAAACAAATTACTTCCCAGAACAGGTTTTTATAAACCTGAACTGAACGAACGAAGTGAGTGAAGTTCACCTCGAACGAAGTGAGAGGTTGTCTTTTCAGGTAATACTCTCCCAGGGAGGTGAGTATAAAAATCCCTCACCAACCTGGTCGTTTCATAACCTGAAAAGTTATGGCCTAAGTCTACTGCCAGCTTAGACTTGGGAAGTTATGGATGACAGCACCCCAGAACCGAGATCTTCCCACACTTTATGAAGGGGAGTACTGGATTCAACCTCTCGAAACACCCCAGACTCGACAATCATAAAGTGACCCTTGTCTCCGCTCACTTTGGTTCCCCCTTCCCCGACACCTAAACGGCACCGGTTCTACGCTGGTAGTGAGCTTTTTTAAACCTGACGCCAGTGACGCTTACCCCCACCCATCAGGTCGAGTCTCCAGTCTACGACTGGAAACTATCAGATCTTAGCACTTACAATTCATTTTATGAATAGTTTGTACTTATCTATCATTTCGATTGATTATTTTCTCGACCATGTAGTTGAACATTCAAGGCAAACACCTCGTTGATCAACTCACCTAAAAGCTGTTCAACAAGTTCGCGATGCTCCCCAAGATGCAAGCACTTAATTGCCCATTCGTACAAGTTGAAAGCCTGCTCGCGGTCTTTCATCATTTCACGGGCTTGGGCCAGAAAATCGCTCTCTACGAGCGCAACGACATTAGTCGGGTATGACATGTTAGTTTCCTTAAAGTGATTCATAAAATCGATTTTAAAGCGTCTGGGAAGGGGTTCTAGTGGATTCTGTAGTGATGTTCAGGTCTGGAGTCTCTGATACAAAACAGCCTGCTTCCGTATATTAATAATTAATATGTAGTTATTTATATATACAGAAGCAGGCTAATTACAGACGCCAGAACAAACTAAGCAGCCTTCTTTGATGGTCTTTTTTTCCTGATCACATTCGCAGGATCATACCCTCCCAGACTTTTCATGACGTCCAAAGGGATCTTGCTTATAGAGTGCCCAGCGTCCTGACAGAATCCTCGAAAAACAACGAGCATACTGCCACCTGGGTTGATGTTTACTTCTACCTGACCCAGATTGACGTCAGGCTCGACAAACGCTACGCGGCCACCAGACAGAATAATCGTCTCATTCGCACACTCTGTTGCACGCTCATACCACTTTGTATCTAGGGATTGAGGAATTAGCATCACTGTTGTAACTCCGCGAGCCTGCTCACGTATAGCCGCATCAATCCAGGGGGAGATTTTGGAGTAGGGTGGATTGAGGAAGGCAATTGTACCTGGCTGTCCCCATTCAGATTTCAAAGCATCACGCTCAACGCCTATGAAATTAGGCAGCTTTGCATTGTCCTTGTTGCAGGCAACGTCAACATCAAATGTCACTCCAAGATAACGTTGAATGGCAGAAAACAGCCAGTCAGGTGTTCTCCAGAGGTCACGAAGAGAGTTGTCGCGCTTTCGCTGTTTGATTTTTTCGGCTGCAATCATCTTCTTTCTCGATAGGTAAGTAAATACCTATTTTTGCATTTGATTTTATGTCTGGCAATCAAATAAAACGCGCCAGAAATGCAAACGAGAAGCTCTCTGGCGCGTTTTTGTGGTGCTGGGTATGTGATTGGCTTACCCAGCACTATAAAGCTCTCTATGGGCTTTATTTTCAGTAGGGGAACGTCATCCAATAGTGTACTCCGCGACAAACTTCTTAACGATCGGTGATTCTTCGTTCAATGTTAGATTTCCACCGTCTCTAACGGCAATTCCTGTCGCTGGAAATACAGCCATCATTTGCCCAGCCTGAGTTGACGCAGTGTTAAGCGGATACGGTTTTTCTGGATTGCTCATTAAAGCAATCTTAATACTATTACTTGTAGCCTTCTTTTCTGTGAGAAGGTGTCTCATGGAAATTACCGTGTAAACACTAATATCTGGACCTCCGCTAAACCAATTAAGAAGGTTTAATATCTTATCCTTTGCTTTGACAGGCGCGTTATCGTAAGCGTCTAAAAAAATATCTTTCTCTAAACCCGCTTTATTGAAAAACGCATCATCTTTATCACTTAGAGCAAAACGAGGACCTCTTGCAGTACGCGCTTTTTTATTTGTGTTGCTATCATTTGACTGTTGAACTTTTAATTCATCATTAATCTCAACACACCCTTCAACCTCGATGATCCCCAACTGTTCTGGTTCGTTTTCGGCAGCTTCACCACTTTCAGCGTTAATTACGTTTATAGGCTCATGCGCTAACTCCAACTCATTTAAAGCTGAGCTGAAATCACCTGCTTTTTCTTCATTGAACAGTTCTTCGGCAACATCATCAGAACTCATGGCTACGCCAGCATCTAGGCCGAGCAGCAGATCGTCAATATCATCAGTATTTTCAACCTGTGCAGCTTTTTTTACTGGTTCATCAAGTGATTGCAACATGGCTGCCAGCTCGTCCAGATCATCATTTGTCATTACATTTTCAACCGAACTCATGTAAGTCTCCTTCTGTTTGGTTACATTTGCGTTTCGATGGCTACATTTTGACTAAACCTATCAGGCGGAAAAGTATTAAATACAGGCAGGAAATGATTGAAAGGCGACTGTTCTTTAAAAGAAAGCCTACTTTAAACTTTTTAAAGTAGGCTTTTGTTTTACACAATTTCAGAGGGTAATTTAAAAAATCCGTACTTATTACGTGCCTTAAAGAAGCATTGCATCATTAAGTTTGTGTCATATAAGGCACTATGTGCTTTGGCATGATCGTATATAAAGCCAAGAGAGAAGGCCAACTCTTCAAGGCGGGGACGTTTACCGTCTTCTGTGGCCCACAATCCCGATAACATAGTATCTATAACAGGAACTTCTGGCAGTCTTACTCCATACCCTGAAAACTCGTGTCGAATAAATGGTATATCAAATGCTTCGCCGTTATGAGCAACCCACACACTACATGCCCCCATATAAGCGCCAATTTCGCTGGCATGATTTGACAACAAAGGTTCAGCTGCGAGCTGTTCCAATGAAATGCCATGAACGGCTTGAGCTTTCGGATCTATGTTTCTGCGAGGGTTAAAACGCATCTCCAGACTATCAATATGTCTCTGTGTCTCCAGTTCATAGCGGGTAATTGCGATTTCAATAATTTTATGACCAGCAAGGAAATCCAGTCCCGTAGACTCGATATCGATGCCTGCAACAATCGTTGTCATCAGAACTCCTTACAACTTCTTAGCGCCCTTAAGTAGTGCGCTACGTACAAATTGAGCCGCTTTTTTCAAAGTTTCTTCACTGGTTTCACAGACAATCGGATCTTTCCACTTACCTGACACAGTGTTGAGAATATTGATTTGGTTGCTATCCAGACAAACAGAGATATAAAGCACCGTGCCACCAGCCAGCATCAAATGCATAGGAAACAGAGGCTTTTTACTGCCTTCACTGAACTGAGACATGGCGATGTTAATGGCTTCACCCACTTGTGTACCAACAAGCCCCTGCGCAGTTTCGAATATGGCACGAATAGCCAGACGAGCCTCTCGATCGCTCATAAGCGACCGGGAATGTTCGTCCGCTACACGAATCAAAGCCTCTGTTGTTTTCCGATCCAGTTCATCTTCAAGCAACATTTCACTAAACATTTTTTATCCTTAACCCATTTTGAGAGTTTTATTGTCGCAATGTCGAAGAGGCGAACAATTTCTAATGAACGGTCACTCGGCCACAGAACCGGTTTTCTATCTTTTCTACAGCGTTATCTAGCATTCTCATCACTGATCTGGCTCTTGCTTCAACCGTGCGATATCGGTTGGAAACGACGAAGGTTTGCAGATCTCCCCTTTGCGGATGCAGGTGAATTTTTGTCAGTTCCCCGCACATCAACGCATCAATACGAGCGACATACAGACGGTCTAATGATGCTCGTTGTGATCGCAAGTAATCTCGCTCTGAGAGAGCGACTCCCGGGCGTAAGCCAGCAATGGCGTTAAAGTTTGAAATAGCAGTTTTGTGGCAAAACTTTTCGATATCGAGGGCTAACTCAATACACCGATCTTCATTTGTATGGCCGACCAAATCCAACGTGTAGGCCATAACATCAGCAGGTGTGCGATCGATAACAAAGCCTTCAACACCACGCGTAAGTAGCTCTATATGCTTTGCTATTTCCATTTGAATCTGAAGCCGCTCATATAGAGGCATAGAATCACCTACTCGAACACCGAGGCGGCTCATCAAACTTCCGACACCAGCATCCACGTAAGGGATTCCGTAATGTTTGTCGATATATTTAGCCAGGGTTGTTTTCCCACTGCCCTGAGCACCAGTGATCCCAATCCGGTAATCCATTACGACCTTCTGTATACGATCTGCGAAAAGCCAGGCTCTTCCTCGCTGGCTCGTTGGGTATAAGCTGTTTCAACAGGCACAAAGCCTAAATTACGCATCATGCTTGCCGGGAAGAATGCATCGGCGTTTGGCACATCAACGCCGATGTGGGAGAGCCAAATCTCTTCAACATGCGGCATGAATAGCGAGTAAATTTGTTCCCCGCCAATCACCCACACAGGCTCTGGTAATCGCAACACATCATCCACACCAGCAGGGTAGAATCCATTTGGTACAAAGCCATGAGAGCGCGTCAAAACGAGGTTATGACGCTCTGGAAGAGGGCGTTTGAGACTTTCCATCGTTTTACGCCCCATAACGACAGTGGCGTTTTTGGTGAGTCTCTTAAATAGCTTCAGATCGGTAGAACAACGCCAGGGGAGTTCATTCGCTATGCCGATCTCATAGTTACGGCCAACAGCAGCGATCATCTTCATTTGCTCACCTCATAGATGACCGGTCGATGGTGAGAGTCGGCTAAAGCGGCACGGAGTCGAGGATCGTGCACCAGCGCAGCGATAAGCAGATCGCCTTTATGCTCCGCTAATGTGCGCTTAATATGCTTCTCATAACTGGTGCCATTCGGTACGAGATGAAGCCAGTCATAATCAACGCCAAAATCTTTCAGCCATCGTTTAGTTGGCGCTTCAAGAGTTTCAGAGCGGCTACTGATAAGCACCACTTCAGCCCCTGAGCGAGCAAAACCACGCAACATACGGCTGGTGGGGAAAATGAGTTCATCACCGGCAATGAGCTGGCCTGCATCCGCGTCAGATACTGATTTACGATGGCTGGCATTTGCCAGCACACCTTCAATTTCGCATAAGACATACATACCTCTTGCCATATCACACCGCCACTGGAACCTTGATCCACGATAGAGGGTCATAGCCAAGAATTAAAACCTCGTCCCATTTGAAATCATCCAACTCTGACCATTCATGAGGGAAAATAACGACCGGATCTGAATGCTCTGGAGCCTGTCGTTTCATTAGCTCACACACACCTTCCATGTGGTTGTTGTACAAATGCACGTCAAAGCCAAAATGCACAAATGCACCGGCCATGTGACCCGTAATCTTCGCGAGAAAATGAGTGAGAATGCCATAGCCAGCAATATTGAATGGCATACCAACAAAAGTGTCTACGCTACGCTGTACGAGGCAGGAGTTGAGGATGCGTTTGGGGATTCCAAGTTCATCCAGTTCAGCTTCAGTAACACTGCCGTCCATCTCCAGATCGTATAGCATCTTGGTGTAGATAGACTCGTAACCGAGGCGACTGTGTTGAAGACCAATGTCAGTTGCCATCGTTAAACGGGTTTCAAAATCCAGCTCACGACTCCACAAAGAGAAGACAAAGTGGCAAGGTGGCAGTTTCATATCCTCAAGCTCGCCTACGTTCCATGCGTTAAGCATGATGCGACGATCGGTAGGGTTCGTGCGCAGTGTATCGACAATACGCTGTAGCTGATCGATTTCACGGGACAGCACTACGCGATCTTCACTGATACCCAGGTATCCCTCGACTTTGTACCCGCGTTCACGGAAAGTAGCGATCTTGCTCAGATATTCACTATGGCTCACGATGCGGGTATCTTCCCATCGACGCCACTGCTTACCGTAAACCGGCCCCAAATCGCCATTCTCATCGGCCCATGCATCCCAAATCTTAACGCCGTTATCCTTGAGAAATTGGATGTTGCCCGTGCCTTTCAGATACCACTCAAGTTCGACAAGCAGTGGCTTAAGATTTACCGCCTTTCCAGAAATAAGCGGCACAGTCCCACCAGTAAGCATGTAGTAAGAGGGAACGTAGCAGGTGCTTAAAGTACCAGTGCCTGTGCGATCATCAGCCTGCACGCCGCTTTTAAGCACCGTCTCAATAACTTTTGCATACGATGCGTTTGTTACCTGACCGTTCGTATGCTCACGATTCAAAAGGAGTGACACAAAAACCTCACAAAGATAAGTAACCACTTATTCATTACGTGAGTTTACATTTATTGAGAGAACAAGGCCAGATAGATAAAAAAATGGTGGCCATAGGCCACCAAAAACGAATAGTTGTTTCAGGAATTTAACGCGCCAACACAATATACATAGATAGATAACTACCTACAATTATTTTTTGATCATTCCGTACATTGCTGAGGCTTTAGCTTGCTCAACAAAGGAGGATAAATCGACATCACTATAGGTTGGAGACTTCAGAATCTTTCCATCGGAAATTCGAAAACCGATCATCTTATCGGTACCATCAGCATGGCGAAATCCCAGGTCTGAAGAGTCGTATTTGCAGTTGGCCACAGCCTGGCGACGTTCCTCTACATCAGCAGGCCATAATTTTGTCATGTTAGACCGATGAATTTCGCCAACCAGCTCGACTACATTGATACCGAGGAAATCAGCCAGTCGATAGGTCATCATGCACGCCACATAGATTTTGTTCATGACACGGCGCAGTTCCTGAATCAGCTCAGAATCCTTAACAGTCTTGTTCTCAAGTTTATCTGCCAGCTCTTCGAGCATACATGACGCCTCACGAGCTTCCTGAAATGGCATTGCCATATCATCGAAAACAGTGTTACCGGGCACAAAAATTGTCTGCATAAAGCGATCAATGCTCTGTTCCTGCGTGTAATAGGTCATGCCGGTAGAAATACCACCTTTGATGGCGACCATCGTACCAACACCAACGTATAAAAAGTCGGCCATTGCATCCAGCAGTTGCTCAATATCCCCATTCATTGCAGCTGGAATACCTTCCACTACAGCTTCTTCATGAATCAGGCTTGCACGGAGACGAAGCAGCTCTGGTGTCGGCATAACGCGTCTCGGATGCTGGAAGAGTTCATGAAACTGATCGACCATCTTGTAAATACTTTCAGTGGCTACACCATGGCCTTCATGCAACTCATATGGTTCTGGCTTAAATCCAATGAGTCGATCGGTGGCAAGTTTCAGGTGGTCAGTCAGTTTGGTAAAGTTCATGCTAGTTTTGTTCCTTCTTAATTCTTGTGATCCATTGTGGCCCAGCGTTGCCAGGCCACATAATGCTTTGTATCGGTTTACAGGTCTGCAAACTGGCTTAGAGAAGCCTTATCCACGGTAGAATCGATCTGACCTACCAGATATGTGCTTTGCTCTGCCTCTTGTGGTGCAATTTGCAGTGTGTCGGTTAACAACCACTTGTTCATCCAGACCAGCGGATCAGTGGTAACTTCTGGAAATAAAGCCTTCAGGCCAAGACGATTCATAGCCAGATTGGTTCGGTATTTTACATAGGTCTTCAGAATATCCGCGTTTAAACCAATCATCGAACCGTCTTTGAAGAGATAGTCTGCCCAGTTCATTTCTTGTTCGGCGACTGATTTCATGGTGTCGTAAATGACGTTTTCTTCATCAGCAGCAATCTCTTTCCACAATAAACCTTCGCGACCGGTACGCATGAAGCGGATCATGCGTTCAGTTCCTTCGCAATGCAGAGCTTCATCACGGGCAATAAAGCGCATAATTTTGGTGTTACCCTCAAGCAACTTCCGTTCGCCAAAGGCAAACGTACATGCAAAACTTACATAGAAACGGATCGCCTCAAGCGCATTAATGGACACCAACGTGCGGAAAAGCTGACGATGCAAAGGGTATGGCTCCCAGCCATATTCATTTACGTACAGACGTTCAAACTCTTTCTCACCTAACGACTGGCGCTCGCAGGTCATCCCATAAAGCCTGTCATATTCAGCAGAGATACTGATCGCTCGGTTGATGATTTCTTCATCCGTAACAATACCGTCAAAAACAATGCTCGGATCGTCCACCATGCCACGAATAATGTGGGTGTAGCTGCGGCTATGGATAGTCTCAGAGAAAGACCATGTTTCAACCCACGTTTCCAGTTCAGGAATAGAGATAAGCGGCAGCAGCGTTGCATTTGGGCTACGTCCCTGAACTGAATCGAGTAACGTTTGATAACGGAGATTGCTCAGAAAAATGTGACGTTCGTGGTCCCGCAGCTTCGTGTTGAAGTCGATACGATCGCTCGAAATATCAACTTCTTCCGGCCGCCAGAAGAAAGACAATTGACGTTCAATCAACTTTTCAAAATCACGGTATTTTTGCTGATCGTAACGTGCCACGTTGACAGATTGTCCGAGGAACATAGGCTCTTTGGTTGCATCATTAGCACCCAAACGGAACGTTGAATATGACATGTGTTTTTCCTTTTTCTTTTTTGGTGCGTTTAAACAAGTTGTTATCTTATGTGTTTAAACAAGGCTTACAAATCAAAGAGAAGGTGGGGATATCCCCCACCATATGTCAGATTTTGCAGGCTCCGTCGCACTCATCTTCTGGCTCGACGGCTACAGCTTGCGTCCGTGGATTCTGCGGTTCGTCGTCATCACGCTTTCCTGCCCCATCTCTGGTGTTGTGGTAGTAAAGCGTTTTAACTCCCATCTTGTAGGCGAGAAGCAAATCTGACAGTAGCGTCATCATTGGGACTTTATCGCCTTCAAAGCGAGAAGGGTCATAGTTGGTATTGGCTGAAATAGCCTGGTCAAAGAACTTCTGGATGATCGCCACCTTTGTCAGATAGCCGCGGTTGTCCGGCATATCCCACAGGTATTCATACTGTTCCTTCAGTTTTTCAAACTCAGGCACGACCATCTTAACGATGCCGTCCTTAGAAGATTTCACCGACACCGGGCCACGAGGCGGTTCGATGCCGTTGGTGGAATTAGTGATCTGGCTGGAAGTCTCGCATGGCATTTGTGCCGTCAGTGTGGAGTTGCGAAGGCCGTATTTTGCAATACGTTCACGCAGTTCTTCCCACGGCATCTTTAACTCAAAGTTGGTTTCGCCACTTTCGTCTAATGAAGAACGGTAATGGTCGATCGGCAACTGACCAATTGCGTACTTGGTCTGCTCAAACCAGTCACACTCACCTTTTGCTTCAGCAAGTCGGCAGCTGGCATCAAGAAGGTAATACTGGATAGCTTCGAACGTTTCATGCACCAGTTTATTGCCAGCGGTATCAGAATAACGAACGCCATTCTTTGCCAGGTAATAAGCAAAGTTGGTTACACCAATTCCCAAGCTACGACGAGCTTTGGCAGGCACTTCGGCTGCCTCCATCGGATAGTCTTGATAATCCAGTAACGAATCCAGTGCAGCAACGGCATAGAACGCCACCTCTTTAAGAGACTCCAGTGAACGGATGGCTCCGAGGTTAAAAGCGGATAAAGTGCATAGCGCGATCTCACCGTTCGGGTCGTCGGTAAATGCCAGTGGACGAGTGGGTAGAGTGATCTCCATGCACAGGTTTGACTGGCGAACAGGTGCAAGAGCAGGAATGAAAGCGCCATGCTCGTTAATATGATCTACGTTCGCAATATAAATTCGGCCCGTGGACGCTCGTTCCTGCATCAGAGATGAGAACAGCTCAATGGCAGGTACTGGCTTCTTGCGAATTGAATCATCGGCTTCGTATTTATGGTACAGCTTTTCAAACAGCTCCTGGTCTGTGAAGAAGGCTTCGTACATATCAGGCACATCATGCGGGCTGAACAGAGTGATGTTCTCGCTTCTGACGAGTCGACGGTACATTAGACGGTTACTCATGACGCCGTAATCAAGATGGCGAACGCGGTTTTCATCAATACCACGGTTATTTTTCACCACCAGCAGACTTTCAACTTCAAGATGCCAGATCGGGTAAAACGCTGTTGCTGCGCCACCACGAACACCACCTTGCGAACAAGATTTAACAGCCGTCTGGAAATGCTTCAGGAATGGAATAACTCCGGTATGGGTGGCTTCACCATTGCGGATCTCGCTGCCCAGCGCACGGATACGGCCAAAACCAATACCAATTCCAGCACGACGTGAAACGTAGTCGATAATTGCGGCTGAAGCTGCACTAATCCCTTTCAGACTATCGCCAGACTCAATCAGCACACAACTGGAGAACTGACGGGTTGGAGTACGGACGCCGGCCATGATTGGTGTGGGCAGAGACAGTTTGAACGTACTTGTAACGTCATAGAAACCTTTGACCATCTCCATACGTGTTTTGCCAGCGCAGTCGTCTTCCCAATTCTGGAACAGACACATGCCTACCAGCATATAGATATGTTGCGGCCCCTCATGAATCTCACCAGTAACACGGTTTTGAACGAGGTATTTGCTTTGCAACTGCACCGTAGCTGCATAGCCAAAAAGATCGTCACGTTTCGGCTTAATGTAATTGCCGAGTTCTTCGATCTCTTCAAACGAATAATGTGTCAGCAAATCCTTGTCATAAACGCCCTTGTTAACGTTCTTGACAATGTGTTGGTAGAAGTTCGGATAGTCGTAACGACCGAAGGCATCTTTGCGGATTTTAAAAATGTTCAGGCGGGCAGCCACCTGTGAGTAATTTGGTGCTTCTGGTGAGATCAAATCAGCGGCAGATTTAACCAAAGCCTCATGCAACTGGCTGGTGGTAATCCCATCAAAAATGCTGGCCGCAGCTCCCATTGCTACAGCGGATGCGCTTACACCACGAATGCCTTCTACGCCATACATTACGACGCGGTTGTATTTTTCTTCGGATAACGGCTCTGTTTGGCCGTTACGTTTTACGATGCTTATCATGTATCACCAAATAAAGAGGGCCACTAAATATAGTGGCCCATGTTAATAGATAAGCACTTACCTATCAATGAAATCAAATGAGAGACTTAAGAACATCGCGCACCTGGCGGAACTGATCTGTTTGCATACCGGTATGGATGGCAGCCACCGCATCAGCCAAATGTTCGTTTTTGTTCACGAGAACATCCTGTCCAGATTGCTTACGACGCAGCCACGGTGCTTTAGGGTGTTTTTTCGTAGCCCACTGGATAATCTCTTCTTTCGATGTAGTAAGTTTATTGCCGACAAAATGCTTGATTTCGTTTGGAGTAACCTGGATCAATGGCTTATCCACACACGCAAGTACACCGATACAAATACCGTAAGACGTCTGCGAACGAGAGTTTTGGCTCCCAACCGGTAGCTCACAAAAAACCATATTTGCCTTATCAATGATTGGCTTCGCAACACGCCATATTTCACTGGCGCGGCGCAGATCGTCACTGTTCACACGAACGGTCTTTTTGTTACTCCCCGCTTTAGTCTCAACAAGAGTAAGGCCGTGAATCTCAAGTTCGTCCGTCTCAAGGTCTAAAGTGCCCACAGCAAGCCCAAAGTTGCTCATTGAGGGATCAACACCAACTACGCTGATTTTTTTACTCATATAGTCTCCTTACCATGTTCCCCATATAGGGTTTTCCAATAATCTCGCCTCCAACGAATTGGCTACTATTGCCGTTTGCAACGTTGGTTGGGGATAGTTTGCAAAGTCTGAATACTCATTTTCCTGCGTGACACGTTTATCTGCGGCATGTTTAACACCACTTGCTATGAAATGACGCATGATGCCCAATAGCCTCCGACTGTCTGCACTATCGTTTGCTAAAACATGAGGGAGCTGAAGTTCGATTTCTACCATTTCTCCATACTTACCAACAAACTGTAGTTTGTCCGCACTGTACTTTTTATCCCTCCTTTGGATAAGGAAACCAGTAAAAGCATCACCTGGCGATGCCAAACTATCCACCCGCTTATTGGCAAGTCGAATAAGGTTCGTGAAAGCCATACAGTGATGCGCACCCATTCCCCCAAAGAACCCTTCGCTATTAATGTTAAGATCTTCAGTTTCATGGGATGCAATAAACCCAGGCCCGACGTTGGGAAGATATCCCCCCTCAACAAAAGGATTAATCAGGATCGGCGCAATACATCCAGGTGGTAGTGATTTCAAACTTTGCATCAATGGCGTCTCGGATATTAGACCAAGCAACGCGGCGAATTGTACTCCGTCAATATTGTTGCTGCCCCACAGAATACGTGGAGCCGCACCATTGGAAGTATGCCCATTGATCAGTTTTATCGACTGCATCACTGCAAATACCTGCAAAAACTGCGAGCGGCTTAATTTAAACGACATAGCTGCGCCCCTCTTTAACTTCCAGCGTAATAGTTTCCCGGAACCATGACTTCATCTCTTTATGGGAGATAATCAGCACAGTACCTCGCTCGCGAGCTTTGGACTCCAGAATACCCATGAGGCGTTCAAGACCGGCTGTATCGAGTGCATCGTCAATTTCGTCGCCGATAAACAAATCGATGTTTTTACTCGCCCGGTTACTAACCAGATCCTGCAATGCCAAAGAACACGCAATGCGAACCTTCCGCTTCTCACCACCAGAGAGGGTCTGGAACGACTTACTTGAACCTTTCTTCTGCACACTAATGTTGAATTTGTCGCGATACTCACCTTTTTTAGTGACATCCATCGTCGACCACTCAGCAGTAATATTCCCGTCAGACAACGTATTGAGATACTCGGCAGTGCGTGTATTCAGGAAAGGCGTAACAGACGTCAAAATATGAGAACGCACCCCGGCAGGAGAGTAGACCTGACGAGCTTTTTCCAATAGCAACGTTTGTTCCTGAATAGCCTTCAACTCATCTTTTAAGGACTTGAAGGTAGACTTACTGGATACCAAGTTATCTTCGTGTCTGGCGATAAGAGCAATAAACGGATTAATCTCTTTTGATATACGATCGACCTCAGTACGAGCACGAGTCACAAGAGACTCAATAGCAACAACCTCCTTCTCACGATGACGCAAAGATGAGAGTTGTTTCGTAAGCTCTTCAATCCGGGCAATGATAGCCGTTACATCAGGTGTCGTTTTAACAAGGGCAGACTCAATGCTTAACGCTTTCTCAAGATTCGTTTTGTGTTTAGCCATTGCCTCTGCAAGTGTCTTCGCCTGACCAATTTCCTGACGTGCTTGTTCAATGAAATTCTCCTTCACCGTTGATAGATCTTCTTCGCAGTAGGCTTTGCCACAAGTAGGGCATGGTGATCCTACTTTAGTACCAACCTCTTCTGCTTTGGTCTTAAAATTGCGCGCGCGGCTCATTGCATCAGCCTGACTATTTTCTGTAGCTTTGATGCTTGCCCGAATATCAGTTATCGCACCACGAACTTTGAGCAACTTGGCGTCATGTTCTTCTTTTGAGGCTAACTTTTTGCGCTCACTTTCGATTGCCTTCTCGGTATCACGTATCTGTTCGGGAAGAGTGCGGATCTCAAGTTCAACTTCCGTTAACTCAACTTCGGCACTGGCCAGCCCAGCCAGGGCATCGTCATAACGTTTAGAACGCTCTTGCTCCCATGATTCAGAGGAGGCTTTCGCTGACTCAATTTCTGACTGTGTTGCCTCAATGGTCGAGATTGTCGACTCCAATTTGGTTTTAACCACATCCATACGTGCGGCAGCTGCATTAGCTCGCTCACGAGCAATAGCGTAGGCGCGTGTCAGTCTGTCAACGCCAGCGGCTTCTTCTACGATGGTTTTGAGGTTTTTGTCGGACATTCCAGGTAAATCTGGCATAGCTTCTTGGCTCGCATAGATGGAAGCCATGAAAACCTCTTTAGATGCACCGATCAGACGCTCGACGAACTCCTGCGTCAGCGCATCTTTGCCTTTCGTCATATCGCCATCTTCACCACGAACGATAAGACGATTTTTGAACTCTTTGTGTTTACGGTGACGAATGATTGCGTATCTCTTGCCTTCATCCTCGATGGTTACTGCAACACGACAGTTCTTTTCATGGTCGGTAGACAACACATCGTCACCCTTCACACCATGAGCTGTTTCGCCATAAAGACACCACATCAGGCTATTCATTAGAGTTGACTTTCCAGAGCCATTACTTGATGCGGAACTATCATCACTATTAACACCCTGAATAAGCACTAAACCACGCTGATCTAACTCGACCTCCGCGCTGGCGATAGCCATAAAATTCTCAACCTGGAGCTTTAAAAACTTCATATAACACCTCTGATACCGTGTGTTAGCTTTTGGCCTTCTTTCAATCTGAACTCCGTATGCGCCGGGAAGGATCTGCGCCTCAATACGCCTTTTCTTGTTAACCTTCCAAGATAAAACGCTACGGGATTTCCTTGTGGCGGGTAGGGCTTGTGAAACATCACCGTCTGGCCTCGTTCAAGTCTTTTCATCGTGATGGCAAAGTCTCGAAAGCTCCCATAACGACTTTGCTTCACACAGCCTCCGAACTCTCCGCTTCGGTGAGGATTTCCTGACACAAAATATCCAATTTGCTCAGATCAAATCCGCCGTCAGTATCGTGGACAATCTTGCAATAAGCAGATACCGACTCTCCCAGGCTATCGATTTTGCTGGTTTCAGTTGTGCTGGCTGTCCCTTCCATCATTGATGACTTACGGATGAAGTTGCACACGACACCTTTTGCACCCATTGTTTTGAGGATGTTCTGGTACTTAATGCCTTCTTCATCGTTCTCAATTACGGCGCGGAAACGCACGTAGTTGCCGCGAATTTGGTCATCAGCAACATCATCTTCCAGGTTAATGAATTTAGGCGCACTGGTTTCGTAGTGACTGAAACTGCCGTCCGGGTTTACGATCATGTAGCCAGCCAGAGATCCAACATCTCCCCAATTTTGATGAGTCAGTGCACCGACACTGATAACTCCAGGAATGACCTCTTTGTGGTTGTGGTAATGCCCACTAAGCACGAGACGAAAGCCGATATCCTTTAACTCCTGCGCATCGATACCGACGTCAGGCATTGTTGGAATGGCTTTGTTAATGGATGTATGGATAACAACGTCATGATTATCACCTTCTACGCTCTTACGTAATGCTTTCAGATCGCTGATAAGCTCCGCATGATTGTTACGCCAGCTAATCAGGTGGACAGTCACATCACCAATTTTTATTGAGTGTGGGCGCTTGCCACATACGATTACCACGCCGATAGAACTCAGCGATGCTGCTGCGTTGGCGCTATATACTGAATCGTTGGTTTCAAGATCGTGATTACCGGCCAGCATTACTACTGTCAGATCAAGCTCGTTGATAATCCACTTGTACGTTTCAGTTACGTAATGCAAAACAGAAGGGGACACAGTTCCTCGGACGTGAAATGTATCACCGGCAACCAACATGTACTTACAACCGGCCTTCTTCATGGCGATGGCTGCTTCTTTCGTTGCTTCCAACTGTATTTCAAGTCTGGAGTTAAGCCCCTCAGCGTTCGTCGTGGAGAACGCATCCCATTTGTGGTAGTGGCAGTCAGAAATGACGCCGTATGGCAAAGTCATGTATTTTTCCTTTGTGGTTATTTTGATACAAATTCTAAGAGCAATGAGGAGGTAAACAACTATGCATAACGGTATGTTAGGAATGAAACGAGCGCCTTAATATACAAAATTTATAAGTAAGTATATACCTATTTATCGTGGCGCAACTTTGCTTGTCTGTATGACTAAAAATAAGACAGGATCACTGTAGAACGCTATGAGAGCTATTTTGAGGGGGCGTAGATTCTATCTACGCCAATATACGATCTGGAGGGTTACAGCGCGTCAGTGGGCTTTTTACGCGCTGCGTTTATGCTTATGACGCCAGCTTTTGGACGTGGGTCAACAAGGTTAAGCTCTTCTTCGCTGTGGTATTCGAGGTCGAACTCACGTTTTACATGTCTGATGTAGATTGCGGTGAGCAGGCTATCTTTGGTCAGAAAGTGTCCGTAGGATTTGCGGATCACTTCTTCTACTTTCTCGATTTTCTCACCACCCATACAGAGATGATTAAACCGGCTGTGTTTCCGCAACATTTCGTCTACTGGGCCTGAGTAAACCTTGTCTACTTTCCCAAAACGGATGATTTTCCCTGTGTCTGCGGATACGAGGCAAATCAGCTTGTCTGGTGATAAACGATCTCGCCACGTCACACCTGAACGGAGTGTGTTGAAGTAGGGAGCATCCAATCCGATGATCGGTTTACGAAATGCGAGTAATGGAACGTACCTGATGCAACTGTTTAAATGAAAATTCACACCAGCCTTATCAAGTTTAATTCTGGTTTCGTAGATCGGGCACTTCGCCGCTATACCGCAGATGTCACAAAGCAACTTCTGCTTATTCAGGTTGGAATTTGATTCGATAGTGTAGGAGCCGTCTTCAAGACGACGAACCCAGCGCGTGCGTTTTAGATCCATATGTCATTTTTCTGTGATTGTTAGCCGAGGCAACGATAACCCACCAGGTGCGCCGAAGGTAGTAAATGCCTGTTTTAATTATTCACATATCCACAGGATAGATCCTAATAAAGAGATCCATAGATAGATCCTTGTATAGATCAAATAAGATCCCCGATCGCTGTAAGCCGCGCCACGACTGGTCTGAAGCCATGTTCATGTATGCTGTCAGCGGTCATTGATAGTCTGTCAGCGGTTCACCGTATGCTGCCAACTGTTTTTGGTATTCTGTCAGCGGCAAATCAAGTATGCTGTCAGCGGTTGAATGACAAAGGTGTCCACATGTCCACAAAAAATAAAAAAGGTAAAAATAACAAAGAAGTAGAAGATAATCTCGACAACTTTGAAGAAGGTTCCCTTGAATTGTACACAGGGGAACTTGTCCCTAATAGCAACAATACAGTCCAACCAATTGCGTTGATGCGGCTGGGATTGTTCGTGCCCACGCTCAAGGGGACAAAATACAGCAAGCGTAACAAGCCAAATGAGATCGATGCTTCAAAGGAGCTTGTTCAGCTCGAAGTAGCCCGTTCTGAAGGCTATTCCGATATCAAGATAACCGGTCCTCGTCTCGACATGGATCATGATTTCAAAACGTGGGTGGGCGTTGTGCGTTCGCTGGCAGAATACGGCGAACCTAACGGTCGTGTCGAGTTAAGCATCACGAAATTTGCGAAGTTTTGTGGCTATCCATCGTCACAGATCCGCAAAACACTCCGCGACCGGCTTACAAACAGTCTTTTGAAGATCATGCGTACAACTCTGTCTTTCCAGAGAACGTATGAAGAAAAGAACGTCGACGGCTCTAACAAGATCTCGCTTCTGATGGTGCACCTCATCAATAGCGTGGACTACAACGAGCAGAAAGATACGGTGGTGTTCTATGCAGAACCGAAGCTGGCCGAACTATATCGCTTTGACCATAAGGTTCTTTTGCAGTTAAAGGTTATCAATAAGCTACCACGCAAAGAAACAGCACAGGCTCTGTACACCTTCATCGAAAGTCTTCCAACCAAGCCTGCGCCGGTATCGCTTGCTCGATTGCGTGCGCGACTCAATTTGAGTAGCAGGAATGTCAGCTCGCAGAATCAGACTATACGCAACGGCTTAAAAGCTCTCCAAGATTTGGGTTATCTCGAATACAGCGAGATTAAGCGAGGGCGGTCGATCTATATCCAGATTCACAGCCGCAATCCAAAACTCAAAGTCGCACCGCCAAAACCTGAAGACATCGAACCCAAAAAACTAGATGAGAAAGCTGGGGAAATTGATGCCAAACAGAACATTATCAACAAGATAACCGAACTTTCGCAGAATTTGACGCCTGAAAATATCAAGATGATTGAGATCCTTTCCAATAGTCTCAAACTGCTTTGATATGCTGTCAGCGGTGAAATGTATGCTATCAGCGGCTATTTTTCTGAAAAGTATGCTGTAAACGGTTAAATATATGCTACCAGCGGTATAGTGAGATGAACGTATGCTGTGGGCGGTAAATCATCTATCACCACTCAATGCTCTGTCATACCTCCCCAGTGGTTACTAACCTCGAAGAGTGCATTCCATATAGGTTTGCGCTCACTAACATTCTATTGCTATTGCGCTGATTGCTTGTAGTGAAAGGCATTTATTGCCTGCTGCTCCCTGATAGAACGTATGCTGTCAGCGGTGTTTTATTGAGGAATTTTTGTTTGGATATGCTATCAGCGGTAATTAATGGTATATGTCAGACCTTCGTATGCTGCCAGCGGTAATTTTGTTCTGGTTATACCCATACCGGTACACATTATTCATGCAATGTCTTAAGTATGCTGTCAGCGGTAAAAAATCGAGTAAAGTATGCTGTGAGCGGTGAGATAGACTCTCGATATGCTATCAGCGGTAGTTGATTGTGTATGCTGTCAGCGGTGACGACTATGAAATATGACTGCGGAACGTGCCGCAGTCAGTTTGCATTTAGTGTATTTTCTTTAACAGACCCCAAAGTGTTCCGGCTTTTGTAGTCAGTTTTCCTGTTTCTGGATCGTACATACGCCATTCACGCCGCTGGTGGACGATATACCCATCTTCACGTTCCAGACGCTCAAGAATGCCAGGCTGCTTGAAACCCTTAGCACGCCAGTAGCCGCTTGTTTTCTCGATTTCCAGACCTGCCAGTGTTAATGCCATTATCCAACCTCCTTGCAGTCATCGAAAAGGTAGCTTTGCTGAGAAGCGTGAACACCATAGAAGCCCTTGTATTTGTTGTATACGAAGTGGTCTTCTCCGACGCCGGTTAATTTGCCATTACGATTTGTGAGATATGGGGATGACAACACTCGATCGTCACGCACAACATAGAACTGGTCGCCGCTGTCTACGACCATCGCTCCATATGGTGCTTTTATGACGTCGGTAAGAGCGCCATTCTTAACGTCGGCTACAGACATTTCACACTGATAAACAGTGGTGTCGGCCACAACGATCGAAGAAAGGAACAACAGCGCGAATGGGATGGCCTTCATGCTGCCACCTCTTTGATTACATCAAATGCTGAATTAAATACGAGCACGATAGCCAAAGCGTTTATGACTACGTCGTTCACCGGGGAAAAGACTTTACGAATGACACCGGTGAAAATGCAGTCGATGACAAAAGCTATTGAAACGATGAGTAACAAGTATTCAATAAAAATCTTCATGATAGGTAGATACTAACTTATATAAATTTTACTGTAAACTCACTCAAAAGTGCTGATGCTTAAAATACGCTCAAGATGTGCGGCATCTTCATCACTGATTTGTTGAGTCTCTTCTACGTACCAACAGTTGCCGTTATGCCAACAAACACCATCATCATCAACCATCACTGAATCAGCGTCATGACCTGTATATTCAACGAGAATACGCTGGATCAGCGCGTCAGTTTCTTCGTCGTTAAGGCCATCGGCTTTGACCATAAAAAGCGGAAACACGTCATAGACAGTGCTGGTAACGATTCGAACTAAAACTCTCATGTGTTTTTCCTTTTGTGGTTAGTGTTTACTTATTTTGTTAGTTATGAATAGGCGATCAATCTTCTTGTTTAGGGAAAAACTGTTCAATAACTCTGTCAACGGCTGTGTCTATATGGAGTAGATGCCACACAACCATATCTTTGCTCCCCATGCCTTGTGTGAATATCACGTCATACTTACGCCATGCGCAGTGGAACCAATATGCTGAGTCATCAATTGGTAAATCCTCTCCCGCCTCTTTGAAGTATTTCAGCAGCATTGCTTGCTCTGCCGTTGGCGTTGGACCTATTTCCTGAGCGTACATACGGATAAATCGCTGCCAGTCTGTCTCGTCGGTGGTCGGATCTGGTGGATTCATTTCGGCGATAGCGTTTCGTAGCTGATGCGCCCAATCAGGTTCAGGAAAGCCTTTTGCTGCTTCATCATCAATAACATCCAGAGCCACGTTTGCGGCATCGTAGAGTTTCTTAATAGCTGTCATGTTTTCTTATCCTTTTAAACAAATTGTTTTCTTAATAAGATAATTGCGATAAAAAAGGCGTCCAACTGGACGCCTGAACTTTTTAGGGGAGTTATTTCACTGTAATGAAAGGAGTGTTAGCCCCTTGAGTCATGTACTGCGGTAACTGGCCATTCCATTTATTGATGGCTTCCAGTTCCATAACGTTCGGGTTTTGACGCAGAGCTTCACCGCGCAGACGAATGGCGTCTGCTTCTGCTTGCGCACGAGCACGGATAGCATCAGCTTCACCATTAGCCTGTTCACGTAGCATATTCGCCTCAGCTTTACGTTGTTCAACTTCCTGCTGACGTTGCAGAGTACGCTGGTTAGCCGTTACTTTGGCGTTAATAGATTCAATGACAGTTTTTGGGTAATCAGGCTTTCCAACCCATGACAGGCTCAGTACCTCAATACCAACCGGAGACATCTCTTTCTGAATATCTTTCAGTGCGTTGTCCAGCAATTGTGCCTTACCACCGTCGATAAATGAGTCAGTGGTCATACGGCTGGCCAAACGGTTTAGAGAGTCGGCAATTTTCTGACGCAGATCTGATTCGGTGATATCGTCTACGCCTTTGCGATAGGTCTGGAACACCGTCGTTACCTTGTCACGATTAACCAGATACGCAACGCCAATTTTGTGACCAATAGCAGTACCGTCACTCATCTGGAATGTGAACGGCTCGTCGTAGGTCTTCATTTGTTTGAAGGTCGGGAATACGTAAAGTTCGGTGTTAAGACCTGTCCATTGGCGACCAACGCCAACCACTTCACCAATCCCTTTGTCTTCACCTAATTTGTTTACTTTGATGCCAACGTATCCAGGCTCCACGCGATCACAGCCAGTAAGACCCATTGTGCAAATAGCCGCCAGAGCAACTGCAAGTAAACCTTTCTTCATTACTTATTTCCCCTTTGCTTTGATTAATGAGTTGATAAACTTACGACCAGCAATAAGACCGATTACAGGAGCACCAAAACCAACGATAACTCCAAACATGACGGCTAAATCACTCTTGGTAGAAATCAGCGACGGAACCAGTAAACCGTAGATGAGAGCCACTGAAAGGCCTGTGGCTACTGCCAATAGATAGATTTTGATCATGTGTTTTCCTATGTGGTTGTTATGCGAAAATAATAAGTAAGTGCTTATATATTTTCAAGAGATAAAAAAGGCGTCCTGTGGACGCCTTGTGTTTACTCTTCTACTGACTCGGTGGGGTTGTCTTTTGCTCTTCGGTCGTCGATTGCCTGCAAAGCCGCAATGATTTCAGCCAGTGGCTTCTCCCGATACATCTCGACGATCTGCGATTTGGTGTATTTCTTGTCACCAATTTCAACTCGCCCGCTGGCGTTCTTTGGCAGGTATCCTTCTTCCAGCATGTACTCGACGAGCGATTCGATAACGTCGAGGCCACGAGTAGGATCGAAGTAGAATTTCCAGGTGCATTTGCCATACGGTGGTGCAACTTTGTTTTTGATGCATTCTGCGCCTACGTCCTGGCCGATCTTCTCTTTACCATCCTTCATCACCGATGCACCAAGACGGATACGTACAGAAGCGTAGAACTTCGGTGAATCTCCACCTGGCGACGTAGTAGGGTCGCCAAACATTACACCGATTTTTGTGCGAACCTGATTCAAGAAGATGATGCAGGCGTTGTATTTGCGTGCCCACAAAGCCAGAGTAGGGAAGTTCGCACTCGTCGCACGAGCCAGTGCCGTATTGTCGTTCATGTTTAGCTGATCTTTGTCTTTGGCAGTGCCTTCAGCCATCTTTTCGAACTTCTCGGCTTTGGAGTTCGGAACCATAGACGCAAGAGAGTCAGCCACGATACAGATTGGTGCTGATTCGGGGATAAGCTCTTCATCACGAACCAATTTAAGTATTGTGCCGATCAACTCTACAGAGTCTTCGAAGGTATCTGGCTGCTTGTATACCCACTGACCGTCATCCTCATCTGCGTTCAGGCCATTGGCGACAGCCAGGCCAACGTCAAAACTGTTTTCATGATCGAGGAATACCGCCAGACCATCTTGTTTTTGAGCGGAGATCATCGCTGCTGTTGCAAGGAACGTTTTCCCTGCACTTGGAGGACCGAATACTTCGACGATACGACCACATGGGAAGCCGCCATCGTAACGACCAGAAATAGCTTTGTTTAACGGTGGAAAGCCTGTATCAATCCAATGAGTTACTTTCTGAATTTCGTCGTTGCTACCGATTTTCTTTTTCAGAGCAAGTGCCAGTGCGGATTTTCCTTTTGCCATGATCAGGCTCCTTTTGTTTCGTTGATTCGTTTTAAAGCGGCGGATTCATCGAATACAATCGCATCGTGGTTAAGGAGTCTGGATACACGAGCGAGGATTTTTACGACCTGCTCGCTGACTAATCCAAACTCGCGATCTGTCGCTTTCATTCCGGCAGCGCCTAGAATTGACGGCAGTGCGATGACAGCGTACTCACCGTGATAAAAGACAATCTCTTTTGCCAGTTGGGCAGGGGTGGTTGTAGCGCCATTGATAATCGATTTAAGCATTAGCAATACCTTTCGAATGGAAGAACAAACACTTCAAGGTCTTCAAGGAACGAACGGAAATTCAGCTCGTAGCACAGTTGCTCGAATGCTTTCACGTCACGATTGCCTTTGATTGTTTCGATTTCGGTAGGCGGAAACTTCGTCTCAATCAGGTTCATTAGCGTGATGTTTCTCTTGAACGCTTCGAGCATTCGACAGCCTGTTTTCTCGTTGAAGGCATTCTTCGCTAGTTTGTTGAAGGCGGTCTTATGACGCCCTTTATTAACCACGATTGAGCCGTCGTTGATGCCGCGTACCATCGTTGCGACACTTCCCCATTCATGCAGCAGCTCTTTCGCACCGCCAGCACCAATGCCACCAACACCGCTAATGTTGTCCGAGTTATCGCCTTGTAATGCTTTTGCTTCCAAAAATGCGCGAGGCGTGGCGAATCCTGTCAGCTCCGCAAATTGCTCAAAATTAACCTGCTTGTTTTTGGCGTCTTCACGCAGGCTTACCCAGCTTACGTTTTCACGAACTAACTGAAGCCAGTCGCTATCGCCTGTTAACAGATAGATGTGTTCAACGGTTGGCTGCGGTGCCATGCGGGATACCAGCAGCCCGGCCAGATCATCCGCTTCTGCATCTTTTGCAATGAGTTGGGTAACTCCAAGCGCGGTCATCATTTTGAGGATGTATGGCTTCTGGATAGCAAAGCCTTCCTTCATCTTTTTCATATCAGGATCGTCGTCGCGATTTGCTTTGTAGTCCGGGTAAAAGTCGCGACGCTTGTCACTAAATCCATCCCAAAGAATCATAGGTCGGGCATGGAGGATGGAGGCATAACGACGGACGTTCTTAACAAAGCCGAAAGCAGCCTGTACTTCCATTTCGCCGTTGTGCAATTTGTCAGATTGTTGATGGTAATAACCCAGGCTATTGCCATCTACGAAGAGATAATTCACCGGTACATTCCTTCCAAAAAGTAAGGCGTCCGTAGACGCCTTACTGGTCACGTAATGGGATTACAGAGAGTCCAGCTCTCTCAGTAGGTCATCCAGACCTTCATCTTCCGTCGCAGATGCGGTTGCTACAGATGTCGCTGCGACTGCTTCAGACTCTTTGACTGATACGGCAACGGCAGCGGAACTTGCCTCTGGTTTAAATTCAGTTTCAACGGCACGGAGGATTTCTTCATCAACCAGACTGGTTGGTTCAGAAGCCGGTGTGTGCGCGGTTGCTACAGCCGTCGCTCCTTCTGTATGACCAGTGACAGAGCCAAATCCAGGTAGTGCCGCAGCCGATGTTTTCGCGGTTGAGGAAATTGCTGGTGCAGATGCTGCGGCAGTTGGTGCAGCGATGCCAATCAGACGACCCATAGTGCGAACTGTCGACAGAAGACGAGTTTCATCAGCCTGATTTGCGTATGCGATCAGATCATGCTGGGTGTTCCAGAATTTATCTTCGATATCGCCTTTGTAGACTTTACGCTTAGGCGAGACGTCATATTTGGTATCGCGACCAGAGCCAGTACGTTTAATCAGGAATGCGTAGCCTTCCTCTTTGCTCAGTGGATTGCCGATATCATCAGCGATGTCTTCGGTGATTGCTTTGCAGATATCATCGAATACAGTAGACGGCAGCTCGATTAACTGGCATTTCTCAGCATCTGCGAAATCCTCACGAGCAGAAAGAATGCCGTTGACCAGGTAGCGAGGAGTGGCACGCATTTGACCGATGCGTTCTTCCATTGCTTTGTTACCCTTGTGACGAGCGCGACCTTCCATAACCATTTCGCATAGCTGACAAGCGCGACCGTGAGTATGTTGCTCACAAATATAAGCGTTGGTTGCTTCTTTACCTTCCTCGTTCTGATACTTAACGTAGTGCATACCGAAAGTCTGGAAGAACTTACCGTTTGGGTCGTCTTTATTCGGGAAGATGCGGATATAGTTGACGCCGTCTTTTAAGCGAGTCAGATCAACGTTGTTGCCACGTTTGGCGGCAATGTCTTCACGAGTTTTGTTAAGCAAATCAAGTAATGTCTTAGACATGTGTTTCTCCTTGTTGTGATTTGGCCGATGGCGCTATGCGCGTTGGGCTTTCGTTCATTCGTGGCTCTTTCGAGCTGTTAAATGATAGATCAGTGCTTACTTATTATCTATCAAAAATCAACGGGGAGTAATAAAGCGTTCAGAGCCTAATCGCTCTAATTCAACGATGGCCATCTTTGACGCCTGAACGATCATGTCTCGGCGATGCGAAAAGGCGGCGACAGCATGTTTGTATATGTCTGCGATGTGCCGTGCTTCATCCAACTTCTGCCGTTTAGACAGATACTGTGGGTTTGTTTTAACCTTAGCGTCCAGTACAGACTCGTTGAACTTAATGCCGTTCATACTCAAGTTCTTACGCTCTGTGTCGTATAGCTTTGCTTCAACAGCTTCAAGGTTAAGTTTTGCCTCTGCGACATCTCGATCTGCCTGCGCTAGTTTTGACCCATACTCCATTAAAAGCCGTGGCTGTTTACGCCATACTTCCTCAAGGTTGTCGCGGTCGAACTCCAGATCGGCCATGATTTTAGAAAAAATATCAGTGTTCACTCTAATAGGTTCCTACTTATAAAATCTGTATCAATTATATCAAACAGAGAACGGGTTTATGGCGTCATGTCAACTTTGTTCAGGGGAAAATATTGAGATCACCGAAGATAATTAGTTGTCTTATTTTGGTAAGCTGTGCTGACCATCTTTAGGTCACATACATGAGATGGATGGGGGTGTGGCATGAACGGATGAAATTCAGTCGCCGTTGACAGATGTCAACACTGTGAATAGAATACTATTATCGGAGGCGAATGAAGCAACATCCGAATAAGCATATTCAAGCAGCCATTGACTATGCATTAAGTAAAGGCTGGATCTGGGTAGCAGCTGGTGGTGCTGCACATTGTTTTTGCAGACTGCGATGCGGTAATCCAGAAGGTGAACACAAAACTCACCAAATGAGCGTATGGTCGACTCCGGGTAATCCCGAAAACCATGCCAAACAGATCAAACGAATGGTTGATCGTTGTAAATGATTTCAAGGCGGCATTAGCCGCCTTTTGCAGAAACTGTCCAACTATCTTCAAAGGAAAACTATGGCGCTTTATAACTTCACTCTGACGCTCTCAGGCGTATCGTATGAGACGGAAGGACTGGAAGACGCGCTGTACCAAAACGGCTGTGACGATGCGCTAATTTGCGCATATGGAAACTCCGTCTATGTAGAATTTGACCGCGAAGCACAATCACTTGATGCAGCTATCGCATCTGCGGTCGACAATATTGAATCAGCCGGTATCGGTGCAATTGTTGAATCCGTCGACTCGGCTCTTGTGGGCTTAAGCGATATCGCGGAACTGACAGACCTGTCTCGCCAGGCAGTGGCGTTGCTCAAAGACGGTAAGCGCGGAAGCGGCGACTTCCCTTGCCCTGTACAACGCATAAAAGGCCAGTCTCCTCTCTGGGATTGGGCTGATGTGGCTGAATGGCTCATGAATAACGGACGACTTAAAGAGGGCGATCAAATTGTCCAAAATGCCCGAACTTTGAGTAAATGGAATCTGGCGCTTCGAAACAGCGTCTCGAAAGATTTCAACGAAATAGAGCAAATTGCGGAGAAACTGATTAAACGCCGCAAAGATATTGCGAAATGCGCATAATGATGCCCGCCAATTGGCGGGCATCTGTTCTCTGTAAAGGTGTCTGGCATCGTCTGGTTCGTTAACGTTTACTAAACCAATGGTGACAAAAATTAGTTATCTTTGAAAAATAAAGGTTGCATGAAAAGAAGGGGTATGCGTTAATAGCATCGTTGGTTTGCAAGACAGACCTTATGTAAGCAGTTTTAGTAAAGCAGTCTCAGTTCAGTGTTATCTTCTGATTTCCCTTCTTCGTGAGTCTCCTCCTTAAGTGCCTAAGTAAGTCCCAATCTATACAGATCAAATTCTCGCCGCACTATGTGGCTCACAAAATTAAGAAGGTAATATCTATGTCTAATAAAATGACTGGTTTAGTAAAATGGTTTAACTCTGATAAAGGCTTTGGCTTTATTTCTCCTGCTGATGGCAGTAAAGATGTTTTTGTACATTTTTCGGCAATTCAGAGTAATAATTTCCGCACTTTGGAAGAAGGCCAGCAGGTCGAATTCTCTATCGAGAATGGGGCTAAAGGCCCAGCAGCAGCAAATGTCGTTGCTCTAAGCTGATTCAACGCTGATGATCCTCATTTCTACAATAACGAAGACGGTGTAAGCCTGAGTGGATAGATTTGTAGGATTGTACAAGTTGAATAAATTAGCATGGTAAGGCCATGCTAATTAAATCGACACAACGGCCAGTTTATTCCATAAAAGTGAATTGCCCATTGTGGCGAAATGCGGGGTTGCCGCATGAATAGTCAAAGGCAGAAGCTAACTGCCGGCATGGCAAAACAAAGTGCGTAAGAGGAGTGACTTCCTCAACAAGCGCCATAATTCTTTATAAACCCGCCAACAGGCGGGTTTTCTTTATTACTTATTTATTGTCTCCGCGATATCAGCCAGAATGGCCTCCAGTCGCTCTCCTTCTTCCGGTCGGAAGTACAGGATATTCGGGTTAAATCCGTAGAAGACGGTTGCATCAAGCTCTGGGAAGTACTCCTTACGACCAATCAGATCTGATGGTTTACTCTTATTGTTAAATAGTGCGGTTGAACGACTACCACACGTCAAAATGTAGGTTGGTCGTACAAGATTAATTTCTTCCCGCATAAAGTCTGTGAACTGGCCTATCTCGTCTTTGGTATAGTCTTTCTCTTTGTCCTTAACCTTCTTACAAACACCCGTGACATAAAGATCGCCCATGCGCAGATCTCCAACTGTCAGTAGTTTTGCCTTAAAGTCGTCGTATCCGTTCTCCATGAAGTAGCCGGTACGAGCGTCATTGCCGTTCGCATTGTCCAGAATGATCATGATTTTGGGTTTAATACCAATAGTCGGGCGTATCAACTCCTCACCCAAGCCCATTTCAGCCGCCATACGTGTCATGAGTACGTTGATTTCGGCAGAACGCTTAGGATTCATTTCGAACGGACGTGATGCTTTAACAGCGTCAATGATGAGATTGCCCATCAGCTCAGCCTGGTCGCGCAGTCGTTCAGGATCAGTTGCTGGCAGACTGCCTGGCTCAATTGACGCAAAAGCCCCTACTTTATGAAGCGACTCGCGTACACGACTGTTACATGCACGCTTCTCGACCGCTTCATCGAATTGTGCCACTGACTCGAATTTGCCACCAACTTTCTCACGCGCACGCATAATTGCCTGACAACCATTTTCAGAACAGCCTTTCACAGCAGAGAATGGCGCATACAGTGCCTGACTGCCGTCTTCGAGTGTGCGGATCTCAATTCGGTTAGATGACACATTAACGTCTGGTGGCAATACGCGAATGCCATAGGTCAGCGCATCCTTCACCAGCCCCTGATGCTTATCCTCGCCCAGAATGGTGAGCGCAGCTGCGAAGAACTCAGCAGGGTAGTGCGTCTTTAGCCACATAGACTGATAACTGATTAAAGAATAAGCAACGGAGTGTGATTTATTGAACTGATAGGCTCCGTTTTTCTCAAATGCGGTCCAGATCTCCTTCGCTTTCATCTCTGATAGCCCTGGATGTGACGCTGTAACGCGTACTGCGTTTATAGGTAGTTTTGCGCCGTGCTCAAGTGCCTCTTCGACAGTTTTCAGAGTTCCGTCTTCGCATTTAAAATGTTCCGCACGGTGAATGCGCTGTGTAGTGCCATCTTCCAGCTCAACGTCTATCCAGCCAGCTTGAGCCTGAACGATGAACTTCTCGCCCATGCTCTTCATTTTTTCCATGTTCTTCTTACCGATTGCGGAACGCACAGCGTCAGCTTCAGCCATTGTGAAGCCGGCAAGCAATCGAGTCGCGTTCATCGTCTGTTCCTGATAGAGAATCACGCCATTTGTTTCCGCGGTAAGTTCATCAAGAACGGGGTGTAATGATTCCGGCGTCATAAAGCCTTTGGCGACAGAAACATAGTCATCCAACATGCCTGATTGAATTGGCCCCGGCCGGAAGAGCGCAGTTGTAGCGACGACCGTTTTAAAGCTCATTGGCTCAATTCCACCACCTAAATCTTTAAGCAGCTTGCGCATTGGGCCTGATTCAAGCTGGAAAACACCTTGACTGTACCCAGCAGCAAAACCATCCAGCACCTTGCGATCTTCAAGAGAAATGGCATCAAGATTGATATCTTCACCTGTGTTCTCTTTTATGTAGCGTTTTGCACTATCGAGCAAATCGAGAGTTGCCAGGCCAAGCACGTCCAGCTTAATTAGGCCCATAGCCTCGCAGTAACGCTTGTCAAATGCGATACAACGCGCGTCACCACGGCGCTCAACCGGTGTACGTTCTGTCAGAGGAACACCTGCTACGATCATCCCTGCCGCATGTCTACCAAAGCCACGCATAAGGCTTTGTAACTTGCAGGCTGCATTGAATGCATCAGGATATTTTGTTGCGTATTTGTCGAGACTTGCCAGTTGTTCGCGCAGCTCTTCCAATGGAAGGCTATCATCCTCGACGTTCTTCAGTTCTTTTGATACCGCCATATCTGCGGACTCCACACCATAAATACGAGCGGTATCACGTAGTGCAGAGGCTGCGCCCAGGTAGGTGAAGTTCGGAATACCCGCAACGTAATCTTCGCCGTAGCGTTCATTCAGATACTCGATCACCTCATGGCGACGTGCCTGGCTGAAGTCCAAGTCCGCATCCGGCAAGTCGAGACGCTCAGGGTTGATGAAACGCTCAAACAGAAGACCGTGACGGATTGGGTCGACGTTGGTTATGCCTATGCACCACGCCACCAGAGAACCGGCAGAGGAACCACGACCAGGCCCAACGGGAATGCCAGTTTCACGACTATGATTCATCAGATCGCGTACCATCAGGAAGTAACCACAAAATCCCAGGCGAGTCAGCGTGTCCATTTCGTACTTTAGCCGCTCAACATAAACCCTGTTCTCAGAAGCAGGTGGTGTGTAGCCAAACTCTTTTGTGGTAAGACGTTTACGCAGCCCTGCAACAGCCAGTTTCATAAGCGTTGCAGGCTCGTCGTCTGCCATCTTTGGCAGTGCTGGCGGCAATTCATGCCAGCGCCATGTGCAGGCATCGATAATGGTATCCTGCGTTGTTGAGGCCATTGCAGCTGTTACCGGCACATCCATGCGAACGGAGAAGGCTTTAAGCGCCTCAAGGAGATGGCGGCGACCATTGACGGCGTTATCTCGCTGGTGGGGGATACGCAGACGATGCGGCTGGTCGATTTTGATGTTGTTCGTAACCATGTGCGCAATGTCTTTAATGTCTGCATCGTCGATCGATTCGTAATAAGCGGGATAGAACGCCACTGGCTCTATTTTCAATGCGCTGGCGACTTTCATCGCCCGGACGTTAATCTGGTCGTAGAATGGGGTAGGGTGCGGATAAACCACACTATAGAAGTTGTCTTTTCCACCCGCTGTAATCAGTGTGCTTATGATTTTTGCAAAATCGTTGCGTTGGAACACGCTACCGATGTCGGAAGTAAGCAGGATGATGTTGCCTTTGGCATATGTAGAAACCAACTGTTCGAGCGAGAGACGCGGTACAAAGTAGAACTGTTCTCGTGTGTTGGCCGCCGTCATTAGTTCGCAGATGTCGCGATATCCTTGCTCATTTTTAATTAGAGCGGTAAACGAGTAGTTACGTCCCCGCTCTAATGATTCCATACATCTCATAGATTCTTTAGCAAGTTTAGCCCGGTGCTCGTATGTGGGATCATCAACAATGTTTAGTTTCACACCACAAATAACCGCCATGTCGTCACCAGCGGCACGTTGTAGTGGAATAACGCTCGCAATATTCATGCTATCTGCTGAAATTACAGCGGTGTAGCCAGCTTCTCTGGCAATCTTCACCGCGTTTTCTGCTTTTAGAGCCGACTCCCCAAGTGAGAAGTCAGTTCGAACCATCAGTGCCTTCATGTGTTTTTACCTTTCTGGTTTTTTTGATTTTGTCATTGGGGAAGCCTACGAACTTCCCATGCATCGAAATCGCAACTTCTTTTGCTGATTGGTGACAATCGGGCTTGTCTGGACACACCAGACAAGCCTTACCAGTTTCAGAAGCAGCGATAAGAGAGCCGAAACATCCTTTACGCACGATTAACCAAATATTTTTTGAACAACTTCACGAGCCGCTTGTGCAGAAGCTGAAGGGAGTTTGTTAATGAAAGAACGCTCAATACCTGTCACAAAGTCGCCTCGCATCATTCCAATCTTGGCCGACAACAAAAGTTCACGAGGGCCAATTGGCTGACTGATAAGGTGTTCTTCGTATCCATCGCGAACGATACCGGCAAACTTAACCATCTTTTCTGCGTATTCATCCACGATACCGGCATTTATCAACATGTTGATCTCTGCCTCTTTGCTCATGTATTTCACATTCGAAACGATGCCAAAACGCGAAAAGTTCGCGGCGTTCTGGATGTTTGTACCCTGGTACAAGCCGGTTTCATCACCAGATCCGTTCGTGTTGCCAGTGCCAATGAAAGCAAACCGTTCATGCGGAGTAATGCGACGCCATTCTGGAGTCGCCTCTTTGATGACCAACGCTTCACCTTCCAGCACTGGCTGATACACGCCAAGAATCTGTGGAAACGCAAAGTCGTATTCATCCGCGAGGTAAACCCAGCCATGCTTCATTGCGAGCGCAAGCAAGCCAGGCTCGAAATACGTAGAGCCATCACGCGCCAGAATTTGTCCCGTAACATGAGCCTCTTCCATTGATGCTGTATGTTGGGCACGGATTAACGGACGATTGAGCAAAGCACATAGTTGTGTAGGCAATGAAGATTTGCCTGTTCCTGCATGACCCCACAAATAGCCAGGTATGCCAAGTTCAAGCATCATGAAAATGTCTTTGATCAGTTCGAAGTCGCCATATACGTATCCCTTCTTCACTTCTGGAACGAACTCTGGAAACGGCGTATTGACGTTGACGCTAACCATGAGCGGCGTCCCACGTTTTGTTCCGAGTTCTTTCACCGTTACATTTAGCAGTTCGTGAGCTGCGACCAGATCTGTCTTGTACTCAACTGTGCCTGTGTAGCCTGGGCTACTGGTCACGCCAGATGATTTGGCCATTTCGCTTTTTTGCTCGGCACGTTTAGCTTGAATTGCATCAAGTGCCTTTTTCGATAGCGTTGGCTCATCTGGAAACTGTGTTGTGTACATTTTCAGTACGGTGTCAGGATCGGCATCTTTTACTGACTCAGGAATGCCCTCGCAATTACCATTGGCTACATGGGACTTAAAATAGTGAAATGATTTTCCGCACCACTTGCAAACAAGGTAATCAGAAGGATTTTTTTCATTTTGCAGTGCAGTAGTAGTCATGCGTTTTTCCTTTGTTTTCTAATGAGCGTTCAACTTCTTATATAAATATATCATTATCTATCGTAAGTGGTTACTTATCGTTAAGGCTGTTTTGTTCACTTTAAAATGATACGAGATAGTTCAGTAACTACAGATGAACCAAGACTATCAACGCTCGTTACCAGGGCATGATTTGAGTAAAATCTCTCCGGTGCGTCAGTCATGATGCCAATTGCCATCAAATCAATATCAGTCTGCGTTTCAATTTGCTTCGCAACTGAACGCAAATGAGCGTCAAAACCTCTCCCAACAGCCCACGGCGCGCCATCACTCAGAACAAGCATGATCTTCCTGTCCTCCATGCGACCGGAAAATAACGATGCAAGGCTGGCTATGCTTTCACCATCCACGTTATTAAGAAGTGGGAATGTGTAGCCTACGCACCCCATACGTGAGCGAACTTCGCGAGAATTTACCTTTTCATTCCAATTTTTGATGATAGGTAGCATTAAAGATTCAAAGCGAGAGAACTCATACTTGACAGCCTTAAGTTCTCCTGCCGCCATATGACTACCAAATGTAGTGAAGCCGGTGATAATGTTGGGAACATTTATTCGATCAAGTGCATCGGCGATGGTATATGCACTTGCAAGAGCTAGTTTTATCGTTTCGCCACTCATTGAACCCGATAAATCAATCACTTGTTGAACACAGGCGTTAACGGCTTTAGATTCTTCTTTTTTACGAAACACGCGATCATCATTCATTGTTAATCTGTAGATACTTGAACCATGAATGCGCCCCCGACGCTGGCCAGGTATAAACTGAACTCTGTTTCTGCTTGCTATTGCTCGCTCCAGGTCTTTTGCCAGCGTCGACGAAACACCTGACGAAAGGTGCTTTTCAATATATTTGTCGAAGAGTTGGTTGCCTTCAGGAACGATGCGATAACGGCTGATTGGATATCCACCTAAATCAATATCGGAGAATGTTTTAATAAGCCGTTTGATATGGGCTTCTGCCTGATCAATCGAGCCGATGAAGTCGTATGAGCGATTGTATGGCCTGTATTCGCTTTTCGAGCTTTCTGTTAACTCGCTTTTAATCGTTTCGGATAGAGCATCTTCTGTCATGCCTCCGACTTCATCTTCTATGCTATCCAGCTCCTCTAAAGCCTCTTCCAGACTCATTTTTGACGGAGTTGGGATATCTGAAGAGCCGTCTTCTGTCGTTTTTCTTTTTTCGTGGTCAGCGGTAAATGATTCTGACACCGCGTTATCAGAAGCATCAGAATCTGATACCTCTTTATCATTTTCTGTATCATCGAATATTGTTTCTGATGATTCAGAATTATCTGAATCATCACCGTCGTTATTATCATGTTTGTGCTTACTGTGTGATTCTGATTTGATAGATTTGTGATTATCTAACGCTGAGGGTGTCTCATGATCTTCGTTGTCTTCATTGTTTTCTCCAGAGGCATCCGTCTGGTCAGCGTCTGAAGGATCGGAAGTTTTTCCCGGAGCTGACTCCTTACCTTTGCTTTCACTTTCAGTGTCTTTGAGGATCTTAGCTATGGTCGCAGCCACCTTTACACAATCCTCGGTGCAAGACATGTTACGCACGGCCACATCGATACCATGTTCTTTTAATAATGAAATTGGTTTCTCAATGACAGGCCAATATTCATCCATGAAATCTACGAACGGTGCTTGGCCATCCCAGGCTCTTACAACCGGACAGAGAAAGAAGTTTAGAAAAAGCGCGCGCTGATCTTTGCCACAATAAGCAATAGCCTCTGAAGCCTTTGGTTTAAAGACTTTTTCGATTATAAGGCGCTGAGTTGCCATCAGATTACGTCTTGTTCCGTTAAAGACCTGACCCATTTTTCGCTCGATGAACACGTCTTCTAAGGCATTCCATAGCGACCAGGAAGGAACGCGTCCTTTTTCTCTCATTTTGTTGGACACACGAATATCGGTAAACAAAATGTGAGCAACCTCATGATCGAGAAATCCGCGCACAGCATTCATCAATGCCGGTGTTGCGTTATCCGGGATTGATGGGATGTTTACGAGAATTGGCTCTCCATCATCGTTATAGCGTACATAAGCGTCGTCCCCTCGTTCTGCAACAGGGATGTTTTTACCTGAAAGGAGAGCGACTACTCGTTTTACACTGTCACGGAAGTCCTGAACCTCTTTGATGGAACGTTTTTTAGACATGGCTAATCCTTTGTTATGAAAACAAATTATTTACTAGTGTGTTTAATGTAGCACTGCGCGAACAGGGAACTAAGCCATTCGCGCAGGGAGAAGAGGGGTTAACAGATTCTGACGGCTAAAGACCCGGAGCCGGTATTGAGAAGCGTGAAGCGTTTGTTGTTAAGTTCGAATATAAATCCAGTTGTGTCATTCACACCAACCTGAATCTGCTCATTCGGTAGATCGGTGAGGATGTCAGCTACACACTCATCAGCTAATTTCTGTACGTGTCCGATCTCAAGAGCGATTAGGCTGGAAATAGTGGTGTTCATTCAATCAATCCATTCTAACTTATACTATGGTAAGGAATACTACTAAAATTTGTATCAATACTGAATACATTCATATCATATGCAAGTTGATTTTCTTACCTATTTTGGGCTAATTTTTCTCCGTGCAATGGCCTTTAACCGGTCTTTTAAGTGCCTATCGAAAAAAATGATAATAGCTTTACAACCCTAACCTTTGATGTAATATCGGTAAGCACTTACCAGAGAGAATTGAACGCGCAAAGGTTGTAACCATGTCTGATAACAAGATTGAATTTATAGAAAGTCGCTACGCTGCTTTTATCGCAGGGTTGATTGAATCCTCACCTATGAGCCAGGCCCAGATAGCCAAAACAATTGGGTATAAAAACGCCAACAACCTTTCTTTAATTAAAAGCGGCAAAATTCCTTTGCCTATCGATAAGGTTCGTCCGCTGGCGCTGGCACTGGGTATTGAGCCAAGTCGTCTTATGATGATGGTGCTGGAAGAACGCCAACCCGAACTCGCAGCATTTTTATACAAAGAAGGCACTGCTCCTCTTAACGAGGACGAAAAACAGGTTCTTGCTGCATATAACGAGCGATTCGGTAAAGAGAAAGGCGCATCACAAAAGGTTGTTGAGGCCATAAAGTCTCTATGAAAAATTTACACGAATAAGCTCTGTTGATAGACGATCTCCCTTAAATTTGTGGTCAATTTCGTCTAAATCCGGTTGCTCTACGATTGATGCGATGTACGTCGAGAAACTTTCTAAGGCGTCTCGCATCTCGTCCATATAATCGTGCCGGTCGTAGACCCGATCTATCCCCTCAAGACTGTGGTTCATGATTTTACGTGATACCTCCTGGCTTATGCCTAATGCTGGGAAGTAACTACGCGCAGTACGGCGCAAATCTCGGGGTGTAAATGGCTCAAGCTCCATCAGTTCTGGTCGTTCCAGAATACGACGTAATGCCTGGGCTATTGCCACTTTAGACATAGGAAGGTCTTTCCCGATTTTTTTATTCGAAGGCACGAGCCACTGGCTGTCTTTACCATATTCGAACAACTCTTCAATACAAGTGCGCATTAATGAGCTTAAAGGCAGAGAATGCTCACGGGCAGATTTGTTCCTCTTGCCTTGATTCCAAACCCCACGCTTAAGATTGAACTCACTTTTTTTAGCCCGCAGTACTTCGTCAGGTCGTCTTGCGGATACAAGACATAGCCTGGCCGCCCATTTTGTACCAGCACACACATTGAAGTAGTCCCATATATTCCAGAACACCCATACCTCTGCGTCGGTCAGCTTCCGCTCGCGAGGTGTGGGCTTTGCGCCACCGGCAACTTTGTTAAGTGACATATCGTTTAACGGTGACACGTCTATCATCCCCTGGAAGGCGCACCAGCTAAGGAACTGCTTCATCAGAGAGAAAACGCGGCGGCCCATAACAATTTTGCCATCCAGTATTAGTGGGTTGACCAGTTGGTTCACCATGAACCTATTAATGTCACTTACTTTTACATCGGCAATGTGCGGCAAAACATGTATCAAAATACAATGAACAGCGATCTCTGGCCGACGTCTGGTTATCAGCAGAGATAAGCGAGTGAATAACATGAATGCGTCCGAGAATCTCATGTCATTGCTAACCTGCGAGATCATAACGGCCTGCATTTGAGATGCTCTTTCGAGATACTCTATCGCCTCTTTTGAGGTGTTCTCCGCAGCGCGTGCTCTGTCAAAGCTATTTTTCATATGACAATCACCGAGTTACGCCGATGTACTGTATAAGTAAACAGTATATTAGGCATAGATTCTTATAGGATCAAGAGTAAAAGTAACTCATTTTCAGCAATGATTCCATACATAGTAGGTATGGAATCATTTTGCCGTTGTTTTTTGAATTTTAAGGGAAATGGGAGTGAGTTTGGTGGGAATAAAAACGGCTCCTGTGAGCCGTTAAAATCAGAGGGTGCTGACGTATGCAGCCAGTTCTGTGTATCCGCCAATCGGCTGGCCATCGATCAGCACCTGGGGGATAGTCTCTACCGGTTTACCAACAATTTCACTTAGTTTTTCCTTGTCGATACCGGCAGTGGTGATGTCGATGTACTCATAATCACCGTAGCCATGTCCCTTTAGTTGCTTCGCCAGCTCGACCGCACGTTTGCAGTATGAGCAGTTATCTCGTCCGTAGATAGTGATCGTCATTGTTACCTCATAGAATTGATATGCAACTTTACTCACAAAGAAGATAGGTGTGTGCATACTTATCTTTTCAGTCTGCATTATAAGGCTCCGTTTGGGAAACGGAAAATATTGTACGTTAAGATCAAATTTTAACCTGTAATACATTGATAAATTACTGCGCACCTCCTCCCCCCTGCTCTAAAGAAGTCCCTCCAATAGCTCATCCATGCGCCGGATCTATACCCGACTTCGGCTGGCATATTGTCTGAAACCTGAGAGCCAGAAGAATGGCCTGATATCATCCAAATATGGCATTATTTCAGTGGCAGGCAGGCCTGATTTAATCATAATTATCACATGAGGCCATCATGATATGGCTCTGATGGTTATTAACCAATACAGGACTTGCTAAAATGAAGATCATCCAGGTACGTAACGCCACACAACTCATTTCTTACGCTGGTAAAAAATTTCTTGTCGATCCGATGCTTGCGAAAAAAGAAGCCTATCCGGGATTCGAAGGAACGGCCCGGTCAGATATCCGCATCCCGATGACTGAGCTGCCTTTTGACCTTGATGTACTGCTGGATGTGGATGCCATTATTGTCACCCACACACACCCTGACCACTGGGATGAAGCGGCTGTAGCGCACATCCCGAAAGATAAACTGATTTATGTTCAGAATGAACATGATGAAAAGATCCTGCGTTCCCAGGGCTTCAGCAACCTTGTTATTCTGTCTGACAAAAGCACATTTGGCGAAATTTCACTTATTAAAACCGTTTGTCAGCATGGTTCGGACGAAGCCTATGCTAACCCGCAACTCGCAGCAATCCTTGGGGATGCCTGTGGAGTGGTCTTCCAGCATCCGTCCGAAAAAACGCTCTATCTGGTCGGGGATACCATCTGGATCAAGGCTGTAGAGGATAATTTACGTCGGTTCAATCCTGGCGTCGTTATTATGAATACGGGCTGGGCGCATGTTCTCGGATTCGGCCCCATTATTTTCGGCAGGGAAGATGTCCTGAAAGCCCATCGTATCGTACCAGAGGCACTGATTGTGGCAACGCACATGGAGGCCGTAAACCACTGTCTGCTGACCCGTCAGGAACTGCTGGAATATGCCCGCGATAACCAGATCCAGGCGTCAGTTGTCGCTCCTGCTGATGGTGAATCAGTTACGATTTAACCCGGAGGCCATGGCATGTCCACCATCACTGTCGCTATAGTGATCACCGAAGGGTTCAGTACATTTCATGTCTCCGTTCCACTAATCCTGTTCGGGGAGATACTGGAAGGGAAGGCCCTCTTCAGCCGCCGGGTATGTGCGGAAGAGCCCGGGCTTATCTGGTCTGCTGAAGGTACGGCGATGAGGGCAGAATACGGGCTTGATGCACTGGCAGAGGCCGATATCGTTATTATTCCTTTCTGGAAACACATCCATGAAAGGCCTTCTGAAACTCTGCTCAGTGCCCTGGTTGCAGCCTGGAAAAATGGAGCTCAGGTGGTGGGCCTGTGCCTGGGGAGTTTTGTTCTGGCTTACACCGGTCTGCTGGATGGTAAACGGGCGGCCACGCACTGGGAGGCTGAACGGGATTTCCAGATGCTTTTCCCGGCGGTTCATCTGGACGTGAACGTGCTTTATGTTGAGGACGAGCGGATTATCACCTCAGCCGGTACAGCCGCAGCACTGGACTGTTGTCTCCATGTGATCCGGCAACGCCTGGGCAGATATACGGCTAATCAAATAGCCCGCCGGATGGTTGCTCCTCCTTACCGGGAAGGCGGACAGGCACAGTACCGGCAACTGCTTATTCCCAAAAGTACGTCCGATAACCGCATAAACCAGCTGCTGGAATACCTGTCCGCAAATCTGGGATTACCACATGATATTGACACTCTGGCCCATTTAGCCTCCATGAGCCGAAGAACGCTTACACGCCATTTTCATTCGGCCACAGGAATGACGGTCTGGGAGTGGATCACCACAGAGCGTCTCCGGCGGAGTCAGGAACTGCTGGAAAGTACAGATATTGCAGTGGAGCGGGTTGCCGAACTGGCAGGCTTTCAGTCCACCATTACTTTCCGGCAGATATTCCGGCAGCGGATGGGAGTCAGTCCCAGTGAATGGCGAAAAACATTTAACGGAACGCCGGAAGGCAATATTCCGACAGGTAAAGAAACTGAAAAATGAGGTGCAATATGTCTGTTTAAGAAAATATCAAAACGGTTAAAAAGTTTTATCGTCTGATTGAAGAAAATAAATATGATGAGGTGAAAAACCTCTGCCATCCGGATTTTAAATTCTATTCTCAGGTGGATACACCGCTGAACAGTGAGCAGTTTATCGTACAGGAAAAAGGCCATATGGATGCTTTTCCGGGATTTACAATGCGTATCCACGAAATCTTTGCCAGAGACGATAAAATCGCCTGCTATCTTATCTTTGAAGGCGTGCAGACCCGTGAATTCCTTGGGCATCCTGCCAGCGGCAGGAAAGTGCGCTTTTCTCTGATGTTTATGATCACTCTGAAAGACGGGAAATATATAGAAAAACGGGCTCATTATAATACAGCGGATATCCTCCGACAGTTGTCAGCCTGAGTGGCAACACATTGCCCAGTCTTTATTATTACAGGCAGGGCTGCGTATCTGACAGGAGCAATGAGCTTAGCCTGGAAAGGTAATCCATTAACGCCTGGGCTACTTTTTATTCCGATTCAGGCTCTCTATAAAGGGCTTGAATGCGGCATATCTGTGAAGGACTGTACCCTGTCGCATCTGCCGTTTCATGGATACTTAGTTTCTTGACCTGCCAGTAGTACAGGACTTTCTGATGCCGTTCCTGATCGGCCTGTTATCCCCGGTATTTACCCAGCGTATGAGCCCGTTCAATTCCCTGTTGTTGCCGTTGGTGACGGCTCAGCCAGTCCTTATGCGACATCGCGGCCATCAGGTCGATAAGCATGTTATTGATGGCGGTTATCACGGCGCGGGTGATTGGGTCAGCCTGCGAAGGGTCTTTATCTGACAGCGCCTGCCATGAGGTGGATACATCCAGGCGACAATCCGCAGTTCGTGTTGTTCTATCTGCTTTTTCAGCGTAATCCAGTCACTGTTACTCAGACGGGTCAGGCGGTCAATTTGCTCGACCAGTAAAATATCATTGCGGTGGCTGTCCATCAGTAAGCGTCCCAGTTCCGGCGGTCGAGTTTTGTACCGCTTATGTTCTCCCGGTAGTAACTGGCTATTTTATGTCCCCGCTCCTGAACAAACTGCCCCAGCATCTCTTTTGCCCGATCGGCAAACTGATCTTCCGTTGATGCCCTTAAATAAGCTCTGATGAACATTTTTCCACCACGTTATCGCTTTTAGGTTATTGCATTTAATCTATCGCAATGGCAGAGTCCTGTCCGGGAACCTCGCGGGCTTCTCTGGAAAACATGCAGGCATGGTACATCCGAGATGAAACCTACTCTGCTGCCCTGGCGGAACTGGTTAATGCCCAGAAGTCACGTCCGCTGGCGGCATTGTGGGGAGACGGTTCAACCTCATCTTCTGACGGCCAGAATTTTCGGGTTGGCAGCCATGGCCGCTATGCGGGCCAGGTCAATCTGAAGTACGGGCAGGAGCCTGGGGTACAGTTTTATACGCACATTTCTGACCAGTACAGCCCGTTTTACACCAAAGTGATTAGTCGGGTGCGTGACTCCACCCATGTACTTGATGGCCTGCTGTATCACGAAAGTGATCTTGAAATAACGGAGCATTACACTGATACGGCAGGCTTCACGGAACATCTTTTCGCGCTGATGCATCTGCTGGGGTTCGCTTTTGCACCAAGGATCCGGGATCTTCACGACAAACGGTTGTTTATTCAGGGGAAGGTTGATAAATATCCGGCTCTACAGTCAATTATTTCCACAACCCCACTGAATATCAAAGAGATAGAAACACACTGGAATGAAATTCTGAGGCTGGCGACCTCCATAAAGCAGGGAACCGTGACCGCTTCTCTGATGCTGAAAAAACTAGCCAGCTATCCGAAACAGAATGGGCTTGCCAAAGCGCTGAGGGAAATCGGTCGCATTGAACGAACACTGTTTATGTTGGACTGGTTCCGCGATCCTTCATTACGTCGCAGAGTTCAGGCAGGACTGAACAAAGGGGAAGCCCGTAATGCCCTTGCCAGAGCCGTTTTCATGCATCGGCTGGGCGAAATAAGGGATCGTGGTCTGGAAAACCAGAGTTACCGAGCCAGTGGACTTACGCTGCTCACCGCCGCGATCACATTGTGGAATACCGTGTATATAGAAAACGCCATTAATCTACTGAAAAAGAAAGGGATACATATCAATGAGCAGTTATTGTCACACTTGTCTCCGCTGGGCTGGGAGCACATTAATCTGACGGGAGACTATATCTGGCGAAACAATAAAAAGCTGGCTGAAGGGAAGTATCGTCCTTTGCGGCCTGTTGATGTCAGTCAGTACAAAAAATCATCTTAACGTACAATATTTTCCGTTTCCCAAACGGAGCCCTTATAAAGCTATTAAAGCCTCGATCAATCTATTAATTAAGGCATTGTTGGGTTAACATTAGCCTAATATTTTATAGTTAGTAGAGTGAAATACATACATGCCTTTTTTAATTTTCATTATTATACTACTGCTCACCGTCATTTTTTGGGATTGGGTTGTTTTAAATGGTCAAACTGTTGGAACATTGGCTACAGCATTTGCTTTTATAGCAACAGCATGGAATGCCTACGAAGCGAGAAAAAGTGCAAAAGCGGCTTTTTCAGCCCTTCAATTAACAACTGAATCATTGTTCGAAATGCGAAAGAGTGCATTTAAACAATGGTTTGATTCCTTATTAAATCAACATGATGAGTTATGTCTTCTTGCAAAACAAATTATCGATAAACACAAAGTTAATTTAAACAGCGATGAGTTATATAGACTATATTACCCATTGGTAAAACAGCATGAGGTAATACAGTATGTGAAGCATATTATTAATATATTTGAATATGTGGATAGTTCATTTTATATTGATGGGGAATGTCTCAAGGAAAAAAGAGCGTATGTGTCACAATTAATTTTTAAAATCCCACCTCAGATGAAGTTGATCATTGCTATCTTTGGATTAAAAATCGATTATTGTGAACATATTAATTCGGAAAAACTGTTTTATTTATTAAATAAATATGATTTCTTCAATGAAGAAATATTTTTTGATGATGCTTATTCAGATATGCCTTATCTGGATGCGTTCATACACCTTAGATTCAACAAAATATTCAAATCTCGAATGATAAATTATTTTGATAATATCATTAAACGTTATTATGTTCCATCGGACGTTAAAAGGGACTGGATGTTTCGACACCCAAAGCTCATACCGTCGGTTCTTATGAATTATAAAACTCCTTGTTCTCCTATAATTAATGATTACTTTGAGAAGTTGCCTTTACATGTTAGAGACTGCTTTGAGAAAGCACTTAAAACTGCGCATGATAGAGTTACTAATTTTGATGCTTACATCCCACGCCTCATTGGTTGTTCAATCGTACAACGTTACGAAGATGTACCTTCCGAAAAAAACAGGTTAAATGACAGGAACGATGTAATAGCTATGGCTGAAGATTACATCGAGAAAAGGATATCTAATCAACTAGATTACAGACTTGAAGATATATACTTCAAGAGTGACGAAGATATAATCCCAGGCCACCATTTGATTGAGGCATTTGATGACTATGAATATAAATTATCACTCATTAAGATAAATGAGAATAAAGATAATGGCAGTCTTTTACATCGAATTTACATTGAATCCTGTGACATGGTTAAAGAATATAAGCGCGAAATATTAAAACTGGGTGACTATGTAAAGTAAATTGCACTGTTCAACAAAAAAGGGGCCGAAGCCCCTTTGAATTTTGCGCTGAAAAAAGTGTTGCTAGGATGTTCGCAAGCTATGGTTAAGAACGTCTGCCGTAATTGTCTATCACAGCGTTGAGCGGTCTGGTTTATGTTAGCGGAGTCTTAATCGAGTTGATTAAAAGGCCAAACCGCTCAACGCTGTGTCTGGCGGAGAGTAATGGAATCGAACCATCATCGCTTGCGCAATGGGACGGTTTTCAAGACCGCTTGAGCACCATGCTCCCTACTCTCCAATTGTTATGGTGCCGGGTGCTTCCCGGTGTCCTTTGGCTGGTTATCCACCGTGGATGGAGCCAATAGACATCACAAAGGATCAATATAACCATTTCCCCGCGTGCGCTTAGCCGCATTCACCACAACGAAAAGAGCACTGTATGACGTTTGCACGGACTTACGCTTCAAACAGGGCAGTCTCGGCGGTTCTCAATGCTCTTTCCTGTTGTGTTGGTGCCGGTTAACGGATTCGAACCGCTGACATCCTGCTTACAAGGCAGGTGCTCTACCAACTGAGCTAAACCGGCATTGGCGATGGTGGGTGGATTCGAACCACCGACCAGTTGGTTAACAGCCAACTGCTCTACCGCTGAGCTACACCATCAATTCGGCACTGCCAGTATTTATTACTCAACAGTGCCAATCGCGACGGTTTAGTTTCTGCCAGGAAACGCACCGCTACTTGCACTTTTCGTTAGTGCCAGACGCTTTCGACTTCGCTCAATAGTAGAAGGCAAAATCTTTAAGTAGATGATGTTTCTGAGGACAGCACCTACTTTGTAATTTATACACTGTGATGTATGGAATCATTTGTTGTGAAAACAGGCACCAATGGCAACAGTGGTTAAACCTACACAACAATCCTGTCTTCACAACGTTGAGGCCACTACTCCGATTGAATGTTTGCCCAACATGTTACATATCAACGCTCGCCGGTATCTCTGTGAATAGAACCTTAGAATTGATAAAAATGTAATGTAGCAATAAAAGAGAAATACATCAAAAAGCAACAATAACATACTAGAAAACAGAGATTTCAGAAAGTGAGAATAAATAATAACATTCAAAATAAAAACAACAAAGAAATAGTAAATCAACCGTTTTAACTGATGTAGTCAAATATATATTATAAATCTGATAAAGAGTTAATGTTTCTAATAGAAGAAGCATTAACTCTTTTTATATTTTAGGAGGAGTAGATATGAATAAGTCGGATTATAATGGAGTATACGAAGAGTTAGTCGAATTACTAGGATTAGAAAATACATTAAAAATACATAAACATTTCAGAGGGCAACAAGTGAACTTTCCAATGAGATTATATTCTAAAGAGTACATAGAAGAATATCTTATAAAAAATTACAATGGTAAGAACTTGAAAGAATTATCTAAGAAGCTAGATTACACAACTAATTGGTTGAGGAAGATGTTAAATAAGATTGAATTTAGTTAAAGTAGTATTGGATTGATAGAGGTTGTAAGTAGGTCTAATTTAGGTTGAATAGAAGTAAAGAAAATCAATAAGTTGGACGTAAGGACATATTAAATTTCTAAATAGAGGTAAAAAGAGTTACATAAAAAGAGAATGTAAGTAAGAAAAGAGTGAAAGCTCTATGCGACCATACGTCCAAGAGCAATGAAATCAATAATTGAAGAAAAAGGTAATAAGTCCTAAATAGAACCAGAATCAACACCAAGATGTATAATTCCCGTAAATCCCGCAAACCCATAAAAAAATAATAGGTCTATAATAAACAGGAGAAAAATAAATAAGTTTTTTATAACAATAATAAAATCTTACGGGATTACGGGGAAAACGGGGAAGTAAGATGCATCCAATAATAAGATCGTAATAAATGATTGGGGGGAAAGGGGGTAAAGTAGTAGGGCTAAATAAAATTAAAAAATAAAAAGTTATTTTTTATAAATAAAACTTTTTATCTACTTATCTACCTTTACCCCCTTTACTATCCAAGAATAATTGTAATAGAAAATATCGTCATAACCGTAGTAACGATAGTGTCGATATTTTCAATAGAAATAAGTTAATGATTATAGGAGAATAAAAATGAATATAGATAAAGTAAATAAGATAGAACAGGTTGCTATATACTGTAGAGTAAGTACAATAGAACAAGCAGAAGAAGGATATAGTATAGATGAACAAGAAAGACTTCTAAGAGATTGGTGTAATAGAATGAATTACTCAGTTTATAAGGTATATTCAGATAGAGGAATAAGTGGTAAAGATATAAAAAATAGACCAGCATTAAAGGAACTTCTAAAGGATGCAGAGGAAAGAAAGTTTCAGATGGTGATTTCTTGGAAGATTAATAGGATAAGTAGAAAGCTTTCAGATGTTCTAAAGATAGTAGATGTATTGGAACAGAATAATATAGCTTTCAATTCTTATTCAGAGCAGTTTGATAATAGTACTCCAGCAGGAAAAATGCAATTTCAAATGATGGCATTGATGGGTGAGTTTGAGAGAGGTACTATAGCTCAAAATGTAAAAATGGGAATGTGTGCAAAAGCAAAAGCAGGAGAATGGTGTGGTGGAAGAGTTTTAGGGTATGACTTAGTTCCTATGGAGAATAAAGAAGGAACTAAAAGAGGAAAAACTAAATTAACTATTAATGAAATAGAAGCAAGGTCAGTAAGATTAATATTTAATGAATATGTTAATGGAAAAGGATATAAGGCTATTACCAATCAACTAAATAAGTTAGGTTATAAGACTAAGAAAGGTAATGATTTTTCAGTAGGTTCAATACGAGAAATTCTAACTAACCCAGTATATATAGGAAAAGTTAGATACAATGTAAGACAGAACTGGTCAGAAAAGAGAAGAAGAAACATCAATGCTAATCCAATAATAACGGATGGAGTACATGAACCTATAATAGATGAAGTGTTATGGGATAAGGTACAAGCAATCATGGAAAGTAAGAAAGGTAAGCCTTCAAGAATATATGATGGTGAATATCCACTAACAGGAATACTAAGATGTCCTAAGTGTGGAGCTGGTATGGTGATTTCAAGAACTACCAATAAGTTAGCTGATGGAACTAAGAAGAGAATAGCTTACTACTGTTGTGGAGCATGGAAGAATAAAGGTACAAGTGTATGTAATTCTAATACAATAAGAGTTGATAAAGCTAATGAGTATGTATTCAATAAGATTTCAGAATTACTTTCTAATGAGAAAATGGTTAAATCTATAGTAAATAACATTAATAAAGAAAGACATAAAAAGATAAGTCCAGCTAAGAAGGAGCTAGAAAGAATAGATAAGGAGCTTGAAAAGATAGATAGGAAGAAAACTAAACTTTTCGAGGCATATGAAGAAGAATTAATATCTAAGGAAGAGTTCAAGGAGAGAAAAGATGAGCTAAACAAGAGAGCTAAAAATCTTCAAGAGGAAAAAGAACCATTTCTAGTTACACTTTCAGATGATGTAAGTGAAGAAATACCATATGAATTCATAAAGAGCATACTAGAGAATTTTAGTAAAGTTCTAACAGAGAGTGCAACTAGAGAGCAACAGAAGAAATTGCTTCATATGATAATATCAGAAATAACTATAAATGAAGCAAGAGAAATAGATTCAATAAAACTAAAAATAAATGATAGCTTGGTTGACTATATAAGTAAAGAAGAAGGAGTGTCTATAAAGGATACTCCTTCTTCTTTTATGTTAAGAAATGTTGGGGTAAGTACATTGAATTTAGATATTGCTATATAGAGAATAATAGCAATGAAAATATAAAATATTGAGGTTGGTATAGATAAATAGTATAATTTTATCATGTAGAAATATTTATATTTATTAGGTAAATTAGAATTTACAAAGGAGATTATAGATGAAATTGTTTTTATGTTCACACTTTTCAAGTGTAGGAAATCTGATAAAAGAAGAACTTGAAAATAAGAAAGTTGCATTTATTCCGACAGCTTCAATTCACGAAGGCTATACAGGTTATGTGGGTTCCGCTAGAAAATTATTCAAAAAAATAGGATCAATATTAACAGAAATTGATATTTCAAAGGAGGAATATTCAACAATTAAATCTGTTTTCGAAGAAGCAGATATTATTTATTTTACTGGTGGAAATTCATTTTTTCTTATTGACCAATTACGAAAATCGGGAGCCGATGAATTGCTGAAGAGAGA
>SKES01000181.1_pt1 | contig 64513 bp, 39 predicted proteins | sample 4826851 | NCBI WGS metagenome assembly SKES01 (sample SAMN11008803, study PRJNA524170) | human gut metagenome | biome: Human fecal sample; material: Feces; isolation source: fecal sample from pouch patient p52 | host: Homo sapiens | place: Israel: Tel-Aviv | collected 2016-09-04 | reverse complement strand
ATTAATAATTTCTTCCATATAAATTACTGCCTGTAATCAGTTATAAGAGCTTTAAGCGTGAAGATGGTTATATTTGTTATCTTTCAGATCCCAAAGCCTTAGCAAGCTTCCTGTGCGGTTTATTAACAGTTTATAGAACACTTTTACTTATGCTTATTGATATTTATTTTTACCTGATACATTAAATTATTATTTTTGAAAATACATCCATTGTGCTGGCGCACGGCTACGCCCTTGACACTGATATAAAACTATTTTTCTTGATTACTTATAAGTTATTAATACTTTTATCAATGGAAAACAATGTGACCAGTATAAAGATCATTTACTCCACTGGGTTAGAACTCAGATCTTATGCTTGAATATAATATCTTCCCTCTGACATATAGCATTTGCTCTTAAACGCATAGGAAAGCTATATCCTTAGTAGCAGCACTTCGTGATTGTTGCCAACAATCACCCTGCTGTGAGGAGCTTGTCTCCGATAATGATGGATTTATCCAAAAAAGATCGCGTCGTAGACGCTAATAAAACAAAAGAAATCTTAATTAAGCTCTCACAATAAAAGCAGCGGTTCGTGATTGTTCGAAACAATCACTTCGCTGATAGTAGTTATTAAGGAATACAATATCCCCAGTAAAACCACTAAAACATAACTCAAAAGTAAAACTGGACTCTCTTAACTTCTTACTAATTATTTAATTATAAGCATAGTCCCGGACCAGTAAAATCGCGGCTTCACAACTTTTTTTCCTATGTTCGAACATAGCAAACTCCTATGTTCAAACATAGATCTGTCCTATGTTCGAACATAGCAAGATCTATGTTCGAACATAGTTTTTTTAACATATAACATTGTCATAAGAATATACTTTCTATTTTATTTATAGTTCTACTATTGACTTTCACTTTTTTGCATAGTATTAAAATAGATATAACAAAAATAATAAGAGGGAATAATATGAATACACCAGATGCTGATCTATTACACTTATTTGAATCATTAACTACCGAGCAAAAGATTGATATCGCAAGACGCTTACTACAAAACAAAGAAATAAAATCAACAACAGTTATTTCTTCTGATGAAGATAAAGCTATTTCGTTTTCACAACCTTATGTATTTGCTTTTACTTCCAACTTTCGTGTTTTCTCTAATCTTGATATATCCAAGAATGAATTCCGTGTATTAACCTATATTTTGGAGTATATGGAGTTTGGAAATCTGATCAATCTTTCACAATCATCGCTGTGTAAAGCATTGAATATCGCCTCCGGTAATATGTCTAACATTTTTAAAAAACTCAGACAGAAAGGAATACTTGTAGAGCATCATGGTCATCTCTATATCAACTCTAACATTTTCGCTAAAGGAATGAGTCACCAACTGGATCAGAAACGTAAAGAACAGTTGAGCAACGCTCGCAATCTTTGCGCAGAAATAGAACAGTATCCAGAAAGTTATTCAGCTATGTCAAAAAGTGAAAGAAGAACCCTATCCTTAGAAACAGAGACCAAAGAAATCTATACTGACGCATTTGTTTTCAGTAAGAAGAAAAAGAATAACGCTGTTCCTAATCCCAATAACAGCATACATGTTGATAAACCACGAAAAGTATATAAAAGAACAAAGGAAAATGAGGAAGCAAGAAGAAACTCTGTTGACGCAGACTCTCATATGCAGAAAGTATCCTGATAAAATAACAACAAGGAAATAACAATGAAAAAACTACCCGGTTCGCTTGAGATTAAGCTCCACGAAAAACTATCCAAGAGTGATATACTAAATATATTGGCTGAGCAGATGACCATGCCTGAGGAAACATTTGGCATTCAGGAGTTTAAGATTTTCTCTTATCTTGAATGCTACATTGGAGATAAGAAACAAGCATTATATTATAGAAGTCGCAACAGTGCCGTAGCCACATTCAAATTAAAGGGTCTGGAATCCCCGGTAAACACGGCTAAGCTCATATCAAAATAAAACGGACAACGTATTGTTTCCTTTGATAAAGAACTGGATATAGACAGAATATCTGCTACAGTCCGAAATATACAAAACAATAATCCTTATCAGGGGTGGTCTGAAGGTATCAGTGTTGTTCCCTCCACAATCATTAGTAAAATAATCCAAGAGGAGATAATACGAGCGCAGGAAGAACAAGGCAGACTTTACCGTATTGAACAACAGCGCAAGAAAGAAGAACAAATGCGCAAAGCGAAAGAAAGAGAAGAGTATGAACGACCTTTAAAGGCTTTTATTTCTTCAAAAATAAAAGAAAGTGGCTTATCTGAGAAGAATTTCAAAAAGCAGGTTTGTTCAAGCTGCGACTATCTGAAAGATCGCGCCACAAAATCAAGATACTTTAGTGAACGACCTGACTTGTTAGAAAAATATTATAATGAAAGATTAATTCGTTTCTCGATAAAAGACACTGATGGTAAAGTAGGAAAAATAGAAATTTATACAGATACAGGCGAGCTTATTTTTGAACGGTATAAAACCAAGTAATGTTTTTATACCTATGCCAATTTGACACCTGAACCATATCTCGTAATATAAATATATCAACCATTTTATCTACGAGGTATTTCTTATGAGAAAAGTAAAAACAGACAACAGTGATTTAATCGAATACGTAAATACAGTCAAAGAACTAAAAAATCACATTCCAATAGAAGAATACAGAAATGAATATCGTAAACTGCGTTCCGATGATATTCCATTGGTTAAAGCTCAGAAATTTAAGTCTGCCCATACCGAACTTCGCAGGCTGGAAAAAAAGAGAGAATCTCTTATTGAATACTTTATTGATGAGTTAAATCCCATCAGCAGTTCAAAAGCTAACACATCAGCGAAATCAACTGGCAATCTCGATTTATTTAACGAACGCGTGTTATACCGTAAGGCTATTTCAGAAAAGAGTGATGAAGAAATAGTAGCCTTAGTCATAAAACAACGCACAGAAGCCGCTGTTGAGTTCCAGCGTTCAATTGAACAGAGTCTTGACCAACTATCTCGTATTTCGTCAGAGTTCGAACCATCAAGCCAGAAGCGCAGGAAAATGTCTATCTAAATCCAAACCTTCATAATATAATATTAACAATCTTATCAATTGTTAATACTGATGATGGAAATGATAAATGGAACAGGTTAAAAGAAGCAAAAGATATCTTAATCGAATGGAGAAAATCTACTCGGGTATTATTTCTTCTTCAGGACATAACGAACGAAGAAGACTACGATGATGATGTTATTTCATTTTTCATCCATTGCTATCATATTAGAGATTGGATCATTCACCTTAACACTTTGAATATCAGAGCAAATCATGTGGATATATTCATCAATGAACACCAAGCATTGAAGATTTGCGCTGATTTAGCTAATGGTTCTAAACATTGTAAATTAACTCGCTCAATGCGAACTGGTCGCCAACCTCACATCGCAGCTAAACAAAAACAAACATCTACTTGGTATTCAGGAACTAGGTGGTGGTGAAGTAATGACATGCAAATATACTATTTTATGTGATGGCAAAATATATGATGCCTTACAATTAGCAAGAGAATGCATTCAACTTTGGGACTCTTATATTCCAGAGCTTGATGCTTTGAAAGCAACAGTGGTTGATAATGACCCGACGAAAACTATATAAGAACATTATTTTAGTTTTGAAATTAACTTTTCCCATAAAGATTGTTTTTTACCAACTGGTGATGAATTCGCCCATGAAGGATTCATCAGGTCACTTGGTAGCGAATATTTATGATCATCCTCATCAACGACTACAGCATGTAGCTTCTCAGCTATCTGCAACATTTTACAGTAAAGGGTTTCGTCAGGATGCTTTGTTGAAATCCTTCCATCACTCCAGTCAAGCCAAGGTTCATCGAGTTCACTTTGACCACTCCATAGAGCAAAAAAATCACCATTCTTGTTATCTATGGAGAGTTCTTTATCATCATTAACAAGCTGGAGCCATTCTTCACTACTGATTGGAACACTTGCGCTATCGAACCAATGTTCCGTTCTTACTATGTGAAGCTCCCAGCCCATAACCACCTCCATGTTTTTGATATAGATACGTTATTATACAGAACACTTATCAGTCAATGAGATCTTCTGGCGAAACCCGGTCACATGCCATTTTCTCAAGTAATCTTTGTAATCTTTTCATTTTCAACTTATGTGCTTTTTTCTCACCAATCTCCTGATAGTATTCTTCACGACGTTCGTTGACCACGCTCCTGAACTTTTTCAAAAGCTGTTCAAGTGTTTTGATGTCAGTAGTTGCGGCTTCCGCTTGGATTTTTTTATACATATACATCACATGAAATTCATCAATCATTTTTTTGCTCCTTGGACAGACAAATAAGATTTGTTATCAGCCCCAAGAAGGGGCCGATAGACATCAGAATATATCAGCATATTGATTCCGCCAGAACAGTGTAGTGCATTTTGGCTAATGCCTGCCTAACCTCTTTAAAATCCACCTCAGATAGTTTTTCAGCCGCGTTCTTTTTCCATGCTTTTTTCAGAAGATGCTTCTCAGCATTTCTCATCGCCAAATCGATTAGCTTACAAACAAACTCATGATCCATTACATGCGTTATAATCATATTGCTGGTCGTTTTATCCTTTGAGTTAAAAATCTCAGCGTAGACATGCAAGGACACAACATAAAAGATTTCAGTATTTTTATTTTTAAATGTATTCATTTTTATTTCCTCTTTAGTTTAATATTGGAATAGCAAAATATTTGTATGAGCATTAGCGGTATACACACTTATAGACAATCCAAAGCTGACGAAGGTGTTGCTTTACCTTACAGTGGTTTACTTCTCCATAAATCCGATTTCTTTGGTCTTCTTCTGTGTCATCGTAAAAATGACATCTCGTTTTTTTAATGATACTTTCCATAATGTCATTCATATTGTATTTATTGTTGAGAAAATAATAAAAATCATCTGGTGCATTCCGCCGTAATCCGTCCATATAGTTCCTGAAATAACATTCGGCTTGTTCAATAAACTCTTTTATCGTAATAAGTTCTATCTTCATATTTTTCTCCATTATTGTTTAGGGTAATAAGATGCCCTGTGCGAACAGATATTTGTTCGACACGAGATCTTGTTTCTTTTTTTATGCAGCGTTCTGGCGTGAGTTTCGAATAGTCGTCTCAATCCATTCATCAATCTCACTTTCGACAAAGGCGACACATCTTGGCTCTATTTTTACTCTGTCTGGAAAGTTTCCTTCCTTAATACGTTCATATAAGGTCGTGCGACTAAATCCCACTCGATTTAAAACATCAGGAACGCGGATAAATCGTTTTACGCTGGTTTCACTATTTTCTTTCATTGTCTGTCCTCTATTATTGTAAGTAATCTCTATGAGATTTCGTTTTCTCTATGTTGTTTCGACGTGAACAATGATAGCGATTTTGCTTATGGTAATTTAGGGACGTTCAAAGAAGTTTTTTTTGAAAAATTCGAAGGGGCACGGATGGAAAGATAACGGTTAACACTGGATGCGATCACGTTCGCACGGAGCGAACGTAACCCTTTTTACTTGGCTTATTTTTTCTTATTCCTGTCGTCTTCTACATGCTTTTCAACAGGGGAGTCTTTCAAGTGGTTGTTTTCCATCATGTAATCTTCAAGCGACTTCAGATAGCTCGCATCCGTCAGAAAAGCCATTGCTAACGGGTAATCTGTAGCCTTGAGCATTCCTTCATCACGATCGTTGTCGCTGTCCTCGTGAAGCAGCGAGGAAATCAGTGAAAGCGGGATTTTAATGCCGTTATCTTCTCCCCAGAAGATCAGGTCCATCATCGGGATAAGATGATATTCAATAATTTTTCTGAACGTGCTTTTGCCGAAACGATACTCTCTTGGAGCTGGAGACGTCATCTTAAGCTGCCTCTTCCATTGAGGGATCAGCACTTTCAGATGTTCAATGATCTCTTCGGTTGATGCTTCTTCCAGATGAATATCGACAGTAATACGTGAAAGATTATTAAGGGATGTCTCTTTCAGATACTCGGACAGAAATTCGGATTCACTTAACGCGGAGAGTTCAGGCGTGGCTTCGGTTAATGCCAGCGTTTTCGCATAAAATTGCGCGTGGCTTCGTGTCGTAGGATTTACCGCGTAGGTTCTGGCAAGCTCATGTCCAAGGGTAGCGGTATCACCACTGAAAAAGATTTCACCGCTGAGGATCTTGTTGCGGTAATCATCCAGCATTAATCGGTTAAAGGTAGGTATGGTGTTCCGGCTCAACAACATTCTGTAAGCCAAGATGCGCCGCTCAACCTCAACATAAAACTGCTGTAAGGAGAGTTTCTCTATCGCCTCATAGCGTTCAACATTAAACCATGCTTCCAGTGCTTTCCTGATTTCACTTCTTTTCATCCATCCTCCAACAACCCATTTCCTTTGATATATCTTCACAGGATCCGTTTGGAACAATTGAAGTTCAACTGTTTTGTCATCAGAGACGAAGGAATGGCTAAGTTGTTGTTAAGAGTGTGAACTCGAGAGCATAAAAGTGGATGCCCAACGCGCAGCAAAATGGTAAAAAACAGCATCAGTAGTAAGAAAAATTGAACGAGAGAAAGGAATTTTAATGCAGGGATTTATGCATGACAAAATCAAAAATGCTTTGTAAGTGATTGATTTTGTTGAATGATTGGCGGAGAGAGGGGGATTTGAACCCCCGGTAGAGTTGCCCCTACTCCGGTTTTCGAGACCGGTCCGTTCAGCCGCTCCGGCATCTCTCCGTTCAGATGGTTGCCATGATGCCAGGAAATTTGGCATTTTAACAGTCCCTGTCCGTGCAATTTTGTTCAAGTGACGAGTTTGCGAGCAAAACGATGATTAAGTGGCCCTGGAAAGTACAAGAATCAGCACATCAAACTGCCCTTCCCTGGCAGGAAGCACTATCGATCCCCCTTTTAACGGGTCTGACAGAACAGGAACAAAGCAAATTGGTCGCTCTTGCCGAACGTTTTTTACAGCAAAAACGGTTTGTTCCTTTACAGGGCTTTGAGCTGAATTCATTAAGAAGCTGCCGGATAGCACTTCTATTTTGCCTGCCCGTTCTGGAGTTAGGACTGGAATGGCTGGATGGTTTTCATGAAATCTTAATTTATCCTGCGCCATTTGTGGTCGATGATGAATGGGAAGACGATATCGGTCTGGTGCATAACCAACGTATTGTTCAGTCAGGTCAGAGCTGGCAGCAAGGGCCTATCGTTTTGAACTGGTTGGATATACAAGATTCTTTTGATGCATCTGGTTTTAACCTGATTATTCATGAAGTCGCTCATAAGCTGGACACCCGTAACGGCGATCGCGCCAGCGGAGTTCCCTTTATTTCGTTGCGTGAGGTTGCTGGCTGGGAACACGATCTTCATGCTGCAATGAACAACATTCAGGAAGAAATCGAATTAGTTGGTGAGAATGCGGCGAGCATTGATGCTTATGCTGCCAGTGATCCTGCTGAATGTTTTGCCGTACTTTCTGAATATTTCTTTAGCGCCCCAGAACTTTTTGCTCCTCGTTTCCCTTCATTGTGGCAACGTTTCTGTCAATTTTATCAACAAGATCCTTTGCAGAGACTGCATCACGCTAATGATACAGACTCGTTTTCGGCGACGAATGTTCATTAATTAACAACTTTGCAGATTAATTAACCAATTGAAATGACTTATGAAATTTAGTGTTGACAGACAAGGTACCGCTAAGTAATATGCGCCCCGTTCACACGATTCCTCTGTAGTTCAGTCGGTAGAACGGCGGACTGTTAATCCGTATGTCACTGGTTCGAGTCCAGTCAGAGGAGCCAATTTTCTGTTTTCATGCATCCTTGCGAATCTTTATCTGATGTTGATTCAACAGGTTAGTGTGAAAACTCTTCTCAGTGCATTTTGATTTTACCCTACGCATCGGGAAAAATTGGTGGTCAAATCTGGGGTCAGGTTAGTTCGATAATGGAGTGACCCCCATATATCCCTTACCGACGCAAAAATCCGCACCCTCAAGCCTTCTGATAAACCCTTTAAAGTCTCCGATTCTCACGGTCTGTATCTGCGGGTCAAGCCGGGTGGCTCCCGCCACTGGTATCTCAAATACCGTATTAGCGGTAAAGAATCCCGCATTGCGCTGGGTACCTATCCAGCCATCTCCCTGTCTGATGCGCGACAGCAACGTGAAGGTATCCGTAAAATGCTGGCGCTGAATATCAACCCGGTACAGCAGCGGGCTGCTGTACGTGGCTCACGAACACCGGAGAAAGTTTTTAAAAACGTGGCGCTGGCGTGGCATAAAAGTAACAGGAAATGGTCGCAGAACACCGCCGACCGTCTGCTTGCCAGCCTGAACAATCACATCTTTCCGGTCATCGGGAACCTACCTGTATCAGAACTTAAACCCCGTCATTTCATTGACCTGCTGAAAGGGATCGAGGAAAAAGGTCTGCTGGAGGTTGCGTCCCGCACACGGCAGCACCTGAGTAACATAATGCGCCATGCGGTCCATCAGGAGTTAATCGATACGAACCCTGCAGCAAACCTTGGCGGCGTGACCACACCTCCTGTCAGACGGCACTATCCTGCCCTGCCGCTGGAGCGGCTGCCTGAACTGCTTGAACGTATTGGGGCATATCATCAGGGCCGTGAACTGACCCGGCATGCCGTTCTGCTGATGCTGCATGTGTTCATTCGCTCCAGTGAACTGCGTTTCGCCCGCTGGTCAGAGATTGATTTCACAAACCGAGTCTGGACGATACCCGCGACGCGAGAACCCATTATTGGCGTGCGTTATTCCGGCCGCGGGGCAAAAATGCGAATGCCGCATATCGTCCCCCTCTCAGAACAGTCCATCGCCATTCTGAAACAGATTAAGGATATCACCGGTAATAATGAACTGATCTTCCCCGGCGACCATAACCCGTATAAGCCAATGTGTGAAAACACGGTCAATAAGGCACTGCGGGTGATGGGTTACGACACGAAAAAGGATATCTGCGGTCACGGCTTCCGGGCAATGGCATGCAGTGCGCTGATGGAATCGGGTTTATGGGCAAAGGACGCAGTAGAACGCCAGATGAGTCATCAGGAGCGCAATACCGTGCGCATGGCTTATATTCATAAGGCAGAGCACCTGGAAGCCCGCAAAGCGATGATGCAGTGGTGGTCGGATTATCTGGAAGCATGCCGAGAATCTTATGCACCGCCTTATACAATTGGTAAAAATAAGTTTATCCCATAGTATACTAACGAATCCCACACTCTGGCAAATTACCACCACCTCCACAGGAGGTGGTTCTATATAGACTTTTATCAACTTCATGACGAAAAACACCTATTTTATCCCAAAAGAAGACAATAGAGTCACAGAGGAATCAAAGAGCGACTCAATTGTCTTTGGACAGTCTGGTTGTGAGGTTAGAAAACAGTTACTCCTACACCATTAAATAGGGCGCAATGCTCGCTAATTTCTCCCGGGTTTCTGTCAGTTCGCGTTCCGGCGTAGATTGCGCGATGATTCCCGCCCCCGCCTGTATCCAGCAGCGCTGGCTATCCTGAAATACGGAACGCAGAACTAGCGCCGCATCAAAGCGCGTATCGTCCAGCAGCAGGATTGCGCCGGAATAAAGCTCTCGCGGCGTCTTCTCAATTTGCATAATCGCGTTCAGAGCAGCATTTTTAGGGATACCTGAGGCGGTAATCGACGGAAACAGCACGGTAAACGCATCCCAGGCATCCTTGTTTTCCGCAAGCTGACCGCTCACGCCAGACCCCAGATGCTGAACGCTGCCGCGCTGGCGAACCGACATTAAATCTTCAACCACCACGCTGCCCGGCTGGCAAACGGCCTCCAGTTCAGCAATAGCTTCTTTGACAGAAAGGATATGCTCAAGCACCTCTTTACTGTCGTGCAGCAGTTCTGCCTCTTTCGCCTTATTATGCTCCGGGTTTCCCATGCGATCGCGGGTGCCCGCAAGCGGTTCAGTGACCACTTTATTGCCCGTCACTGACATCACCAGTTCCGGGCTAAAGCCCAGCGCTTCGCGTCCTTCCTGACGGAACATAAACGAGCGCACAGGCGTGTTTGCCTGCCGCCCGTATAACAGCGTGGCGGGCATATCAATCCGCGATGGCAGGGGAATGGCGCGCGAGACAATCACTTTGACATACTCGCCACGGCGGATCTCCGCAACGGCGCGCGCAACCTGTTGTTTATATGCCTCACCATTGAGGGCGGTATCCACCGCCAGTGGTGCGTTCTGCGTCGTTGTACCGGCCTCTTTTACCCACTCGCACAAACGTCGGCACCCGTCGGCGGAGTCCGCATAAACGGTGACATTTCCCTTTTCAAAAATAAGTTCTTCACGGGGAACGGTTAACGTCAGCAGCGGCCACTCCCCGGCGTTAAAGGCAATCCCCCGCGCATGCGCCGCAAAGTTGAACCCAACCTGTCCATATACCCGACGTCCTTTCACCTGAGGATGCGCCATAAAACGACGCGCGCAGTCGGCAATGGAATCCACCGCCCATTTTTGCTCCCCAGCATCATCAATAAATGTCGCCTGCGTTCCGTCGGCATTAATGTGCAGCCGTGCCTGGCACCCTTTGCCTAAATACCAACAGGGTTGACGCTCATAGACATAACACTCTTCTTCTGCGAACTGGCGTAAAACGCCAGAAATCGTCGGTAGCCATTGTTCCTCTGGTAACGCCAGATGTAGAAATTCACTGATTTTCATCCCTTACCTCTCTGTGTTATTCCCGGATCAATCAATTGCGCTTGTCATCAGTTCTCTTGCCGAATGCAGCCGGATATAAGCAACCCACGCCGCCAGCAACGTGAATGCCCCGGCAAACAGGAAGCAGGCCGCATAGCCAAAATGTTGAGCAACAACGCCACCGATAACGCCAGCCAGAATGGCGATTGCCGCGTCAGTACATTGAAAGAGGGTGAAGTCGACACCGGCCTGCAAAGGCGATGAAAGCGACATCAGCGTGGCGTAAAGACAGACCAGCGCGCAGGCCAGCGAAATGGACTGGACAATGACCAGACACTGGAGAATCTGCAGCAGCAGATGACCCGGCGCCATCATGAGCGTCATCACCACCGCCAGCAGCGCGATCCCCTGGACGCCATAAGCCGTCAACAGCACTCTGCCGGGTGAGGTGTATTTCATCAGCAATCCGCCAGCCAGCGTTCCTGCTATGCCCGCTGCAATATTGCCGCCGCTGAACAGCGCGCCCAATGCGGACATGCTCAACCCATGATCCAACAACAGCGGTGCCAGAAGAGGCAGCACAAACCGCATGCCTGAATTCAGCATCAATACCAGCAGTAAGCCCAGGCGCGCCTGCTTCCTCCTTAGCGCATAACCTAACGCCGGAACATGCGGGATAGTCGCTGTTCGCGTCGGCTCCGTAATGCGCCACAGCGGGAGTGACAGCGCCATAATCAGCACCGCCATCATCAGCATGGCGACAGGCCAGCCGGATGCCGCCGACAGCATCAGGAACACCCCGCCGCCGCACATCATTCCCAGATAGCTGCCGCCGACCTGCACGCTGTTTCCCCAGCCGTAACCCGTGCGGGTCAGTTGATCGACACAAAAGCCGTCGCTGGCGATATCAATGGTGGAGGCGACCGTGCCTGCCACCATAAACAGAACAAATAACGCGACGATTTGCGTATCGGGGAATCCCCCTTCTCGCCCAAACCAGCCAATCGCTGCGGCAATAGTCAGGATCGCCGCTAGCGCGACCTGACCACGCAGGATTAACATGCGGGAACGGCGTTCCTGGCTACCGGGCGGAAGCCGCCAGCGCTCGATCCACGGCGCCCAAATAAACTTCAGCGCCCAGGGCAGCATAAACAGGGTTGTCGCACCGGCAAGCGCCAGCGAACCGCCAGCAGCGCGCACCAGCGCGGGTAAGGACTGCATAGACAGCGCCGATACCAGACTCTGCGTCACATAGACGCCGGCAATAGCAAAAATCACCCGCCCGGTCGTCAACGTCAGCGGTTTCACATTCGACTGAACATCACTCATGCACCCACTCTCCAGACGCGGAACCCCCGTCGTCGCGCCACACGCGCGCGGCCATTTGCGCCTGCCACAACGCCTGATAACGTCCATGATGTGAGAGCAATTGCGCATGAGTACCCTGCTCAACCACCTGTCCCTCTTCCATCACCAGAATGTTTCCGGCCCCGGCGATGGTGGATAAACGGTGAGCGATGATAATCACCGTCCGGTTGTGAACCAGGTTATCGATCGCTTTTTGCACCGCCAGCTCGCTTTCAATATCCAGCGCGGCAGTCGGTTCATCGAGAATGACGACCGGCGCGTTTTTCAATAACGCTCTGGCAATGGAAATCCGCTGGCGCTCGCCGCCCGATAGCTGGCCGCCCATCTCTCCCATTGGCGTCAGCCAGCCTTGCGGAAGACGGGAAATAAACTCAAGGCACTGCGCCGCGCGGGCGGCCTCTTCTACCTCCTGCCGCGTCGCCTGTGGGCGCGCGATACGGATATTCGCCAGCAGCGTGTCATCAAACAGCCAGACATCCTGGAAAACAACAGAAATCAGGCTATTGAGCTGTTCCGGCGTCAGGCGGCGAATATCGACGCCGCCAATAGAAATCTGCCCTTGCTGCGGATCGGCATAGCGCATTAACAGTTTGGTGACCGTAGTTTTGCCTGCGCCGGAGGCACCCACCAGCGCGCTCATACTGGCTGCCGGGAACGTCAAAGAAACATGATTAAGCGCGTGGCCGTCACCTTCTTCGTAGCGATAGCTGACGTTGTCAAAGCGGATATCGTAACGTTCCGGCATCTCGCTTTGCTCTGCGACGGGAAGCGGTGCTATCGCCATAAACTGCTCAATCCGTTGCAGGGCGCTGGCGATCAGTTCCACAACCGAGGTGTAGCTGATAAACATCGCCATCGGTTCTGCGAAGCGCATAATCATCGCGACGGCGGCAATCAAAAAGGCGAGGTTCAGAGTGCCCGTCACTACCCAGACGATCCCGGATAACACCACCACCTGTAGGCCCAACTCCACGACGCTGGCGATCAGCATCGTCGCGCCAGCGCCCTGACGGTGAGTGCGGGTCTGTAAGTTTTCCAGCGCATTGAAATGCGCCAGCAGCGCCCGGCTTTTATCGGCATCGCTGCCGCAGGTGCGCAATACCATCATCCCCTGAGCAAATTCAACGATATCGCCGCTCAGACGCTGGTGCGCTTCCCCCAGCGTCTGCATTTGTCGCCGCATCGCCGGGCGGCGCCAGTAATAAAACGGCACCAGCAGAGGGAAGATCAGCAACATCACCAGCCCCAGCCGCCAGTCTATCCACAATGTCGCCAGCGACGCCGTCAGCGGCGTGACAATGGTGAGCAGCAAAATATTGGCTATCGCAATAACATAATTGAGGTTTTCATCCACGCTGCCCAGCAGCAAGGCGTTCATTTCACCCGCCCTGCCGCGCTGGAGCTTCTCCAGCGGCACGCGGCGTAACTGCTCGCCAAGTCGCAGGCGCAACTCATGGGTGGCCTGCGCCAGATGACCACGGTATTCAAAGCCCAGGCCATACCAGCGTAGCACCAGCGTCACAATTGCGGCGACGCTGAAGGCCATAGCCCAGTTAAGAAGTTGCGGCGCGTCTCCCCGTAACAGCGCATCAATGATCGGATAAAGACAGGCAAAGGCGATCCCCTGCATGAATGCCGCCAGCAACAGCGCCAGCATACTGCGTCGCAGCATCCTGGCCTGACTGCCAACGCTGGAGATAAGCTGGCGCCAGATGACGCGCCAGGCCAGGTTATCCGCAGGATTATTGTCTTTCATTTTCCACCACCTCTTCCTGTGTTCCACCCGGCACCCAATGCTGCGCCTGCTGATAGTGTTGCCAGAGCCGTTGATACAGGCCGCCCTGCGCCAACAGTTGCGTATGGTTCCCCATTTCCCTGAGCTGTCCGTCGGAAAACAGCAATATCACATCGGCCTGAGTCACCATTGAGAGACGATGCGCGACCATGATGACCGTCCGGCCACGCATGGCCGCCGCGAGCGCCTTGATAAGCGCCGCTTCGTTTTCCGGGTCAGCAAACGCCGTCGCCTCATCGAGCACCAGGATGGGGCGATCCTGCAAAAGCGCCCGGGCGATAGTAATGCGCTGCCGCTGGCCGCCGGAGAGAAATACCCCACGTTCCCCGACTCGAGTGTTGTAACCTTCTGGCAGAGCGCTAATAAAATCATGGGCCTGCGCCACTCTGGCCGCCGCTATAACCGCCTCCAGCGGCGTATCCGGCGCGCCCAGACGAATGTTATTGGCTATCGTGTCGGCAAAAAGGAAGTTGTCCTGAAACACAAACGAGAGTTGCTTCATCAGGGTGTCCGTCTGCATATCACGCAGATCCACGCCGCCAATACGGATATGGCCTTTGTCCGGGTCGGCGTAACGCAGCAGCAAGCGCGCCACGGTGCTTTTTCCGGCGCCGCTTGGCCCGACCAGCGCCACAATTTGCCCGGCAGGCACATGAAAGCTCACCTCCTGCAACGCGGCGCCAGTACGCGCTTGCGGATAATGAAAGCTCACCTGCTCAAAGGTAATGCTCGCCTCTTGCGGCTGCTGGTCAGACTGCGGCAGCGATAACTCCGGCATCGCGAGAACCTGATAAATACGCTGAATGCTTAAACGCGTTTGCGCGACCAGGTTATTGAGCATCATCATTGGCATTACGGCTTCGGCCATTCCGCTGCCCAGCAGTAAAACGGCCACCCACGCGATAAAATCGAAACTGCCATAGTGCAACAGGCCGTATCCCGACCAGATCAGGACAAACAGGGTCGGGAGAGGATTCAGAATCGAGAAGGAAAAACGCGCTGAAAAACCGGCTTTGCGATACCAGGTTTTGAGCACATCGACCCACTCTTCAAGGGCGCGTTGATAGCGCAAAAAACTGGTGCTGCCGCTATCAAACGTTCTCACCACGGGCATGGCCTGCACGAACTCAATAACCGCCGCGCTAACCTGCTCGCGCGCCTTATGATAACGCTGAGCCATATCTTCCGAACGCTGGCGGGCGAGCACGAGAACAACCGATCCAAACGCCAGTACCCCCAGCGTCGCGATTGCCAGCCGCCAGTCCAGCCAGAACAAGATAACGATTGTCGCCAGCGGCATGATGATCGCGCGGGCATAGAGCGGCGTGCTGTCGGCCACAAAAATATGTAACGACTTCACGTCATCCAGCATCACTTTCGCCACTGACCCGCTGCCCATTTGCTGTAACACGCCAGGCGGAAGCTGCAATGCTTTACGGGCTAACCTGCTGCGCAGAATGTTCTCCAGATGAAAAGCCGCGTAATGAGAGGTGTTGAACGCCTGTAAGCGCAGAACAAAAGTTAAGACCACGCAGCCGATCACGCCGCCCAGCGGCCAGGCCGGAATAGCGTCAGGCGTCGCGCGAATGTCACGCAGGCTCCACGCCAGAAAAAGGAGCGCCCCCAGGCTGGTTAATGCCGCCAGCCCCGCCAGCGCCATAGCTAAAATAACCTTCCTGCGAACCGGTGTAATCACCTGCCAGAGAGGAAATCGGGACAGCGATTCAGTATTGGATGATTGAGATGACATGGGAGTAACTGAATTTCCTGATGAATTTTTACGGACGCCAAAAACGACAATTCAGGGTGGCGTTCTGAGAATTAATGTGAATAATAACCATTATCAATAACTCATCTACCCCATTCGGTTCTATTTATACCCGCATTGGTCTAAGCCACAGGGAGATAACCAGGTCATGACGGAGTCACCGCAAACGCAATCTGAAATCTCTATTCACCAGTTGGTGGTCGGGAAACCTGCAAACGATGGCAATATTCCTGCTCAGTGTGAACTGCTGCGCTGTTCGTTGCAGGAAGGTATGGATATTTTGCTCTGGAGGGGCCATTTTGCGCGGCCTGAGACGTTGCAGCTACACGACGATCTGGGCAGGATTAACTTCTCGTGCATCCTGGAAGGCACATCGCGCTTTGCGATTCAGGGACTCCGGCGCCACACCGACTGGGAGCTTGCGCGCAATCGCCATTACATTACCCATACGCCAGACTGTCGCGGCAGCGCCTCCTATTGTGGCCGATTCGAGAGCATTACCCTCTCCTTCAGCCCTGAAACCCTCGCGCTGTGGGTGCCGGATATTAGCGCGGTCATTAAGAATAAGATCGACTCCCACTGCTGTTGCCAGCAGCAGCGTTGTAATGCTGAAACCCACTTAACGGCTCAGGCCTTGCGTCACGCGCTGATGCGCATGCACGGCGGCTTCAGTCATGAACAAAAGCCGTCGACGCTATGGTTGCAGGGGCAAAGTCTGGTCATGCTCAGTCTGGTGCTGGATGAACATCGCGAAGACGCCAGTTGCCTCTCCTGCCACTTCAACCCGATGGAACGCCAGAAACTGCTGCGGGCGAAGGATCTGCTGCTGGCTGATCTGACGCAAGCGCCGGGCGTCGCGGAGTTGGCCAGAGAGTCCGGTCTGAGCGTTCTCAAAATTAAGCGAGGCTTCCGCGTTCTGTTCAACAACAGCGTCTATGGCCTGTTTCAGGCTGAACGAATGCAGGAAGCCAGAAGACGCCTGGCCAACGGCAATACCTCCGTCATGACGGTGGCGGCCGATCTGGGCTATGCCAACGCCAGCCATTTCTCTGCCGCCTTCCAGAAACAGTTTGGCGTAACTCCTTCGACCTTTAAACGCGGGATGTAACCGGGGTCGCGCCCCCCTAAACTCCTCCCTGACAGAGGCCCGGATACCCCATCCGGGCCTCTGTTCTTTCCGCCTGTTACCAACCCGAAACGGGCATAAATAAACCCGTTTCGGGTAGCATCCAATTGTTAATAATTATTATTCTCATATGAGTAATGCTTTTCGGTAAGACGTGCCATCAGGAGGAAGAATGATTTCTGGCGCACCATCTCAGGATTCGCTGTTACCGGACAACCGCCACGCGGCTGATTACCAACAATTACGCGAGCGGCTCATACAGGAACTGAATTTAACGCCGCAGCAGTTACATGAAGAGAGCAACCTGATCCAGGCCGGCCTGGATTCCATAAGATTGATGAGATGGTTACACTGGTTTCGTAAAAATGGCTACCGCCTTACCCTTCGCGAGCTGTATGCCGCCCCCACGCTGGCGGCATGGAACCAGTTAATGCTCAGCCGGTCGCCGGAGAACGCGGAAGAAGAAACGCCGCCCGACGAATCATCCTGGCCGAACATGACCGAAAGTACCCCCTTCCCATTGACGCCAGTACAGCACGCCTACCTGACGGGCCGCATGCCGGGGCAGACGCTTGGCGGCGTGGGTTGCCACCTGTATCAGGAGTTTGAAGGCCATTGTCTGACGGCGTCGCAGCTGGAGCAGGCCATCACGACCTTGCTGCAACGCCACCCAATGCTGCATATCGCCTTTCGCCCCGACGGGCAGCAGGTCTGGCTACCGCAACCTTACTGGAACGGCGTCACCGTTCATGATTTACGCCATAACGACGCTGAAAGCCGCCAGGCCTATCTGGACGCACTGCGCCAGCGCCTGAGCCACCGTCTTTTACGCGTGGAAATCGGCGAAACGTTTGATTTTCAGCTGACGCTCTTGCCGGACAATCGCCACCGCCTCCATGTCAATATTGACCTGCTGATTATGGATGCCTCCAGCTTTACGCTTTTCTTCGATGAGCTTAACGCCCTGCTGGCCGGAGAATCGCTGCCGGCTATCGACACCCGCTATGATTTCCGCTCGTATTTGCTGCACCAACAGAAGATCAATCAACCACTGAGAGACGACGCGCGCGCTTACTGGCTGGCGAAAGCATCGACGCTTCCCCCCGCGCCCGTCTTGCCGCTGGCCTGCGAACCCGCCACGCTACGTGAAGTCCGTAATACCCGACGCCGCATGATTGTCCCGGCAACACGCTGGCACGCCTTTAGCAACCGGGCCGGCGAGTATGGCGTGACGCCGACAATGGCGCTGGCGACCTGTTTTTCTGCCGTGCTGGCTCGCTGGGGCGGCCTGACGCGTCTGCTGCTTAACATCACCTTATTCGACCGCCAGCCGCTGCACCCGGCGGTTGGCGCGATGCTTGCCGACTTCACCAATATTCTTCTGCTGGATACCGCCTGCGATGGCGATACCGTCAGCAACCTGGCGCGTAAAAACCAGCTCACGTTTACGGAGGACTGGGAGCATCGCCACTGGTCCGGCGTCGAATTACTGCGTGAACTCAAACGCCAGCAGCGCTACCCCCACGGCGCCCCGGTGGTATTTACCAGCAATCTGGGGCGTTCCCTCTACAGCAGCCGCGCAGAATCGCCGTTGGGCGAGCCGGAATGGGGCATCTCGCAAACGCCGCAGGTCTGGATAGATCATCTGGCGTTCGAGCATCACGGCGAGGTCTGGCTACAATGGGACAGCAACGACGCGCTGTTCCCTCCGGCGTTAGTCGAAACATTGTTCGACGCCTACTGCCAGTTGATTAACCAACTCTGCGATGACGAAAGCGCCTGGCAAAAGCCGTTCGCAGATATGATGCCCGCCAGCCAGCGCGCGATACGCGAACGGGTCAACGCCACCGGCGCCCCCATTCCCGAAGGCTTGCTGCATGAAGGCATTTTCCGTATCGCTCTGCAACAGCCACAGGCGCTGGCGGTAACGGACATGCGTTATCAGTGGAATTATCATGAGCTGACAGACTATGCCCGCCGTTGCGCGGGCAGGTTAATCGAGTGCGGGGTTCAGCCCGGCGATAATGTGGCTATCACGATGTCGAAAGGCGCAGGACAACTTGTTGCGGTTCTGGCCGTCCTGCTGGCCGGGGCGGTTTACGTTCCGGTTTCGCTGGATCAGCCTGCCGCACGGCGCGAGAAAATCTACGCTGACGCCAGCGTCCGGCTGGTGCTCATTTGTCAGCACGACGCCAGCGCCGGGTCAGACGATATTCCCGTCCTTGCCTGGCAGCAGGCCATTGAGGCGGAGCCGATCGCCAACCCGGTAGTACGCGCCCCCACGCAACCGGCCTACATTATCTACACCTCCGGCTCTACCGGTACGCCGAAAGGGGTAGTCATTTCTCACCGGGGAGCGCTTAACACCTGTTGCGATATCAATACCCGCTATCAGGTTGGCCCGCATGACAGGGTGCTGGCCCTCTCCGCCCTACATTTTGATTTATCGGTTTACGACATTTTTGGCGTACTGCGCGCGGGCGGCGCGCTGGTGATGGTGATGGAAAATCAACGGCGCGATCCTCACGCATGGTGTGAGCTGATCCAGCGCCATCAGGTCACGCTCTGGAACAGCGTCCCGGCGCTGTTCGATATGCTGCTGACCTGGTGTGAAGGTTTCGCCGACGCCACGCCGGAAAACCTGCGCGCAGTGATGCTTTCCGGCGACTGGATCGGGCTTGACCTCCCCGCCCGTTATCGGGCCTTCCGGCCACAAGGACAATTTATCGCGATGGGCGGTGCCACCGAGGCGTCTATCTGGTCTAACGCCTGCGAAATTCACGACGTCCCTGCCCACTGGCGCTCCATCCCTTACGGTTTTCCGCTAACCAACCAACGCTACCGGGTGGTGGATGAACAGGGCCGGGACTGCCCTGACTGGGTGCCGGGTGAATTATGGATTGGCGGCATTGGGGTCGCGGAAGGCTATTTCAACGATCCCCTGCGTAGCGAGCAGCAATTTTTGACGCTCCCGGACGAGCGCTGGTATCGCACCGGCGATCTCGGCTGCTACTGGCCAGATGGCACAATCGAGTTCCTCGGTCGTCGCGACAAGCAGGTCAAAGTCGGAGGATATCGCATCGAGCTGGGCGAAATCGAAAGCGCGCTCAGCCAGCTGGCGGGGGTGAAACAAGCAACCGTTCTGGCGATCGGCGAAAAAGAAAAAACGCTGGCGGCATACGTTGTTCCTCAGGGCGAGGCTTTTTGCGTTACCGATCATCGGAACCCGGCACTGCCGCAGGCGTGGCACACGCTTGCGGGAACGTTGCCCTGTTGCGCCATCTCGCCAGAGATCTCCGCAGAACAGGTAGCCGATTTCCTTCAGCATCGCCTGCTAAAACTGAAGCCGGGTCACACCGCTGGCGCCGATCCTCTCCCCCTGATGAACTCACTCGCTATCCAGCCGCGCTGGCAGGCCGTGGTGGAACGCTGGTTAGCATTTCTGGTGACACAACGGCGACTGAAGCCCGCTGCTGAAGGTTATCAGGTCTGCGCTGGTGAAGAACGCGAGGATGAGCACCCGCACTTCAGCGGACATGATTTAACGTTATCGCAAATTCTTCGCGGTGCCCGTAACGAACTGTCGTTACTGAACGACGCGCAGTGGTCCCCGGAAAGCCTGGCCTTTAACCATCCGGCCAGCGCCCCGTATATTCAGGAACTGGCGACAATTTGCCAACAGCTTGCACAGCGCTTACAGCGCCCGGTACGCCTGCTTGAGGTGGGAACCCGCACTGGCCGCGCCGCAGAATCGCTGTTAGCACAGCTCAACGCCGGACAGATTGAGTATGTCGGGCTTGAGCAGAGCCAGGAGATGCTGCTGAGCGCCCGGCAGAGGCTCGCCCCCTGGCCTGGCGCCCGTCTGTCCCTCTGGAATGCAGACACGCTGGCGGCGCACGCTCACTCGGCGGACATTATCTGGCTTAATAACGCCCTGCATCGTCTGCTGCCGGAAGATCCCGGGCTCCTTGCGACATTACAACAGCTTGCCGTTCCCGGCGCGCTGCTCTACGTGATGGAGTTTCGCCAGTTAACGCCGTCCGCCCTACTCAGCACGCTCCTGTTAACCAATGGGCAGCCGGAGGCCTTGCTGCATAACAGCGCCGACTGGGCGGCATTATTTAGCGCGGCCGGCTTCAACTGTCAGCATGGCGATGAGGTCGCGGGGTTACAACGCTTCCTCGTACAATGTCCTGACAGGCAGGTGCGCCGCGATCCCCGTCAACTTCAGGCCGCCCTCGCCGGGCGTCTGCCGGGGTGGATGGTGCCGCAACGGATCGTCTTCCTCGACGCCTTACCGCTGACGGCTAACGGGAAAATTGACTACCAGGCGCTGAAGCGTCGTCATACCCCTGAAGCGGAAAACCCGGCCGAAGCGGATTTACCCCAGGGCGACATTGAAAAACAGGTTGCCGCCCTCTGGCAGCAACTCTTATCAACTGGCAATGTCACCAGAGAAACCGACTTCTTCCAGCAAGGCGGCGATAGCCTGCTGGCGACCCGTCTGACCGGGCAACTTCATCAGGCAGGTTATGAAGCGCAATTAAGCGACCTGTTTAATCATCCCCGGCTGGCGGATTTTGCCGCCACGCTGCGGAAAACCGACGTCCCGGTCGAACAACCATTCGTCCACTCCCCTGAAGATCGCTACCAGCCCTTTGCGCTTACCGACGTGCAGCAGGCTTACCTGGTGGGGCGTCAGCCGGGCTTTGCCCTGGGCGGCGTCGGCTCACATTTCTTTGTTGAATTTGAAATTGCCGATCTGGATCTCACCCGGTTGGAGACGGTCTGGAACCGATTAATCGCCCGCCACGATATGCTACGCGCCGTCGTGCGTGATGGACAGCAACAGGTGCTCGAACAGACGCCTCGCTGGGTAATACCCGCACACATCCTCCATACGCCTGAAGAGGCGTTGCAGGTGCGCGAAAAACTGGCCCATCAGGTACTCAACCCCGAAGTCTGGCCGGTATTCGATCTCCAGGTCGGATACGTGGACGGGATGCCTGCCCGCCTGTGGCTGTGTCTGGATAACCTGTTACTTGACGGTCTGAGCATGCAGATCCTGCTGGCGGAGCTGGAGCACGGCTACCGCTACCCGCAACAGCTGCTTCCGCCGCTGCCCGTCACCTTCAGGGATTATCTGCAACAACCCTCGCTACAGTCGCCCAATCCAGATTCTCTGGCATGGTGGCAGGCGCAGCTTGATGATATTCCTCCGGCGCCTGCGTTGCCGCTGCGCTGCTTGCCTCAGGAGGTTGAAACACCGCGCTTCGCCCGCCTGAACGGCGCACTGGACAGCGCGCGCTGGCATCGGCTGAAAAAACGGGCGGCTGACGCCCATCTCACCCCGTCGGCCGTACTGTTGTCGGTGTGGTCAACGGTTCTCTCTGCATGGAGTGCACAGCCTGAGTTCACGCTTAACCTTACGCTTTTCGACAGGCGACCGCTGCACCCGCAAATCAACCAGATTCTGGGCGATTTCACCTCGCTGATGCTGCTGAGCTGGCATCCCGGCGAAAGCTGGCTGCACAGCGCGCAGTCACTACAGCAGCGGCTGAGCCAGAACCTCAACCACCGCGATGTGTCAGCCATCCGCGTGATGCGTCAACTGGCGCAACGGCAAAACGTGCCTGCCGTTCCGATGCCCGTCGTCTTTACCAGCGCACTGGGCTTTGAGCAGGATAACTTCCTCGCCCGGCGTAATCTGCTCAAACCGGTCTGGGGCATCTCCCAGACGCCGCAGGTCTGGCTCGATCACCAGATTTATGAATCCGAAGGCGAACTGCGCTTTAACTGGGATTTTGTCGCCGCGCTGTTTCCTGCCGGGCAGGTGGAGCGCCAGTTTGAACAGTATTGCGCATTGCTAAACCGAATGGCCGAGGATGAAAGCGGCTGGCAACTGCCGCTCGCCGCGCTGGTGCCTCCCGTTAAACACGCAGGGCAATGCGCAGAGCGCTCACCGCGCGTATGCCCTGAGCACTCTCAGCCACACATTGCGGCGGACGAGAGCACCGTCAGCCTGATTTGCGACGCCTTCCGCGAGGTGGTTGGCGAGTCTGTCACGCCCGCAGAAAACTTCTTTGAGGCGGGCGCAACGTCGCTGAATCTGGTGCAACTGCACGTTTTGTTACAACGTCACGAATTTTCCACCCTGACGTTGCTTGACCTCTTCACCCACCCTTCTCCTGCTGCCCTGGCCGATTATCTGGCCGGCGTCGCCACGGTGGAGAAAACAAAACGACCTCGCCCTGTTCGCCGTCGTCAGCGGCGGATATAGCGCGAAGCAAACTGATTTTCCCCGGAACGCCATCGCGAACGCATGGCGTTCCATTGACTTTGTGAATCTTAGGAAACGGGACCGATTATGGATAACTTGCGCTTCTCTTCTGCGCCGACAGCAGATTCCATTGATGCATCGATCGCTCAACACTACCCGGACTGCGAACCTGTCGCGGTTATCGGCTACGCCTGCCATTTTCCTGAATCGCCGGATGGCGAAACGTTCTGGCAAAATCTGCTGGAAGGTCGTGAATGCAGCCGACGCTTTACGCGCGAAGAGCTTCTGGCCGTCGGTCTGGATGCCGCCATCATTGACGATCCTCATTATGTCAATATCGGTACGGTGTTAGACAACGCCGACTGCTTCGACGCCACCCTGTTTGGCTATTCGCGACAGGAAGCGGAGTCGATGGACCCGCAGCAGCGCCTGTTTTTGCAGGCGGTCTGGCATGCGCTGGAACATGCCGGTTATGCCCCCGGCGCCGTCCCCCATAAGACCGGCGTTTTCGCCTCTTCCCGGATGAGTACCTACCCCGGTCGCGAAGCATTGAACGTGACAGAAGTCGCGCAGGTAAAAGGTCTGCAATCTCTGATGGGCAATGATAAAGACTATATTGCCACCCGCGCCGCGTACAAACTCAACCTGCACGGCCCGGCGTTATCGGTACAGACCGCCTGCTCCAGCTCGCTGGTTGCCGTGCATCTGGCCTGTGAAAGCCTGCGCGCAGGCGAATCCGATATGGCGGTTGCCGGCGGCGTGGCGCTCTCTTTCCCCCAGCAGGCAGGCTACCGCTACCAGCCCGGAATGATTTTCTCTCCTGATGGTCACTGTCGTCCCTTTGACGCCTCGGCTGAGGGCACCTGGGCCGGTAACGGTCTCGGCTGCGTGGTGCTGCGTCGCCTGAGAGACGCGCTGCTGTCAGGCGATCCGATTATCTCGGTGATCCTCTCCAGCGCGGTCAACAACGACGGCAACAGAAAGGTCGGCTATACCGCCCCTTCCGTCGCAGGGCAACAAGCAGTCATCGAAGAGGCGTTAATGCTGGCGGCCATCGACGACAGGCAGGTAGGTTACATTGAAACCCACGGCACCGGCACACCGCTGGGCGACGCGATTGAAATTGAAGCGTTACGCAACGTCTATGCGCCTCGCCCGCAGGATCAGCGCTGTGCGCTCGGTTCCGTGAAAAGTAACATGGGCCATCTGGATACCGCGGCGGGCATTGCCGGACTGCTGAAAACCGTTCTGGCAGTCAGTCGCGGGCAAATTCCTCCCTTACTGAATTTTCACACCCCCAACCCGGCACTGAAACTTGAAGAGAGCCCCTTTACCATACCGGTGTCGGCACAGGCATGGCAGGACGAAATGCGCTATGCGGGCGTCTCCTCCTTTGGTATTGGCGGCACCAACTGCCATATGATCGTCGCCTCGCTGCCCGCCGCGCTCAACGCGCGCCTCCCCAATACGGATAGCGGCAGAAAAAGTACCGCGCTGCTGCTCAGCGCCGCCAGCGACAGCGCGTTGCGGCGGCTGGCGACGGATTATGCCGGGGCGCTGAGAGAGAATGCGGATGCCAGCTCTCTGGCCTTCACAGCCCTGCACGCGCGCCGTCTCGATCTCCCCTTCCGCCTGGCGGCGCCATTAAACCGTGAAACCGCCGAGGCGCTCAGCGCCTGGGCTAGTGAGAAATCGGGGGCGCTGGTTTACAGCGGCCACGGCGCCAGCGGCAAGCAGGTGTGGCTGTTTACCGGCCAGGGCTCGCACTGGCGCACTATGGGTCAAACGATGTACCAGCACTCAACGGCGTTTGCCGACACGCTGGATCGCTGTTTTTCCGCCTGTAGCGAAATGCTCACGCCGTCACTGCGCGAAGCGATGTTTAACCCCGATTCGGCGCAGCTGGACAATATGGCCTGGGCGCAGCCGGCGATTGTCGCGTTTGAAATCGCGATGGCGGCGCACTGGCGTGCTGAAGGACTGAAGCCAGACTTCGCCATTGGGCATTCCGTCGGTGAATTTGCCGCTGCCGTTGTCTGCGGACACTATACGATTGAACAGGTCATGCCACTGGTTTGTCGGCGCGGCGCGCTAATGCAGCAGTGCGCAAGCGGCGCGATGGTGGCGGTATTTGCAGACGAAGACACGCTGATGCCGCTGGCTCGCCAGTTTGAGCTGGATCTCGCCGCCAACAACGGTACGCAACATACGGTATTTTCCGGGCCGGAAGCCCGTCTCGCGGTATTTTGCGCCACGCTCTCGCAGCATGACATTAACTATCGTCGCCTGAGCGTAACCGGTGCGGCGCACTCCGCTTTACTGGAGCCGATACTCGATCGGTTCCAGGACGCCTGCGCGGGACTGCACGCGGAGCCGGGGCAAATACCGATTATTTCCACGCTCACCGCCGACGTCATTGATGAGTCAACGCTCAACCAGGCGGATTACTGGCGCCGACACATGCGCCAGCCGGTGCGTTTTATCCAGAGTATTCAGGTGGCGCATCAGCTCGGCGCCCGCGTTTTTCTGGAGATGGGGCCCGATGCCCAGTTGGTTGCTTGCGGGCAGCGCGAATACCGCGATAACGCATACTGGATAGCCAGCGCCCGGCGTAACAAAGAGGCGAGCGATGTCCTCAATCAGGCCCTGCTCCAGCTTTACGCTGCCGGCGTCGCCCTACCGTGGGCCGACCTGCTGGCGGGCGATGGACAACGTATCGCTGCGCCATGTTATCCGTTTGATACTGAGCGTTACTGGAAAGAGCGCGTCTCCCCGGCCTGCGAGCCTGCCGACGCAGCGCTGTCTGCCGGGCTGGAGGTGGCGAGTCGCGCCGCGACAGCGCTCGATCTCCCTCGCCTGGAAGCGCTTAAACAGTGCGCCACGCGACTGCACGCCATCTACGTCGATCAACTGGTACAACGCTGTACCGGCGATGCCATTGAGAACGGCGTGGACGCCATGACCATCATGCGCCGTGGACGTCTGCTACCCCGCTACCAGCAGCTACTCCAGCGCCTGCTGAATAACTGCGTGGTCGACGGCGATTACCGCTGCACCGACGGGCGATACGTCCGCGCCCGCCCCATTGAACATCAACAGCGGGAATCACTGCTGACGGAACTTGCCGGTTATTGTGAAGGTTTTCAGGCTATTCCCGACACCATCGCCCGTGCCGGCGATCGGTTATATGAAATGATGAGCGGCGCGGAAGAACCGGTGGCGATTATCTTCCCGCAAAGCGCCTCCGACGGCGTGGAAGTGCTGTATCAGGAATTCAGCTTTGGCCGCTATTTCAACCAAATCGCCGCCGGGGTATTACGCGGCATTGTCCAGACGCGTCAGCCCCGCCAGCCGTTGCGTATTCTTGAAGTTGGCGGCGGAACCGGCGGCACCACCGCGTGGCTGCTGCCGGAACTCAACGGCGTTCCGGCACTGGAGTACCATTTCACCGATATCTCGGCGCTGTTCACCCGTCGCGCCCAGCAGAAATTCGCCGACTATGATTTTGTGAAGTATAGCGAGCTGGATCTCGAAAAAGAGGCGCAGTCTCAGGGTTTCCAGGCACAGTCTTACGATCTTATCGTGGCAGCGAACGTAATTCACGCCACCCGCCATATTGGCCGCACGCTCGATAATCTGCGCCCCCTGCTCAAGCCGGGCGGGCGCCTGCTGATGCGCGAAATCACCCAGCCAATGCGTCTGTTTGACTTCGTTTTCGGCCCGCTGGTTCTTCCGCTACAGGATCTCGACGCCCGCGAAGGTGAGTTATTCCTCACCACCGCTCAGTGGCAACAACAGTGCCGCCACGCCGGATTCAGCAAAGTGGCGTGGCTACCGCAGGATGGCAGCCCGACCGCCGGGATGAGCGAACATATCATTCTCGCCACGCTGCCCGGTCAGGCGGTTAGCGCCGTAACATTCACCGCGCCATCAGAACCCGTGTTGGGGCAGGCGCTGACGGATAACGGTGATTATCTCGCCGACTGGTCTGATTGCGCAGGTCAGCCCGAACGGTTTAACGCCCGCTGGCAGGAGGCCTGGCGTCTGCTTTCACAGCGTCATGGCGACGCTCTACCTGTGGAACCGCCCCCCGTCGCCGCCCCGGAGTGGCTGGGGAAGGTTCGCTTAAGCTGGCAAAACGAAGCCTTTTCCCGCGGTCAGATGCGCGTTGAAGCCCGTCATCCTGCTGGCGAGTGGCTGCCGCTATCGCCCGCCGAGCCTCTTCCTGCGCCGCAAACGCATTATCAATGGCGCTGGACGCCCCTCAACGTCGCCAGCATTGACCATCCGCTTACCTTTAGCTTCAGCGCCGGTACGCTTGCGCGCAGCGACGAGCTGGCGCAATACGGCATCATTCACGATCCGCACGCCTCTTCACGACTGATGATTGTTGAGGAGAGCGAGGATACGCTGGCCTTAGCGGAGAAAGTGATAGCAGCGCTCACCGCCAGCGCAGCCGGATTGATTGTGGTTACTCGCCGCGCGTGGCGAGTCGAGGAAAATGAAGCACTCTCTGCATCCCATCACGCGCTATGGGCCTTGCTTCGCGTCGCGGCCAACGAACAGCCGGAACGGTTGCTTGCCGCCATCGATCTCGCCGAAAACACCCCGTGGGAAACGCTGCATCAAGGGTTGAGTGCAGTCTCACTATCACAGCGCTGGCTCGCCGCACGGGGTGACACCCTTTGGCTTCCTTCACTGTCGCCCAATACGGGATGCGCCGCTGAATTACCGGCAAACGTGTTTACCGGCGATAGCCGCTGGCATCTGGTGACCGGAGCGTTTGGCGGATTAGGCCGCCTTGCCGTGAACTGGCTCAGAGAAAAAGGGGCGCGACGCATCGCCCTGCTGGCACCGCGCGTGGATGAGTCATGGCTACGCGACGTGGAGGGCGGGCAGACGCGCGTCTGCCGTTGTGATGTGGGCGATGCCGGGCAACTGGCCACGGTTCTTGACGATCTGGCGGCCAACGGCGGCATTGCCGGAGCGATTCATGCCGCTGGCGTATTGGCTGACGCGCCCTTGCAGGAGCTTGATGACCACCAGCTGGCTGCCGTTTTCGCGGTAAAAGCGCAGGCGGCAAGCCAACTGTTGCAAACCCTGCGCAACCACGACGGACGCTATCTTATTCTCTACTCTTCCGCTGCCGCCACCCTCGGCGCGCCGGGTCAGAGCGCCCATGCGCTGGCCTGCGGCTACCTGGACGGGCTGGCCCAGCAGTTTTCCACCCTTGATGCGCCGAAAACGCTCTCTGTCGCCTGGGGCGCATGGGGAGAAAGCGGTCGGGCGGCCACGCCGGAAATGCTGGCGACGCTCGCCAGCCGAGGTATGGGCGCGTTAAGCGATGCCGAAGGCTGCTGGCACCTGGAACAGGCGGTGATGCGCGGCGCCCCGTGGCGACTGGCGATGCGCGTTTTTACCGACAAAATGCCCCCGTTACAACAGGCTCTGTTTAACATCAGCGCCACAGAAAAAGCCGCAACGCCGGTCATTCCTCCTGCTGATGACAACGCCTTTAACGGCAGCCTGAGCGATGAAACAGCGGTGATGGCATGGCTGAAAAAGCGGATTGCGGTTCAGCTAAGGCTGAGCGATCCGGCGTCACTGCATCCAAACCAGGATCTGTTGCAACTCGGCATGGACTCGCTGCTCTTCCTTGAACTCAGTAGCGATATTCAGCACTACCTGGGCGTACGCATCAATGCGGAACGGGCGTGGCAGGATCTGTCTCCTCATGGACTCACGCAGCTTATCTGTTCTAAGCCAGAGGCGACGCCTGCCGCTTCGCAGCCGGAAGTGTTGCGGCACGACGCCGACGAGCGTTATGCGCCCTTCCCTTTGACGCCCATTCAGCACGCCTACTGGCTGGGGCGAACCCACCTCATTGGCTATGGCGGCGTCGCCTGTCACGTCCTGTTTGAGTGGGATAAACGCCACGATGAGTTCGATCTCGCCATACTGGAGAAAGCATGGAACCAGCTCATCGCACGCCACGATATGTTGCGTATGGTGGTTGATGCCGACGGGCAGCAGCGAATCCTGGCGACAACGCCGGAGTATCACATCCCGCGTGACGATCTGCGCGCGCTTTCCCCGGAAGAACAGCGCATCGCGCTGGAAAAACGGCGGCATGAACTGAGCTATCGCGTTTTGCCTGCCGACCAGTGGCCTCTTTTTGAGCTGGTGGTCAGCGAAATCGACGATTGCCATTACCGTCTGCATATGAACCTCGACCTTTTGCAGTTTGATGTGCAGAGTTTTAAAGTCATGATGGACGACCTGGCGCAGGTCTGGCGCGGTGAAACGCTGGCGCCGCTCGCTATTACCTTCCGTGATTATGTGATGGCTGAACAGGCGCGCCGACAGACATCGGCATGGCACGATGCCTGGGATTACTGGCAGGAAAAACTGCCGCAACTGCCCTTAGCGCCAGAGCTGCCGGTGGTTGAGACGCCCCCGGAAACGCCACACTTCACCACCTTCAAATCGACGATCGGCAAGACAGAATGGCAGGCCGTGAAACAGCGCTGGCAGCAGCAAGGCGTCACACCGTCTGCCGCGCTGCTCACGCTGTTTGCCGCCACCCTTGAGCGCTGGAGCCGTACCACAACATTTACGCTGAACCTGACGTTCTTCAATCGCCAGCCGATCCATCCGCAAATCAACCAGTTGATTGGTGATTTTACCTCCGTCACGCTGGTTGATTTTAACTTCTCAGCGCCGGTGACGTTGCAAGAGCAGATGCAACAGACCCAACAGCGCCTCTGGCAAAACATGGCGCACAGTGAAATGAACGGTGTTGAGGTGATCCGTGAGCTGGGCCGCCTGCGCGGATCACAACGTCAACCGCTGATGCCGGTAGTGTTTACCAGTATGCTGGGGATGACGCTGGAAGGCATGACTATCGATCAGGCGATGAGCCATCTGTTCGGCGAACCCTGCTATGTATTCACGCAAACGCCGCAGGTCTGGCTGGATCATCAGGTCATGGAGAGCGACGGCGAGTTGATGTTTAGCTGGTACTGCATGGACAACGTGCTGGAACCCGGCGCTGCCGAGGCGATGTTTAATGACTATTGCGCCATCCTGCAAGCCGTCATCGCCGCCCCTGAAAGCCTGAAGACTCTCGCCAGCGGCATCGCCGGGCACATTCCCCGCCGACGCTGGCCGCTGAACGCGCAGGCGGACTACGACCTGCGGGATATTGAGCAGGCGACGCTCGAATACCCCGGCATCCGGCAGGCCAGAGCGGAAATAACCGAACAGGGCGCGTTGACGCTGGATATCGTGATGGCCGACGATCCGTCGCCATCAGCGGCGATGCCTGATGAGCACGAACTTACCCAACTGGCGCTGCCGTTGCCTGAGCAGGCGCAGCTTGATGAGCTGGAGGCGACCTGGCGCTGGCTGGAGGCGCGTGCGCTACAGGGGATCGCGGCTACGCTAAATCGTCACGGCCTGTTTACCACGCCGGAGATCGCCCATCGCTTTAGCGCAGTAGTACAGGCGCTGTCCGCGCAAGCGTCTCACCAGCGTCTGCTGCGCCAGTGGCTACAGTGTCTGACGGAAAGAGAGTGGTTAATCCGCGAAGGTGAAAGCTGGCGCTGCCGCATTCCGCTCAGCGAGATTCCTGAGCCTCAGGAAGCGTGCCCGCAAAGCCAATGGAGCCAGGCGCTGGCGCAGTATCTGGAAACCTGCATCGCCCGGCACGACGCCCTCTTCTCCGGGCAGTGTTCTCCGCTGGAATTGCTGTTCAACGAGCAGCATCGCGTTACCGACGCGCTGTATCGCGACAACCCCGCCAGCGCCTGTCTGAATCGCTATACCGCGCAGATTGCCGCCTTGTGCAGCGCAGAACGGATTCTGGAGGTTGGCGCCGGAACCGCAGCCACTACCGCGCCGGTGCTGAAGGCCACGCGGAACACGCGGCAGTCGTACCACTTCACGGACGTCTCCGCGCAGTTCCTCAATGACGCCAGAGCCCGTTTCCATGATGAATCGCAGGTGTCTTATGCCTTGTTCGACATCAACCAGCCGCTGGATTTCACCGCCCACCCGGAGGCGGGTTACGACCTGATCGTTGCCGTCAATGTGCTCCACGACGCCAGCCATGTCGTCCAGACGTTGCGCAGATTAAAACTGTTGCTGAAAGCCGGCGGACGTTTGCTGATCGTTGAAGCGACGGAGCGAAACAGCGTATTCCAGCTGGCGAGCGTGGGCTTTATTGAGGGATTAAGCGGATACCGCGATTTCCGCCGCCGGGATGAGAAACCGATGCTCACCCGCTCCGCATGGCAGGAGGTTCTCGTTCAGGCCGGGTTTGCAAACGAGCTGGCGTGGCCCGCGCAGGAATCGTCGCCGCTGCGCCAGCATCTGCTGGTAGCGCGTTCGCCTGGCGTAAATCGCCCGGATAAAAAAGCCGTGAGCCGCTATTTACAGCAGCGCTTTGGCACCGGTCTGCCCATTTTACAGATCCGGCAAAGAGAAGCGTTATTTACGCCGCTGCATGCCCCGTCTGATGCGCCGACTGAGCCAGCCAAACCCACGCCAGTTGCCGGGGGGAATCCGGCACTGGAAAAACAGGTGGCTGAACTCTGGCAATCGCTGCTGTCTCGCCCCGTGGCAAGGCATCACGACTTTTTCGAACTGGGCGGCGACAGCCTGATGGCGACAAGGATGGTCGCGCAGCTAAACCGGAGAGGGATTGCCAGGGCTAACCTTCAGGATCTGTTCAACCATTCGACGCTGAGCGACTTCTGCGCCCATCTACAGGCGGCTACGTCAGGAGAGGACAACCCGATACCCCTTTGCCCGGGCGACGGTGAGGAAACCCTGTTTGTCTTCCACGCTTCAGACGGCGATATCAGCGCCTGGCTGCCGCTCGCTAGCGCGTTGAACAGGCGCGTTTTCGGCCTGCAAGCAAAATCGCCGCAGCGCTTTGCCACGCTCGACCAGATGATCGATGAGTATGTCGGGTGCATCCGTCGTCAGCAGCCTCACGGCCCTTATGTGCTGGCGGGTTGGTCGTATGGCGCGTTTCTTGCGGCGGGCGCCGCACAGCGCCTGTACGCCAAAGGCAAGCAGGTTCGGATGGTGTTAATCGATCCCGTGTGCCGACAGGATTTCTGTTGCGCAAACCGGGCGGCCCTGCTGCGCCTGTTAGCCGAAGGACAAACGCCTCTGGCACTGCCCGAACATTTCGACCAGCAGACGCCCGACAGCCAGCTTGCCGACTTTATCAGCCTCGCTAAAACGGCCGGTATGGTGTCGCAAAACCTGACGCTGCAAGCGGCAGAAACGTGGCTCGACAACATCGCGCATCTGCTGCGTTTACTGACTGAGCATACGCCGGGCGAAAGCGTTCCGGTCCCCTGTCTCATGGTGTATGCCGCCGGGAGACCCGCGCGCTGGACGCCAGCAGAAACCGAGTGGCAGGGCTGGATAAACAACGCCGACGACGCTGTGATTGAAGCCAGCCACTGGCAAATCATGATGGAAGCCCCCCACGTTCAGGCTTGTGCGCAACACATTACGCGCTGGCTTTGCGCAACCTCAACGCAACCGGAGAACACGTTATGATGCCGTCCGCCTCCCCAAAACAACGCGTACTGATTGTGGGCGCCAAATTTGGCGAAATGTACCTGAATGCCTTTATGCAGCCCCCGGAGGGGCTGGAACTGGTCGGCCTGCTGGCGCAGGGAAGCGCCCGTTCAAGAGAGCTGGCTCATGCGTTTGGCATTCCGCTGTATACCTCGCCGGAACAGATAACCAGGATGCCGGATATCGCCTGTATTGTCGTGCGTTCGACCGTCGCCGGAGGAACCGGTACGCAGCTTGCCAGACACTTTCTGACGCGCGGCGTACACGTCATTCAGGAGCATCCCCTCCACCCGGATGACATCAGTTCCTTACAAACGCTGGCGCAGGAACAGGGCTGCTGCTATTGGGTAAACACGTTTTATCCGCATACGCGCGCGGGACGCACATGGCTTCGCGATGCGCAGCAGCTGCGTCGCTGCCTGGCTAAGACGCCGCCGGTAGTCCACGCCACCACCAGCCGACAGTTGCTCTACTCCACTCTGGATTTGTTGTTGCTGGCTCTGGGCGTTGATGCCGCCGCCGTGGAGTGCGACGTGGTTGGCAGCTTTAGCGATTTTCACTGTCTGAGACTCTTCTGGCCGGAGGGAGAAGCCTGCCTGCTGCTTCAGCGCTATCTCGATCCTGACGATCCAGATATGCATAGCCTTATCATGCACCGCCTGCTGCTGGGCTGGCCGGAAGGTCATCTTTCGCTGGAGGCGAGCTACGGCCCCGTCATCTGGTCATCCAGTCTGTATGTCGCAGACCATCAGCAGAACCCCCACAGTCTCTGGCGCAGACCGGAGATCCTGCGCGATCTGCCGGGTCTGACGCGCAGCGCGGCGCCCCTGAGCTGGCGCGACTGCTGCGAAACCGTCGGGCCGGAGGGCGTCAGCTGGTTGCTACACCAGTTGCGCAGCCATCTGGCGGGCGAACATCCACCAGCGGCCTGCCAAAGCGTACATCAGATCGCGTTATCACGTTTATGGCAGCAGATTTTACGTAAGACCGGCAATGCGGAGATCAGACGCCTGACGCCGCCGCACCACGACCGGTTAGCCGGTTTCTACAACGATGATGATAAGGAGGCGCTGTGACGCAATCTGCAATGTGCATCCCGCTGTGGCCCGCCCGGAACGGCAATACTGCGCATCTGGTCATGTGCCCTTTCGCTGGCGGCAGCAGTAGCGCGTTTCGCCACTGGCAAGCTGAGCAACTGGCTGATTGCGCGCTTTCTCTGGTGACCTGGCCGGGGCGCGATCGCCTTCGCCATCTGGAACCGCTCAGAAACATTACACAACTGGCGGCACTGCTGGCGAACGAGCTGGAAGCATCCGTATCGCCTGACACGCCGCTTTTACTCGCCGGGCACAGCATGGGGGCGCAGGTGGCGTTTGAAACCTGCCGACTTCTGGAGCAACGGGGGCTTGCGCCACAAGGACTGATTATTTCCGGGTGCCATGCCCCGCATCTGCATTCTGAACGCCAGCTCAGCCATCGCGATGATGCCGACTTTATCGCTGAGCTGATAGACATTGGCGGATGTTCTCCTGAACTGCGGGAAAACCAGGAATTAATGTCGCTGTTTCTTCCTCTTCTGCGCGCTGATTTTTACGCCACCGAGAGCTATCACTACGACTCGCCCGACGTCTGTCCGCCGCTGCGCACGCCTGCGCTGTTATTGTGCGGCAGCCACGATCGCGAAGCCTCCTGGCAGCAGGTCGATGCCTGGCGTCAGTGGCTGAGCCACGTTACAGGCCCGGTGGTGATTGACGGCGATCATTTCTATCCCATTCAACAAGCCCGGTCCTTTTTTACGCAGATTGTCCGCCATTTTCCCCACGCATTTTCTGCAATGACCGCGTGGCAAAAACAGCCCAGTACTTCAGAAAGGTGACGCATGAATTCTTCCTTTGAATCTCTGATTGAACAGTATCCCTTACCCATTGCCGAACAGTTGCGCCACTGGGCGGCCCGTTATGCCTCGCGAATTGCCGTCGTTGATGCAAAGGGGTCGTTAACCTACAGCGCGCTTGATGCACAAGTTGACGAACTTGCCGCAGGTCTGTCATCACTGGGTTTGCGTTCGGGGGAGCATGTAATTGTGCAGCTTCCCAACGACAACGCGTTTGTTACCCTGCTGTTCGCCTTGTTAAGACTGGGCGTTATCCCCGTGCTGGCGATGCCCTCGCAACGGGCTCTGGATATCGACGCGCTGATTGAGCTGGCGCAACCCGTCGCTTACGTTATTCACGGGGAAAACCTCGCAGAGCTGGCCCGACAGATGGCGCACAAACACGCCTGCTTGCGTCATGTTCTGGTCGCTGGAGAGACCGTGAGCGACGATTTTACGCCGCTCTTCTCCCTTCACGGTGAGCGACAGGCATGGCCGCAGCCTGATGTTTCCGCCACCGCGTTGTTGTTGCTCTCAGGCGGCACAACCGGCACGCCCAAACTCATCCCGCGCCGACATGCCGACTATAGCTATAACTTCAGCGCTTCTGCTGAACTGTGCGGCATCAGCCAACAGAGCGTGTATCTCGCCGTCCTCCCGGTGGCGCATAACTTTCCGCTGGCCTGCCCCGGTATTCTGGGAACGCTTGCCTGCGGCGGAAAAGTGGTGCTGACCGACAGCACCAGCTGTGATGAGGTGATGCCTTTAATCGCGCAGGAAAGAGTGACTCACGTCGCCCTGGTTCCGGCGCTGGCGCAATTATGGGTGCAGGCCAGGGAGTGGGAAGACAGCGACCTTTCGTCGCTGCGCGTCATTCAGGCAGGCGGCGCCCGGCTCGACCCGACGCTTGCTGAGCAGGTTATCGCCACCTTTGACTGTACCCTGCAACAGGTTTTCGGTATGGCGGAAGGCCTGCTCTGTTTTACCCGGCTGGACGATCCGCATGCCACCATTCTCCACAGCCAGGGGCGCCCGTTGTCCCCTCTGGATGAAATCCGCATCGTTGATCAAGACGAGAACGACGTCGCGCCGGGCGAAACCGGGCAATTGTTAACGCGCGGCCCTTATACCATTTCGGGCTATTACCGCGCCCCTGCCCACAACACGCAGGCCTTTACCGCGCAAGGGTTTTACCGCACAGGCGACAATGTCAGGCTGGATGAGGTGGGGAACCTGCACGTTGAGGGACGCATAAAAGAGCAGATCAACCGCGCCGGAGAAAAAATAGCCGCGGCTGAAGTGGAATCGGCACTGCTGCGTTTAGCGGAAGTGCAAGATTGCGCGGTGGTCGCCGCGCCGGACACGCTGCTTGGCGAGCGGATTTGCGCGTTTATCATCGCGCAGCAGGTGCCAACTGACTATCAGCAGTTGCGTCAACAACTGACCCGTATGGGGCTCAGCGCGTGGAAAATTCCTGACCAAATCGAGTTTCTTGACCACTGGCCGCTCACCGCCGTCGGCAAGATAGACAAAAAACGCCTGACGGCTCTCGCCGTCGACCGTTATCGCCATTCTGCCCAATAAGCGCAAACCGACCCGAAACAGGTTGAAATAAACCCGTTTCGGGTAGCACTACTATTAGAAATAGTTATCATTTTCAATTCACCATTGTCGGTATTTTTTGGCGTTTCGCCGTCTTACAGGGACTCACAACAATGAAAATGACACGGCTTTATCCTCTGGCCTTGGGGGGATTATTGCTCCCCGCCATTGCTAATGCCCAGACTTCACAGCAAGACGAAAGCACGCTGGTGGTTACCGCCAGTAAACAATCTTCCCGCTCGGCATCAGCCAACAACGTCTCGTCTACTGTTGTCAGCGCGCCGGAATTAAGCGACGCCGGCGTCACCGCCAGCGACAAACTCCCCAGAGTCTTGCCCGGGCTCAATATTGAAAATAGCGGCAACATGCTTTTTTCGACGATCTCGCTACGCGGCGTCTCTTCAGCGCAGGACTTCTATAACCCCGCCGTCACCCTGTATGTCGATGGCGTCCCTCAGCTTTCCACCAACACCATCCAGGCGCTTACCGATGTGCAAAGCGTGGAGTTGCTGCGAGGCCCACAGGGAACGTTATATGGCAAAAGCGCTCAGGGCGGGATCATCAACATCGTCACCCAGCAGCCGGACAGCACGCCGCGCGGCTATATTGAAGGCGGCGTCAGTAGCCGCGACAGTTATCGAAGTAAGTTCAACCTGAGCGGCCCCATTCAGGATGGCCTGCTGTACGGCAGCGTCACCCTGTTACGCCAGGTTGATGACGGCGACATGATTAACCCCGCGACGGGAAGCGATGACTTAGGCGGCACCCGCGCCAGCATAGGGAATGTGAAACTGCGTCTGGCGCCGGACGATCAGCCCTGGGAAATGGGCTTTGCCGCCTCACGCGAATGTACCCGCGCCACCCAGGACGCCTATGTGGGATGGAATGATATTAAGGGCCGTAAGCTGTCGATCAGCGATGGTTCACCAGACCCGTACATGCGGCGCTGCACTGACAGCCAGACCCTGAGTGGGAAATACACCACCGATGACTGGGTTTTCAACCTGATCAGCGCCTGGCAGCAGCAGCATTATTCGCGCACCTTCCCTTCAGGTTCGTTAATCGTCAATATGCCTCAGCGCTGGAATCAGGATGTGCAGGAGCTGCGCGCTGCAACCCTGGGCGATGCGCATACCGTTGATATGGTGTTTGGGCTGTACCGGCAGAACACCCGCGAGAAGTTAAATTCAGCCTACGACATGCCGACAATGCCTTATTTAAGCAGTACCGGCTATACCACCGCTGAAACGCTGGCCGCATACAGTGACCTGACCTGGCATTTAACCGATCGTTTTGATATCGGCGGCGGCGTGCGCTTCTCGCATGATAAATCCAGTACACAATATCACGGCAGCATGCTCGGCAACCCGTTTGGCGACCAGGGTAAGAGCAATGACGATCAGGTGCTCGGGCAGCTATCCGCAGGCTATATGCTGACCGATGACTGGAGAGTGTATACCCGTGTAGCCCAGGGATATAAACCTTCCGGGTACAACATCGTGCCTACTGCGGGTCTTGATGCCAAACCGTTCGTCGCCGAGAAATCCATCAACTATGAACTTGGCACCCGCTACGAAACCGCTGACGTCACGCTGCAAGCCGCGACGTTTTATACCCACACCAAAGACATGCAGCTTTACTCTGGCCCGGTCGGGATGCAGACATTAAGCAATGCGGGTAAAGCCGACGCCACCGGCGTTGAGCTTGAAGCGAAGTGGCGGTTTGCGCCAGGCTGGTCATGGGATATCAATGGCAACGTGATCCGTTCCGAATTCACCAATGACAGTGAGTTGTATCACGGTAACCGGGTGCCGTTCGTACCACGTTATGGCGCGGGAAGCAGCGTGAACGGCGTGATTGATACGCGCTATGGCGCACTGATGCCCCGACTGGCGGTTAATCTGGTCGGGCCGCATTATTTCGATGGCGACAACCAGTTGCGGCAAGGCACCTATGCCACCCTGGACAGCAGCCTGGGCTGGCAGGCGACTGAACGGATGAACATTTCCGTCTATGTCGATAACCTGTTCGACCGTCGTTACCGTACCTATGGCTACATGAACGGCAGCAGCGCCGTCGCGCAGGTCAATATGGGTCGCACCGTCGGTATCAATACGCGAATTGATTTCTTCTGATTATTGTAAAAGGGATACCGAAAAGGTATCCCTTTTACACCACTAGTTAAAACCAGTAACTCAGCAGAGTCGCAAAAAATATTAATCCATAGTGATTATTTAAACAATGAAATTGCGATTAGGATAAATAGATTTAACTTTCTCGTTCCTTTCTCTCCTTATACTAAAGAAATAATCATATCAAAATAAAAATTCACAACAGTGCAACATTAAAAAATACAACCAACAAACAATCCTATATACAAGGCACATCTCCAGAATATAAAAGCACAGACAAACAACCTAAAAAAACAACCCCATACATATAAATTATTTTATAGGTAAAATAGATTATATATTCTCATAGCTACCATAAACTATACTAGCCTGAACTATATTTATTCTGCTGCAATCAATGCATACATAACACAAATATCACTCAGGTACACTACTCAAACCACGCTGGGATTTTTCCTCAAGTTATAATCATCACCCCGAAAATCATTCGGCATTTACTCATTAAATAGTCACCCCATAGGCCTGTACATGTTTACTCAGAAATATACATCCTTTTCTCTGTCATAAACCCTCTGATTAATCATAAATAAATACTTGTGACACCAATCTTTTTCCTTAACGGAACGAATTGTTGTGTAGAAGGAGATAATATTATGTCAAAAAAATATCAGCCATTGCTTATAACTCATTATATGTCAACATGGGTCACTATAACGGAAGCAGTTGAGATCACTACCAAAGCCATAAAACAAAAAATTACTCCTAGCGATATTTATCGTCATGCCTTGAGTGGCAACATCCTACTATCGGTCTATTTCCAGTCTCCTGTGATACTTAAGAAGATACAAACTTTTAATGGAAAAATAAAATTCAGGCAGTTTGTGGGAGACCTACTTGATAAACTATGCATGCTTGACAGGGACGGTTTTATTTATGGTCAAAATTTAAGACTCTGTACAGAAGCCAGATATATTTGTCCTGTGCAACAAATTATAGATACCCCCCTGTTACGCAAACTCAACCAGTTTCGTACGTTTGTTCGTAATGTCCGCCCGGGTGATGAACTGGATGTCCCGGCACAAGTTAGTGAAAAAAATTTAACCCCGCCGCCGGGTAACAGCAGTGGCAACCTTGAGCAACAGATAGCCAGTACTTCACAGCTAATTGGATCTCTGCTCGCCGAAGATATGAACAGCGAGCAAGCGGCAAACATAGCACGTGGATGGGCCTCTTCTCAGGCTTCAGGGGTAATGACAGACTGGTTAAGCCGCTTCGGTACCGCAAGAATCACGCTGGGCGTGGATGAAGATTTCAGCCTGAAGAACTCCCGTGACGGCAACCCTCGAAAATGGCGATTCGATGCAACAAACAGTGAACTATGTGCCGAACGTTACGAATGCTGAAATCACGCTGGCAGCCTCGAAGGATCCGGTGATTGCCGACAATAACGATCTCACGACACTAACAGCACCGTCGCTGATACAGAGGGCAATGCGATAGCCAACACTGAGGTAACATTTACTCTACCGGAAGATGTGAAGGCGAACTTCACGCTGAGCGATGGCGACAAAGCGGTTACTGATGCCGATGGCAAAGCGAAAGTCACGCTGAAAGGTACAAAAGCAGGCGCTCATACCGTGACAGCATCGATGGTTGGCGGTAAGAGTGAGCAGTTGGTGGTGAACTTTACTGCGGATACGCTCACTGCGCAGGTTAATCTTAACGTTACCGAGGACAATTTCATCGCCAATAACATTGGAATGACCAGGCTACAGGCAACAGTGACTGATGGAAACGGCAACCCAGTAGAAGGTATAAAAGTTAATTTCCGCGGAACCTCCGTCACGCTAAGCAGCACCAGCGTTGAAACGGATGATCAGGTTTTCGCTGAAATTCTTGTGACAAGCACCGAGGTCGGACTAAAAACAGTTTCAGCCTCTCTGGCAGATAAACCTACTGAAGTCATCTCGCGATTACTGAATGCCAAGGTAGATGTTAATTCTGCGACGATTACCAGTCAGGAGATACCTGAAGGTCAGGTCATGGTCGCACAAGACATAGCAGTTAAAGCTCACGTTAACGACCAGTTTGGCAACCCGGTGACGCATCAACCCACGACATTCAGTGCAGCGCCATCCTCGCAAATGATCATCAGCCAGAATACGGTCTCTACTAATACGCAGGGAGTAGCCGAGGTCACCATGACGCCTGAAAGAAACGGCTCGTATACTGTAAAAGCATCCCTAGCGAATGGAGCTTCACTTGAGAAACAACTGGAGGCTATTGATGAAAAACTGACACTCACGTCCAGTCCGCTTATCGGTGTCAATGCTCCTAAAGGCGCTACTCTGACGGCAACGCTAACCTCTGCAAATGGCACTCCAGTGGAGGGTCAGGTCATCAACTTTAGCGTAACGCTAGAAGGTGCGACGTTAAGTGGCGGAAAAGTGAGAATCAACTCTTCAGGTCAGGCTCCAGTCGTTCTGACCAGCAATAAAGTCGGTACATATACGGTGACTGCATCGTTCCATAACGGCGTCACAATACAGACACAGACAACCGTGAAGGTTACTGGCAACCCAAGCACCGCACATGTTGCTAGCTTTATCGCTGATCCGTCGACTATCGCCGCCACCAACAGTGATTTAAGTACCTTAAAGGAAACGGTTGAGGATGGCAGTGGTAACCTGATCGAAGGTCTCACTGTGTACTTCGCCTTAAAAAGCGGCTCCACCACATTAACGTCATTAACAGCCGTGACCGATCAAAACGGAATCGCGACAACAAACGTGAGATGAGCGATAACAGGGAGCGTCACTGTAAGCGCAGTCATAAGCGCAGGTGGAATGCAAACAGTAGATATATCGCTAGTGGCAGTCCCAGCAGACGCCTCGCAGTCCATCCTTAAGAACAACCAGTCATCACTGAAAGGGGACTTTACCGATAGTGCTGAGCTACATCTTGTTCTGCACGATATATCAGGCAATCCGATCAAAGTTTCTGAAGGGATGGAATTTGTGCAATCAGGTACAAACGTGCCCTATATGAAAATTAGCGCAATTGATTACAGTCAAAATATCAACGGTGATTACAAAGCTACTGTTACAGGAGACGGAGAGGGTATCGCAACGCTGATCCCCGTATTGAATGGTGTTCATCAGGCGGGCCTGAGTACCACGATAGAATTCATTAGCGCGGAAACCAGACCAATGACCGGTACAGTGTCAGTGAATGGTGCAAACCTACCGACAGCTTCATTCCCTTCGCAGGGATTTACCGGGGCGTATTATCAGTTGAATAATGACAACTTTGCACCAGGAAAAACGGCGGCTGATTATTCGTTTTCAAGCTCGGCCTCCTGGGTAGGCGTTGATGCTACTGGTAAAGTGACATTCAAAAATGACGGTGATAGCAATACTGTAATAATCACAGCGCCCCCAAGATCCGGTGGTGCTATTTACCAAACAGTTCCTCCTGAATCGCGTTCGGTGTGACTATGATCATTTTCGGTGAGTATTGCTTTGATCCAAAGGCTGGTTTTCTGTGATGATTGACCAGCCTCAGAGTATTGATGACACCACCGTTCATAACAGATCGGCATTACTATGCATAAGTACTGCCTCAAATTCTCGCCAAAACACTTTTTAATGCCTTTGCGAATTCATCCAGACTTATATTGTCAATTTTTTGCCCAACGACGACTGACTCCGAAACATCGGCCATTGCGGGCCATCGCGTTTTGTAATCAGCATAAATTGCAACAACAGGGGTATTATAGGCACTTGCCATATGTAATATTGAGGTGTCAGGAGTTATTGCAATATAAGCATCTTTTATGATTGCTGCTGAACGTTTAATCGAGGGTGATAAGGATAAACGGTAGACATTATTATAACAATCCACTAATGCCCTGGCTTTATCTTCCCCTTTGGGTCCATAAACGATCACTATTGGAATATCTGTTTCACTTTGAATTTTTGCTATTAGATTTTCTGCAATCGATAATGAAAATGTACGTTCCTGCGAGCTACCGTCTAAATTGAGCGCAATGTAAGATCCTAACGATCGCATTTCCTCGCGTACCTCATCGAGTACATCATCGCTTAATGGCAATTCATATATTGACCTGACTGCCGGAAAACCCGCCTCACGCATCATAAATGCCCATGTCATGGGTACAGGAGCCCGGAGATTCTGATCCATCCGGGACGCGTTCTTACACAAAGGGGAATAGCACTTCATGGTTAAACCGACGACCTGGAAATTCGTTTTTGCTTTCAACTGACTGATAAATATCATCGTTTTCAGGTTCTTTTTACGCATCGCCTCTATACAAAGATCCGGCGTACCGTATTGCAGTGTTATGTTCTTCGCTAAATCTTTTATTTCTTTTAATGTTGCGTGATCCTGCATAGTCATTGTGACTAATGTTAATTTAGTCTGTTCAAGTTTGAGCGCATTAAAGACTTCTAAATTAATTGTCGACGTAACAATTAATAGATGCTTAATTTTATGCAATTCAAGCGCCCGAATAACAGGAAAGATGGCCATAGCATCGCCAATCTGATCGCGAATATGTATGACAACAAAGTCTGTTTTTTCAATATTAAAATTATAAGCTTTATAATCGTAGTAACTAAATGCAATACGTCTCAACAATGATACTAAAAACATAACTAACCTCGCCTCCCTACTGGTTATAATGCAATGCAGTCTATCAGAATCATCAGGGTGCAATTTTGTGCATATGCGGACTTTTATGTTTCATATCTCGAACCTGTGGGTCCTCTGCTTAATCCTTAAACAACACCAGCAACTCCTGCGCTTTCATCTTCCATCGAATTTTTCATGTTGCCGCTAATCAGCCATAAAATCATTTGCAGATGCGCTCTGTCGAGGTAGTCTCATAAGGTTCGTTTATAGATCGACGGCAATGTGAGTTACCTTTTCCATACTAATTATAAAAAGACAGTACAAACAGGATCATTATGGACTCCACGCTCATCTCCACTCGTCCCGATGAAGGGACGCTTTCGTTAAGTCGCGCCCGACGAGCTGCGTTAGGCAGTTTCGCTGGTGCCGTCGTCGACTGGTATGATTTTTTACTCTATGGCATTACCGCCGCACTGGTGTTTAATCGCGAGTTTTTCCCGCAAGTAAGCCCGGCGATGGGAACGCTCGCCGCATTTGCCACCTTTGGTGTCGGCTTCCTTTTCCGACCGCTCGGCGGTGTCATTTTCGGTCACTTTGGTGACCGGCTGGGACGTAAGCGCATGTTAATGCTGACCGTCTGGATGATGGGCATCGCGACAGCCTTGATTGGTATTCTTCCTTCATTCTCGACCATTGGGTGGTGGGCACCTATTTTGCTGGTGACACTGCGTGCCATTCAGGGATTTGCCGTCGGCGGCGAATGGGGAGGCGCAGCGTTGCTTTCCGTTGAAAGTGCGCCGAAAAATAAAAAAGCCTTTTACAGTAGCGGTGTACAAGTTGGCTACGGAGTAGGTTTACTGCTTTCAACCGGACTGGTTTCATTGATCAGTATGATGACGACTGACGAACAGTTTTTAAGCTGGGGCTGGCGCATTCCTTTCCTGTTTAGCATCGTACTGGTACTGGGAGCATTGTGGGTGCGCAATGGCATGGAGGAGTCCGCGGAATTTGAACAACAGCAACATAATCAAGCGGCCGCGAAAAAACGCATCCCGGTTATCGAAGCTCTGTTACGACATCCCGGTGCTTTCCTGAAGATTATTGCACTACGACTGTGCGAGTTGCTGACGATGTACATTGTTACTGCCTTTGCACTTAATTATTCAACCCAGAATATGGGGTTACCGCGCGAACTTTTCCTTAATATTGGTTTGCTGGTAGGTGGATTAAGCTGCCTGACAATTCCCTGTTTTGCCTGGCTTGCCGATCGTTTTGGTCGGCGCAGGGTTTATATCACAGGCGCGTTGATCGGAACGTTGAGCGCATTTCCTTTCTTTATGGCGCTTGAAGCACAATCTATTTTCTGGATAGTTTTCTTCTCCATAATGCTGGCAAACATTGCGCATGACATGGTGGTGTGTGTGCAACAACCGATGTTTACCGAAATGTTTGGTGCCAGTTATCGCTACAGTGGTGCTGGAGTCGGTTATCAGGTTGCCAGTGTGGTTGGCGGTGGATTTACACCTTTTATTGCCGCTGCACTCATCACTTACTTTGCCGGGAACTGGCATAGCGTCGCCATTTATTTGCTGGCTGGATGCCTGATTTCTGCAATGACCGCTTTATTGATGAAAGACAATCAACGCTCGTGATAGCCTGGCGAAGATCATCCGATCTTCGCCTTATACTTTTGTTTCACATTCCTGTGACATACTATCGGATGTGCGGTAATTGTATGGAACAGGAGACACACATGAATAATAAGGGCTCCGGTCTGACCCCAGCTCAGGCACTGGATAAACTCGACGCGCTGTATGAGCAATCTGTAGTCGCATTACGCAACGCCATTGGCAAATATATTACAAGTGGCGAATTACCTGATGAAAACGCCCGCAAACAAGGTCTTTTTGTCTATCCATCACTGACCGTAACCTGGGACGGTAGCACAACCAATCCCCCCAAAACGCGCGCATTTGGTCGTTTTACCCACGCAGGCAGCTACACCACCACGATTACTCGCCCTACTCTCTTTCGTTCGTATCTTAATGAACAACTTACGTTGCTGTATCAGGATTATGGTGCGCATATCTCGGTGCAACCCTCGCAGCATGAAATCCCTTATCCTTATGTCATCGATGGCTCTGAATTGACACTTGATCGCTCAATGAGCGCTGGGTTAACTCGCTACTTCCCGACAACAGAACTGGCGCAAATTGGCGATGAAACTGCAGACGGCATTTATCATCCAACGGAATTCTCCCCGCTATCGCATTTTGATGCTCGCCGGGTTGATTTTTCCCTCGCACGGTTGCGCCATTATACCGGTACGCCAGTTGAACATTTTCAGCCGTTCGTCTTGTTTACCAACTACACACGTTATGTGGATGAATTCGTTCGTTGGGGATGCAGCCAGATCCTCGATCCTGATAGTCCCTACATTGCCCTTTCTTGTGCTGGCGGGAACTGGATCACTGCCGAAACCGAAGCGCCAGAAGAAGCCATTTCCGACCTTGCATGGAAAAAACACCAGATGCCAGCATGGCATTTAATTACCGCTGATGGTCAGGGTATTACTCTGGTGAATATTGGCGTGGGACCGTCCAATGCTAAAACCATCTGCGATCATCTGGCAGTGCTACGCCCGGATGTCTGGTTGATGATTGGTCACTGTGGCGGATTACGTGAAAGCCAGGCCATTGGAGATTATGTCCTTGCACACGCTTATTTACGCGATGACCACGTTCTTGATGCGGTTCTGCCGCCCGATATTCCTATTCCGAGCATTGCTGAAGTGCAACGTGCGCTTTATGACGCTACCAAGTTAGTCAGCGGCAGGCCTGGTGAGGAAGTCAAACAGCGGCTGCGTACAGGTACTGTGGTAACCACAGATGACAGGAACTGGGAGTTACGTTACTCAGCTTCTGCACTTCGTTTTAACTTAAGCCGGGCCGTAGCAATTGATATGGAAAGTGCAACCATTGCCGCGCAAGGATATCGTTTCCGCGTGCCATACGGGACACTACTGTGTGTTTCAGATAAACCGTTGCATGGCGAGATTAAGCTTCCCGGCCAGGCTAACCGTTTTTATGAAGGTGCTATTTCCGAACACCTGCAAATTGGCATTCGGGCGATCGATTTGCTGCGCGCAGAAGGCGACCGACTGCATTCACGTAAATTACGAACCTTTAATGAGCCGCCGTTCCGATAATAAGTTATGAACCTTCTTATCAGAAATAGATGTGAAGGATTAAGTAAGACATCTGGCAAATAGCCTGCAATAAACGCTGGCTGTTTGCTTCCTTGGGCAGATGCGAGTTTTATTATCGTCTTAATGATTTCCACATATTAAAAGCAAGTATGCTTTCAAAACACAATTATAAAAAATCCCGCCAACAACATTATTTTTTATAAAATTATGGATTTAGAATATTTTTATTTCTAATAGACGAGATTTTTCCTGTTATGATATAATATGCCGAATTAACACATGTTAACGATTTACCAGTAATGTAAATAAATTTTCGAGGAGATCATTCCAGTGGGACGTAAATGGGCCAATATTGTTGCTAAAAAAACGGCTAAAGACGGTGCAACGTCTAAAATTTATGCAAAATTCGGTGTAGAAATCTATGCTGCTGCCAAACAAGGTGAACCCGATCCAGAATTAAACACATCTTTAAAATTCGTTATTGAACGTGCAAAGCAGGCACAAGTTCCAAAGCACGTTATTGATAAAGCAATTGATAAAGCCAAAGGCGGCGGAGATGAAACGTTCGTACAGGGACGTTATGAAGGCTTTGGTCCTAATGGCTCAATGATTATTGCTGAGACATTGACTTCAAATGTTAACCGTACGATTGCTAACGTTCGCACAATTTTCAATAAAAAAGGCGGCAATATCGGAGCGGCAGGTTCTGTCAGCTATATGTTTGACAATACGGGTGTGATTGTATTTAAAGGAACAGACCCTGACCATATTTTTGAAATTTTGCTTGAAGCTGAAGTTGATGTTCGTGATGTAACTGAAGAAGAAGGTAATATTGTTATTTATACTGAACCTACTGACCTTCATAAAGGAATCGCGGCGCTAAAAGCAGCTGGAATCACTGAGTTCTCAACAACAGAATTAGAAATGATTGCTCAATCTGAAGTTGAGCTTTCCCCAGAAGATTTAGAAATCTTTGAAGGGCTTGTTGATGCCCTTGAAGATGACGACGATGTACAAAAAGTTTATCATAACGTCGCAAATCTCTAATTATATGTTAAAGAAATCTGTCTTTATGGCAGATTTCTTTAATCTCATATAATCCTTATAAAAATATAATGTTTAACTCGTCATATTGCTTATAAAAAATCCCCGTTCCCAGAGAAATAATATTTATTAAAATGGCAGGTCTTCTTTTTCTGATTACCGAAGACAAAGTGGCAATTACGTATAGTTTCCCGATAAAGACGCGACAGCTACATCCCGCATAAGGCATTTTTCTCTTTATCTTTGTACGGTACTTCATGGAACAGAATTTTTGACCTTGTGAATCGTGATGTCTGTTGGGGAGGGGCAATTTGCTCACTGAAGCGTGAGACTCGATTAAGCGCACGAAACACAGAAATCAAAAAACCGGTCACTTTTTTTTACAAGGTAACCGGGTAAAAATAATTTTTATTTTTTAACTGTTTTGAGATTCATAGAGATGTCTCAAAACTAAAATTTGGCTCCTCTGACTGGACTCGAACCAGTGACATACGGATTAACAGTCCGCCGTTCTACCGACTGAACTACAGAGGAATCGTGAGAACGAGGCGAATATTAGCGATGCCCAACCACAATGTCAAAGCCTGTTTTTTAAATTTGAAATCGTTTGCTGAAATAATCTGCATTTTGTCGTTTATTCCGACACAGCTGGCTTTTTTTCACACTTTTGCGGTTCGGATCGAGGGTATTTCCATAGCCAACGTCCAGTAACCATTCGCCAGTAAAACAGCACGGCCCGCACAGCCCAGTCGGCAAACATTCCCATCCAGACACCAACCACACCCCAGCCAAGCATGATGCCCAGCACATAACCGACGACAACCCGGCAACCCCACATGCTCAACATAGAAACCCACATAGCGTAACGGGCGTCACGAGCCCCCTTAAATCCAGCGGGCAGCACCCATGAGGCGGACCAAATAGGCATAAATAAAGCATTTAGCCAAATCAGAATCACAACGACGTGTTTAACCTGTGGATCCTGGGTGTAAAACGATGCCATAAGCCCGGCAAAGGGAGCCGTTAGCCAGGCGATGGCCGTTAATCCAAGAGTGGACAGCCAGAACACATGCCGCAACTGAATCTCTGCTTGCGCTATCTGTCCTACACCCAACCTTCGGCCTGTAATGATCGTAGAAGCAGAGCCGAGCGCACTTCCGGGTAAGTTGATAAGAGCCGCAATTGAAAACGCGATAAAATTTCCGGCAATAACGCTGGTCCCCATCCCGGCAACGAACATTTGGGTTAATAACCGACCACTGGTAAATAACACTGATTCGACACTCGCTGGAATACCAATCCCCATGACTTCCCAGATAATGCTAAAATTCAGCGGTTTAAAATAGCTCTTTAATGAAATCCTTAGCGCAGGATTAAAACCAATCGCCAGCACCCACAAAATTGCAACTGCGCCAATATAACGAGAAATGGTTAAACCCAACCCAGCCCCGACAAATCCCAGTCCCGGCCAGGAGAAAAGGCCGTAAATCAATATGCCGCTAATAATAATATTAAGAATATTCAGGCTACCGTTAATCAGTAGCGGTATTTTCGTATTCCCTGCACCACGAAGTGCCCCGCTACCAATAAGAGTGATGGCAGCTGCTGGATAACTGAGTACGGTCAGCTCCAGATAAGTCAACGCCAGTGCTTTAACTTCTGTCGTGGCATCACCCGCGACGAAATCAATAATTTGCTCGCCAAAATGATGAATTAGCGTTGCCAACAGTACGGCAAACAACGTCATGATCACCAATGACTGCCGCGTCGCCACCCTCGCTCGTCGTCGATCCCGCTTACCGAGACTAAATGCCACAACGACAGTAGTACCAAGATCGATAGCAGCAAAAAAAGCCATAATGACCATATTGAAGCTGTCCGCCAACCCCACGCCGGCCATCGCATCTTTTCCCAGCCAGCTGACCAGAAAAGTGCTCAGGACCCCCATCAACAGGACACAGGCGTTCTCCATGAAGATAGGAACAGCAAGCGGGGTTATCTCGCGCCAGAACAACACTTTGTAGCTCTTGCGTTTAGAGTGCCAGCGAGTGCCGTGAACAACCTGGCGTAAAGCAGAGGAGATATTCAAAGCCGACCTTAATTGCAGAAAGTGAAACCACATTTCAAATGATGAGGGAGAATCAGCAAAGCTGCAAAGATTTTCGCCAACAAATTGTCTGCAAATGCAACAAACTGTTGATAGAAACGGCAAACAGTTGGGGAATTTAAAAATCGGGTTTGACAAAAGATTTTTCGCCGTTAAGATGTGCCTCAACAACGATTCCTCTGTAGTTCAGTCGGTAGAACGGCGGACTGTTAATCCGTATGTCACTGGTTCGAGTCCAGTCAGAGGAGCCAAATTCCTGAAAAGCCCGCTTTTATAGCGGGATTTTTGCTATATCTGATAATCAATTTCCTCTTCACTGCTTTCCATCACCTGGCGCTTGATATCCTCAACTGACAGTCCTGCATTACAAAGTTCCAGAAAGCGCCAGACATAGTTACGCTGAAGTTGCCCTCGCTTCAGTCCCAACCAGACAGTATTAGCATCAAAAAGATGCCGCGTATCCAGGCGGATTAAATTCTTTTCCTCTTGTTCACCGCTGGATTGTTCGGCAACTATTCCGATCCCAAGCCCAAGAGCAACATAGGTTTTAATGACATCAGAATCCTGCGCACTTAATACAATATCTGCCAGCAAACCTTTGCGGGCAAATGCGTCATCAATACGTGAGCGCCCCGTAATCCCCTGTCGGTAAGTGATTAACGGCCACTTCGCTATTGATTCCAGCGTCAATGGTGTAATTTGCGTCAAGGGATGATCGAGTGGAACAAGCAAACTATGGTGCCAACGAAACCACGGGAAGGCGACGAGCTGCGGGTCATTACTCAAACGCTCGCTGGCGATACCAATATCAGCTTCACCATTATGCAACAACGTCGCAATTTCCTGTGGCGTCCCCTGGATTAGCTCGAGCCGAACCTCCGGGAAAAGTTCGCGAAAAGATTTAATGACCTCTGGCAAACTATAACGTGCCTGAGTATGCGTCGTTGCAATAGTGAGAACGCCAGACGTATCGTTGGTAAACAGGTCTGCAAGCCGACGAACATTACTGGCTTCATTCAGAATACGTTCTGCAATGACCAGTAATGCTTTGCCCGGTTCAGTCATGCCCAGCAGTCGCTTACCTCGTCGAACAAATATTTCGATGCCAAGTTCATCCTCCAGTTCCCGAATATGACGGCTGACGCCGGACTGTGAGGTAAAAAGCATATTCGCAACCTCTGTCAGGTTGTAATCCTGACGTGCAGCCTCGCGGATTATCTTTAGTTGTTGGAAATTCACGGTAAACTCCGGGCAGTTCAGATTTTCCGTTATTGTTAAAGTCTAATGCCCGGCATAACAAATAATAAAAACCCGCATCTTATTCCATCCCGATATAACACTTAGCTCACCAATTGCCACTGCCTTTTTTCCATCACTGGAGAACTAATCACTGACATTAACAACTCTTTCACTGCCTGTGCCTGTGGCGATAAGTTCGCTCTGGCGGGTAAATTTAATGACAAAGAGAGACTCATGGAAGGAGTGGTAATGCGTGACATCCACCCATTTACTGCGCCACATAACGAACGCGCGGCCGATTCGGGTAATACTGCAACGCCCATGCCGCTGGCAATCGCTGCGGTAAGCGTGGCAATAGACTCAATTTCACCAATAACTTTTGCCGTGAGTCGCCGTAGGGAAAAAGCCTCATCAACACGAAGTCTAATAGCACTGTAATCACTGGGGAGAAAGAGGTTCATTTGCGCAATAGCATTCACATCAACGCTTTGCCCCGGGCAATCTTGAGTTCCTACCAGAAAAAGATCTTCTTTCAGCAAAGCCTGACTGGATACACCAGCCACAGGGGAATGCTCATAAATCACCGCCATATCGAGTTGGTGATTTATCAATTTTTCGTTAAGCACTGCACCACTATTTTCATGAAGATAGATAACGATCTCCGGAAATTCAGCGCGAACCGCCTGTAATAAGGGCATGGTGATGGATGACGCTGCGGTTCCTGGTGCAAAGCCAATCGAGACTTGCCCCGATAATGCCTGACCAACGTTATGCACCGCCAGTTGGGCCTGTTCACACTGACGTAAAATGGCCCGCGCATGGGTATAGAGAATTTTTCCGGCGTCTGTTGGTGTAACGCCCCGCTTTGTACGGATCAAAAGTTGTTGATTTAACTCACCTTCCAGTGTGGCAACCTGCTGGCTGAGCGCTGGTTGTGCGATATGCAATACTTCAGCAGCCTGGGTCAGGCTACCAATATCTACAATTTTTACGAAGTATTTCAGGCGTCTGAAGTTCATGTTGCCTCCGGTTTTTAAGAATCGGCCCAAGTGCCGCCATTACTTACAACCAGAAAGCAAGATGCTTGCCAGTTCTATTTTGGCGTTGATGCGCAAGCTAACCAACTGTCAAATAAAAGATTATGATAGATTCGTCATTGGCCCTTTTTATCAGCAGTCGCATTCACCTGCCCTATAAAAGGAGGGTATGCACCACGATGGTTCATTACACAATAAGATTGAAAGCTCACCACTTTGTTGAAATTGGCAGCAAACAAACAAAAAAATGCATTTCACCCTTTGACATCACCATGCACTGCCATTAATATGCGCCCCGTTCACACGATTCCTCTGTAGTTCAGTCGGTAGAACGGCGGACTGTTAATCCGTATGTCACTGGTTCGAGTCCAGTCAGAGGAGCCAAATTCAAAAAAGCCTGCTTTCGAGCAGGCTTTTTACTTTCTAATTATCAACGCTCTTAAAACATCTGTCTTGAACCAGAACTAATTTGCACAGGCATTCCCGATCGACGTTGCAACGCAGCATTTGCGCGATTTACATCAACTTCTTGCCCGTTGATAAACGCCCGCAAAGATGGGGTTACCGGCAATGGCACTTTTCGGTCAGACTCATATTCTGCACGATTGCGCGACACCGGCTCATGAACTTCCAGCCAGTTCGAGCCATCTGGTTCAGTGGTGTATTTTACTGGCTGGTCGATAATTTGCACACGCGTCCCAACAGGAACATTATCAAACAGATATTTGATATCGTCATTACGCAGACGAATACAGCCCTGACTTACACGGAGCCCAATACCAAAATTGGCATTGGTACCATGGATGGCATACAACCTGCCAATATAAATCGCGTACAGCCCCATGGGATTATCGGGGCCCGCAGGAACAAATGCGGGCAAACTCTCCCCTCGTTTCGCATATTCGCGCCGAGTGTTCGGCGTTGGCGTCCAGGTTGGAGCTTCTTGTTTACGTTCAACGGTAGTCACCCAGTTACGCGGGGTTTCTCGCCCAGCCTGGCCGATACCAATAGGAAAGACTTCCACTGTATTACTGTCTGGCGGATAGTAATAAAGACGCATTTCAGCGACGTTAACCACAATCCCTTTACGAACAGTGGCGGGCAAAATCAGTTGCTGCGGAATGGTGAGTTGTGAGCCAGGCTTCGGCAAAAAAACATCAGCGCCCGGATTCGCTTCCAGCATATTACTTAACCCTTGCCCGTATTGTGCGGCAAAAGTCTCCAGCGGCTGAGTATTGTGATCAGGAACAGTTACAGTAAGCGACTGCCCCACTAAACGGCTACCCTCTGGAGGTAATGGATAAGTTACCGCCAGGCTATTTTGGCTGGCAAAAAGCAGAGCAAATGAGCAAAAAATATTTACACGACGCATCATGTCCCTTTCCTAAGTCGCGAAAGCTATCCGTTAAGTATAGCTTTTATCAGACTTTTCGTTTTTAACTGTTCAAATCAGAAGTCGTATTCCCCGGTAGAACAATATTACTGGCAGCAAGTTCGCCCATGTTGTTATATATCGCACAGGCAGCTTCGATGATGGGCATCGCCAGAGCTGCGCCACTCCCCTCACCTAAACGCATCTCCATATTGAGATAAGGCTCCAGCCCCAAATGCGACAGCGCAATACGCGCCCCTTTTTCTGCCGACAGGTGAGAAGGAATGAGATACGGTTTGATTGCAGGAGACATCTGGCAGGCTGCGAGCGCAGCAGCATAAGAAAGAAATCCATCCAGCAACACGGGTAAACCGCAGGAAGCAGCACCTAACATCACTCCAGCTATTCCGACCAAATCAAATCCACCCACTTTTGCCAGGACATCAACACCATCCCGAGGATTTGGTTGATTCAACGTAATCGCCCGACGCACAACATCAATTTTATTAGCCAGTTTATCTGTCGGCAGGTTTGCGCCAATCCCAACCACTTCTTCAGGATCCCGGCCAGTGATTGTGCTGACTATTGCCGCTGCCGGTGTCGTGTTTGCCATCCCCAGTTCACCTACACCAAACAGCGTGACACCGTTTTTTGCCAGCTCCCGCGTATAACATATGACGTCCAAAAGCAACTTTTCAGCCTGACGGCGACTCATTGCCGGAGCTGAAGCAATATTGCCGCTACCTCGTGCGACACGCATGTTGATAAGCCCGGGGATAGGCTCAGCAGTATCAATACCAACATCAATTACGTGGACGTTAGCGCCCGCTTGTGCTGCCAGCACACACACGCCGGTTGTTCCGCGGGTCATATTTTCAGCCTGAATGGCTGTCACTTCTTTTGGGGAAATAGCGACCCCTTCCTCCCAGACGCCGTGATCGGCACACATAACCAGTACCGCTTTTTTGCCCACATGCGGTATGCCATTCAACCCCGGCATTCCTGCCAGTTGTATGGCAAGCGCCTCCAGCTTTCCCAGGCTACCAACAGGTTTGAGTAACCCGTCAATATGCCGTTGTGCACGCGACATAGCGGTAGGGTCGATGGCTGGGATCGTATTCAGTAAATCGGCAAGTATTTGCATGTTACGTCTCTTTATAGCAGTGCCAGCAGGAAGACCAGTTCACCAAGCTCTATGGCTGCTCCCAGCGTATCGCCCGTTTGCCCGCCCAGCGTACGTTTGAGAAGCTGACCGAGGATGAAAATCGCCACCATCGTCACCACCATAGCAGCCACACCATGCATACCCGGCAATAATACGGCAGCAAAAATAGCGGCTAAGCCGAGTGTGACGCAGGTTTGTCGCCCATCAATTTTGCCAATGAACACATTGCCAAGCCCTTCTTCCCGCGCATAACGATGACGATACATCAATAATGCGGCAGTCCCGCGGCTGACCGCACATGCTGCCGCCAGCGATGCAAGGATCGGTTCGCCACGCAGAGCCAACTCGCTTAATACCAGAATCTTTGCCAGTACAACAAAAATCAATGCCAGACCGCCATGGGTGCCTAAACGGCTATCACGCATGATTTCCAACATGCGATCGCGGCTACGTGCAGAAAATACGCCATCACAGGTATCAGCGAGGCCGTCCAGATGGAATCCCCCGGTCATCAGCGCCAGCACAAGTACGCTAAACAGTGCCGCCAGTGGTACGCCACACCATGCCTGCAGCACCATGAAGACCAGCCCGCTAATCGCGCCAAGCAATAATCCAATCAAAGGAAAAGTAATAATACCGCGAGAATAATGCTCGAAATCCAGTCCCTGGGACCAGCGACGCGGTACAGGCAGACGCGTAATAAATGAGAGCATCGCCCAAAATAATTTACTCATTTGATTTTTACTCCAATACCCGAAACCACCAGCCATACTTCATTTGCCGCAGCGGCCAACTGCTGATTTACCCGCCCGGCAATATCACGAAAATGTCGTGCCAGACGACTCTCCGGCACAATCCCCATTCCCACTTCGTTAGTCACTAATACAACCTTTGCGGGGCAACGTTGGCAGGCAGCAATCAACGACTGAATCTCAGCATTAATCGCCTGTTCCATCGCCTGATAATCCCATTCATCAGGGTCTTTATCGCCGCCATAATCAAACAACAGATTAGTCACCATTGTGGTAACGCATTCCAGCAACACAACCTCATTCGGGTTAATGTCTGCATGAATTAATTCATCAAGATGTTGCCAGCGCTCCACTGTGCGCCAGTGCTCCGGGCGGCCTTGCCGATGATGTTCTATCCGTGCAGCCATCTCATCATCAAGGATTTGCGAGGTAGCGATATACAGAACCTGTGAAGAGTCCCCAATAAGCGCCTCTGCGTGGCGACTCTTCCCGCTCCGTGCGCCCCCCGTCACCAAAATCATCATACCGACTCCTGATTCAAATGTATGATGGTATTCATTGAACAGAACAATGGATCCCCCACCGTTGCTGACCGCAAAACATTTACGCGATTAATACTGCGCGTAATATAATTAAAAATCCAGCATTCTCAATCCATTACGAAATAAGATGGCATTACGGAATAGCCAGACTTTCTCGTGTTAACGTCCGACAAAATGTGTCATTGACAGCGGTTTCTGTGGATTGACACATTTCATTCAGATAATGAATTAATGCTACTGCCGGACCAACCAGCAAACGGGCATTGTGTTCTGAAATCCAGGCTATTGATTCAACGTCAGCGACAGATCTGCGCTGTAAAAGAACTTGTAAAACAACGCAATAGAATTATCCGGAATGGTGGCGACTATGCACTAGAACACCACAATTTCGCTCTCTCGGTAAGGCACTGTCACAGCATTCAACAGAATGTGACTTGCCAGATTTATTAGCGCCACCAGATGTTTAACCGGGTAACCACGACCCAGTCGGGGATATATTCCATCTTCTCGCTGACATCATCAAGAATAAAAAGGTTTATCACACTCAGAGCAACGTTCTTCAGCAGGCGGGATAATTCTTCAACATTTAGAAGATGTGTTATTAAAGGCATACAAACTGGACGTATTGTATTTTCTTTTGGTGGTTGACCTAAGGTAGCAGTTTATCCTGATGCGCTGAGATTTCTGTAATATCTACGTCAACATTCTTCTCGAATAGAAAATGCAGCCCCGGCAAGTGATTCACCTTTTTTAACAAAACGTTGTTAGCGTGCCATTTTCAGAAGCTCTCCAAGAAAGCGAATTCTTTTCTCAAATTCTGCATTCTCAGACACAGCTTTCTACTCCATGGCAATGGCCCAAATACGAAGTTGCTCAGGATCATTAGTGGTGCTGAGAAGTTAAATAACCATGCGGAGTACCACTCGTCATCACGTATTTATATATCATGAAGCTATTGTTGTGTTTTGTACATCAGTAGATGTATTCTGATATACTCCTTTTGCTAGACATAACCTTTCACCTGCTTGCAAAGCTTCTGTGTTCTGACATTGCCAAATTGTTGCAATTCTGTATCCAGCCTTCTTTCAGTCATAGCTTCGGGCCGCGATAAGACTCACTGATCTGACCCTGATTCCTCTTGCAGACTTTATAGACCAATTAAAATGCAGTTTCTGCAGGTCAACGTCTGACCATCATTGTCATCACTCTGGCCATTAGAGTAACCTTCTGCATTCATCCTTTTGTAAAAAGTTTATAGACTGGCCCCCTGAATCTCCAGACAACCAATATCACTTAAATAAGTGATAGTCCTGATACAAGTTTTTAGAGTAGTCATTAGTGAACAGATAATTGTTAACTTAGAACCAGTAAAATGCAAACGACGCACCACGCTGGGAAAATCGCTGCTATTCAGCAGAGTTTTGTACCGAGAATTGTGGCCAGCCACTTATTGCTCTCGCGTAAGCAGGTATCCCCATCGTTTACCAGTCCAGCACATCTTGTGGTCAGGCAGAAGAAGAGCAAACTGTTACTGGACTCACTGCATGCATGGTGGAGAAAAATGCCACGCTATCCAAAAATCCAGACTGGGAGAATGGTTCAGCTGTGTACTGAATCAGTGGGGCGCACTCTGTTATTACAGTGTTGACGGTCAGGCGGAGGCAGACATAATGCCGCGGAAAAAGCCCTTTGTGCCATCTGTCTCGGAAATAAAAACTTTATGTTCTTCGGCGGCGAGCGCAGTGCACTGTTGTATGGGCTTATCGGCACTTGCCTTCTGAACGACATTGATCCGGAAGCGTATCTGCGCCATATCCTGAGCGTACTGCCGGAATAACCTTCCAACCGTATTGATGAACTCCTGCCATGGAACGTAGTTCTCACCAATAAATAAGCATCAATATGATTCTCCATTAACGCTTACCTTTTCTCAGGCTATTTTTGCTTTTTTTTGCTTTTCCCCGCCACTTTATGGTGATTATCACATCAATATACATCGATAGATATTAACGTAACTGCAGTGAGGTGAAGCATGAAATTTGAACGCCATCATGAAATATTGAAACGACTCAGTAAATTCGGTTCTGTAAAAGTATCCGATCTGTCCAATAGCCTCAATGTAACGAAAGAAACTATTCGTTCAGATCTTAATGAACTTGCCAGGCTTGGCTATCTGACTCGATGTCATGGCGGTGCTTTTATCGTCCTAGACTCGCTTGATACTATTGCGAAAAATGAAATCGCTTATGCGCTTGAAAATTATGATACAGCCCAGGGAATAAAAAAAGGCCACTCAACTATGAAAAGTCAAGTATGCGTTATTGGTTCGTTTAATGTTGATATCATCAGTTATTTGCCGAGGCTTCCCACTATCGGAGAATCGCTTCTGGCAAGTAATTTTATATTTTCACCGGGGGGAAAAGGCTGTAACCAGGCGCTGGCAGCAAGCTTTGCCGATACTGATGTTTATTTCATAACAAAAGTAGGTACAGATCACTTTAGTGATTATGCGATCAACTTTATGAATTCGTCTAAGATTTATAAAAGTATAATTTATCAAACGAAAGAAACGCAAACCGGAACTGCCACGATCCTTGTTAATGAAGGTACTGGCGATAATGTTATTGCGATCTATCCCGGTGCCAACATGACAATGTCGTCCGATGAAATAACTATTCAGAAAGAAGCGATTATTAATTCTGATGTCATACTTCTGCAGCTCGAAACAAATTATACCGCTCTGCAACAAGCGATCACATTGGCGCAAAAAAACAGTATCCCGGTCATTATTAACCCGGCACCCTATAATGATATCGTCAACGAACTTATTCAGGATGTTGATTATATCACCCCCAATGAAACAGAAGCTGGTTTACTGTCCGGCATAGACGTACACGATCTTGAATCAGCTAAACGAGCTGCAGAAGCTATCCACAATAAAGGGGTAAAAAACACGGTTATCACGCTCGGTAGCAAGGGCTCGCTCGCATTTGATGGCAAAAAATTCATTCATTCGCCAGCGTTTCCAGCGGTCGTTAAAAATACGGCAGGAGCCGGGGATGCGTTTAACGGCGCTCTGGCATCAGGACTTGCGAAAGGAAAATCACTGGAATCAGCACTGTGTTATGCCAGCGCCTTTGCATCCCTGGCGGTGGAGACAAGCAATGCTTCCGACATGCCTGAACATGAATCTGTGATACATCGAATTCAGAGTATACATTATCAGCAAACTATTTTTACGCATTAAGAAGGGACAGAGAATGAATAACACCAAAAAATCACTAAAAGTGCTCTTTATTGGGGAATCCTGGCATATTCATATGATTCATTCAAAAGGATATGACAGTTTTACCTCAAGTAAATATGAAGAAGGTGCGACCTGGTTACTCCAGTGTCTGAAAAATAGTCAGGTAGATGTCACCTATATGCCAGCACATACGGTACAAATTGCCTTCCCTGAAGATGTGGCACAGTTAGAACAATATGATGCCATCGTTATTAGTGATATTGGTAGTAATACTTTCCTGCTACAAAATGATACTTTTTATCAGCTTCGCATAAAACCAAACGCTCTCGAACTGATTAAAGAATATGTGAATAACGGTGGTGGGTTATTGATGATTGGCGGCTATCTCTCATTCATGGGAATTGAAGCAAAAGCCAATTATAAAAATACAGTTCTGGCTGATGTGCTCCCGGTTACGATGTTAGATGGTGACGATCGTGTCGAAAAACCAGAGGGTGTTATTGCACAGCCATCACAACCTGAACATCCAGTTATTAAAGGGTTCTCTGAATATCCTTTTTTCCTAGGTTATAACCGGGCGATCGCTAAAGAAAATGCTGAGGTGGTATTAACAATAAACAACGCTCCATTACTGGTCTTTGGTAACTATCACAACGGGAAAATAGCCTGCTTTATGAGTGACTGTTCACCGCACTGGGGTACACAGCAGTTTATGTCCTGGCCGTTCTATACCGCGTTGTGGGTAAATATACTGACTCATATTGCAAGATAATAATAATAATGGGGTAACACCAGTTACTCCATTTACTATAATAGAAGGATTGATGTATGAAAAAGAATAAGTACTCAACTCCCTTATGGATGCTTGCCACGATTCTTGCGGGTATGCTCTCCCCTATGCAATCAGCGGTGAATGGTCAATTAGGTCACTGGTTACAGGATGGTAATGCATGCGCAGTTATCTCCTTTGCCAGTGGTTTAGTCGTGATGTTTTTTATTATTATGGCGCGAAAAGAAACCCGGCAACAATTTGCGGCAATTCCTTCTCTGATTAAAAACCGAAAAGTTCCTCTCTGGAACTGGTTTGCCGGTCTCTGTGGAGCGATGGTGGTATTTTCTGAAGGCGCATCAGCCAGCGCACTCGGGGTCGCAACGTTTCAAACCGCACTGATCTCCGCGCTATTGCTGTCTGGTTTACTTTGCGATCGCTTTGGTATCGGTGTCGACGAGAAAAAATACTTTACCCCTTATCGCATCATCGGTGCATTATTTGCGGTTATTGCTACGATTTTTGTTGTGTCACCTCAGTGGCATTCTACCTCTTTCATCTTACTTGCCATTCTTCCGTTCTTAGCTGGTTTGCTTGCAGGATGGCAGCCCGCTGGAAATGCAAAAGTAGCTGAAGCTACGGGATCCATGCTGGTTTCAATCACCTAGAATTTCATCGTTGGATTTTGTGTTTTAGGCACAGCGCTAGCTATTCGTGTCGCATTAGGGCACGTCACTGTTCAATTACCAGATGTCTGGTGGATGTATCTTGGCGGCCCGCTTGGACTAATGTCTATCGGTTTAATGGCCATTTTGGTCAGAGGTCTGGGGTTACTGATGCTGGGGGTTGCTTCAACGGCGGGCCAGTTACTGGGATCAGTATTGATTGACGTATTAATTCCATCGCTGGGCAATACCGTTTATCTGGTCACGATCATCGGAACACTGTTTGCACTGGTCGGTGCAATTGTTACCACTATTCCGGAATACAGAGCCTCGAAAACAATGAAGAAAATGGAGGTATAATCATGAAAGATTATCTACAAACTGTGACGGGCCCCGTCGCCCGTGAAGATATGGGGCTAACACTTCCTCATGAACATCTGTTCAACGATCTTTCCTCTGTTGTGGATGCTCCTTGCTATCCTTTTTCACAACGGCTTGTTGATAAAAAAGTCACGGCAGAAATCCAGTGGGCATTAAAACACGATCCTTATTGCTGCGCTGATAATATGGACCGCAAACCTATTGAAGATGTGATCTTCGAAATTAATAACTTTATCTCGCTCGGTGGTCGCACCATTGTTGATGCCACAGGGTCTGAGTCTATCGGACGAGATGCGCAGGCATTACGAGAAGTCGCATTAAAAACAGGTCTGAATATTGTTGCTTCCTCCGGTCCCTACCTGGAAAAATTTGAAAGCCAGAGAATTCATAAAACGGTTGATGAACTAGCGACAACGATCGATAAAGAATTGAATCAAGGGATTGGCGATACGGATATTCGTGCCGGAATGATCGGTGAAATAGGTGTCTCACCGACATTTACCGAAGCCGAGCATAACAGCTTGCGGGCTGCCTCGCTGGCACAGATTAACAATCCTCATGTGGCGATGAATATTCACATGCCGGGCTGGCTTCGTCGCGGTGATGAAGTACTCGACATTGTGTTAGGTGAAATGGGCGTCTCGCCAAATAAAGTCTCTCTCGCACACTCGGATCCGTCAGGAAAAGACGTGGCGTATCAGCGGAAAATGCTTGATAAAGGTGTCTGGCTGGAATTCGACATGATTGGCCTAGACATTACCTTCCCGAAAGAGGGAATAGCGCCAGGGGTGCAGGAGACTGCCGATGCCGTCGCTCATCTCATTGAGTTGGGATACGCCGATCAGCTTGTTCTCAGCCACGATGTCTTCCTTAAACAAATGTGGGCTAAAAATGGCGGTAATGGCTGGGGATTTGTTCCAGATGTTTTTCTGGCCTATCTGGCGGAGCGCGGCGTCGATAAAACGATCCTCAAAAAACTCTGTATCGATAATCCCGGACGATTATTGACCGCATAAAACCATTATCCCCCGGCACATTGCGCCGGGGGATGTCAATTAATACCCCGCCGTTAAATCATCCACCAAGCGCGAGTCGGATGCGCCGTACAACTCACCATCCGACCCAACCATAATGCTTTGCGTGCTGCCCATCGCCTCATTCAGCGCCACTTTCTGACCTTTTGCTTCCAGCAGCTTGAGCGTATCCGGACTAAACCCTTTTCAACACGCAGCTCGTCCGGCAACCACTGATGGTGGAAACGAGGCGCATTGGTCGCTTCGGCAACATTCATTCCACAATTGATGCTGTTCACCACCATTTGCGGCACGGTAGTGATGATCCAGCTACCGGTAACAAAGTGAGTACATAAAGGCCATACTGTCACGAACAGTGCAAAAGTGGCTCTTCCGCAACCTGGGTGAAGATTTTCATGCCAGTGGACTCATTACCCTCCGCCTAAGTAGTTCAAGTCCGGCTCGACCATACATCTGGCGTATCAGCACCTTCAGGCGATTTACATGACCTTCGACAACACCAGTACTCCAGCGACTGCTGATTGCCTCACATATAGCCGCAGCATCAGCTTCCATCCCCGCAGCTACGCACCGAAGTTCTGCTGAGCCGCTTTCGTGGACCCGGGTGAACCAGCTGCTTAGCTGTGATTTATTTTAGGTTTTCAGAATACGGTAGAACTCGAGTACCAGTTGTTGCGCTATTTTCAACTCCGGTTCTTTTTCACACATCAGACTAATAAATCGGAAAGCATAATTTTCTTCACCCCTGATTATTCTCCAGGGCATCAACCAGCGGCTTACCCGGGACACTGAAGGAAGTCTTGCGGCAGTAGTAACCGGTGGGATCCAGCCTTTATGCCATTTGGCAAAAGCATCCCTGACGATGGTTTCACTGCCTGTAACCCCCCTGGCCACCATTTCCCGCCATATCCGGCCGGAGTTATAATTACCACATTCTCGTTGCTCTTTTAACCACTCCCTCCATGGGTCCAGAAGCCCTCGCTTTGGAGGCCTAGTTGACATTTCAGGGAATGTTCCTGAACCCACCCAGCGACTGACTGTCACTCGCGACAGGCCTGTAATACGGGATATTTCCCTGAAACTACATCCCTTGTTATGCAGGGCCATAACCTCTGTCCAACGCTGATGCCGTTTTTTGCGGATGTGCTGTTTAAGGCGTTCCAGACGACGGAGCGATGCTACAGGCACAGATATTTCTGGCTCAGGTGATTTCTTCAGTGATAACTCTCTGACAACAAGACGTATCAGAGGCATATGTCTGTACATCATTCGTTCAGGCTCATCACCAATATTTTTTAGCAGGTGCCATCGATCGGCCACCTGTCTGGCCTGAGGTGCACCTTCACGTGCTGCTGTCGCATAGACTCCACTGCGATCACGCGAGACAACCTGTATTTCCGGATATTTTCTGAACCAGGTCGCCAGCGTACGCTGATCACGGCCGGGAAGCAGGACGAGGGGACGGTGAGTATCAAGATTGACTATTAACATACCGCAGCAGTGGCCCCGATGCCACGCCCACTCATCAATACCGACATGAGGCGCGCCTGACTGTTTCGTCTCCGGGGTATTGATAAGCCTGCGAAGAAGAGTATCAGCACTGCAACGGAGACCCGCTGCCGTTGCAGCCCGTTTTCCAGCCTCACCTCCAGCTATTAATCCCAGTTGACATTGTAAATTTTGTAACGCCTGTGAAGACTGCTGGTGTGAACTGGCGAAGGGAGCAAGCGACTCGGCAAAAATTTTACGTGAACAAGCCGGGTTACGGCAGTACCAGTGGCGGACGGAAAATACAAGCCATAGCGTCTGCCCTGAGCAGGGTAGATGCTGTATCCGGCGCCGACGACAACTATGAACAGAGTCGCTACGCTTAAAGCATTCAGGACATTGTGCTGTTTTGCGTTTTCCGTGGAGATGGAGGGTTATACCGTCAGAGCTAATAATTTGTCGACTGCATCGCCATCCGCAAGGTAACTGTAGAAGTGTCTTAAGAGAGTGCATTGCGTTGCCCATAACTTAAAACAGCTTAGATCCTTGTTCGCCAGAAAGTTTCATCCATTTTCTTCCACCCAGGTTGCGGAAGAACCACTTTTCATCCGTCGTTGACAAATAATGATGAGATAGTCACAGAGCAGCGTTTGGGAAGCGCACAATCACAATATTGTACGGTTGCATTATCGCGGTAGAGTATACCGCATGCTAAAAATAAGTTAAGTAAGCGTCTGAATGATATTACATACTATATGTATGGAACCAAAATACATTTTTGATTAATTACTTGCTTTTTCAGGACGGAGACGTATATCTCATCCTGGATACAACTCCACAGAGAGGAGAATTGTTTTTATCCGGAACAAATCTAGGACCACGCAGGAAACAGAGTAATACCGCAAAGTTCTAGTGATTAGCTGGACACCGCTGCTTATTAATGAGAGCAATATTTCTGTAACAAAGATAACACATTCTGAGTCAGAATAATTTCATCATCAGGTATAACCAGCAGGCAAGCTTGCGAACGGAGCGTGCACACAGCCCAGCTTGCAGCGAACGACCTGTACCAAAATGAGATACCAACAGCGTGAGCTATGAGAAAGCGCTACGCTTCCCGAAGGGAGAAAGGCGGAGAGGTACGCACAAGGGAGCTTCCAGAGGGAAAGGGAGTACCAGCTGGCGAATTTGCACTCCAACAAATAATTCCCCCTTTTCTACTCCACTACTTTTGACCATACGTCTGGCGCTTAATTCGTTGATTGTTGGCCTTGCAAGCGCCGTTAGACCTGATTCACCATACCCAGGCAGTCTTGGAAACGGAAAGCTTGCGCGTTAAGCGCACGTTTTAACTAATTCAAATACATAATGAATTGATTCAGGAATAAATTGTGATGCTCATCACAACAAAAGAAGGTAACAATAATAAAATATTTATTATTTCTTATTATTATCACTGGGAAATTATAAGAAATGTCCGATTTTTTTGAATTTTACAAATGACAATGACAAT
>SKES01000180.1_pt1 | contig 64584 bp, 68 predicted proteins | sample 4826851 | NCBI WGS metagenome assembly SKES01 (sample SAMN11008803, study PRJNA524170) | human gut metagenome | biome: Human fecal sample; material: Feces; isolation source: fecal sample from pouch patient p52 | host: Homo sapiens | place: Israel: Tel-Aviv | collected 2016-09-04 | reverse complement strand
CCCGTATATTGGATAAACAGGCAAGTACAAATCTATAAGAAAACGCCAGATTTCCGTGAGGAAAAACTGGCGCGCCAAGAACAGCCATTATTATACTGAATTACATGGAACGATAATGCCGATGCAATGTTATACTTGCCCGGAGGAGGAGCAATGCTTTTTTTAACTGATGTAGATCATGTGAGCTTTGAAAAAGCAAACGAGACACGGCAAAATAACCTCCAATCGGCTACCGTGTCCCTGCAAGTCGTCATAGGTTTGTGCAAACGCAAAGAAACGGCGGCTCTGAAAATCAAAGCCGCCGTTTCAAATGGGCGTGTCAAATTGTCTGCTCTACAACGGCTTTTTTTCTTTTGCCGTCGTCCGGCAGTTAAACCTTATAGAGTTATAACGCTGTTTCTTTCTTCAGTCTATGTAATGCCCATACAAAGCTACTACCAGCCATAAATGTAAATAGGATGATAACAAAAAACAATTCTCCACACTCAATATATCCATATAATATCAGAGAACGCAACGCATTGATTACATGAGTAAACGGGTTTAGGTTGATTATCGTTCCCAGTACACCATCAATTTCATTCGCAGGAAACAGAGCTGTACTCAAAAAGAACACTGGCAAAACAATGGCATTCATTACCGTTTCATAAACCACTTCATTCGGAAGAATGAGACTAATCCCGTATGCAAGACCTGACATAAAAAACGCTGTCAGGAATATCAGAAGAAGAATGATGCCAAATTCACCAATGCCCGCCGCAATTCTAACTGAGAAAAGTAGGCTCACCACTCCCATAATACTAATCTCAAGAAATGTGCATAGGATAGTTTCTAATAGTTGACCCAAGACGATAGCACTTCGTCGAATAGGTGCAATCAAAATGCGGTAAAAACTGCCATCAGACTTCATAAGGTAATTCATAATTCCGCCGCTACTGCACGCAGAAAAACTTACAAGGACTACCAGACCAGGGAAGATAAACGCAGTATAATTTTCTATGCCTGTACTTTCCATTGTTTGTCCTGCAACTGCACTATATAGGACTAACCAAAGAATAGGCTGCAATATCGTAATAATGATGGTAAAGGTATTGTGGAATCGCCATTTTATATTCCGATGTAGAATTGTTAAAATATTCATTCTTGATCCTCCTGTCCGTTCTGTGTCAGGCGTAAGAACACATCTTCCAATGTAGGCTCTGTGATCTCTATTCCAACAAACGGAATATTTTGTTTCAGAAGAAACGAAGTAATTTCCAACAAATCGGATTGGGCGCTATATGTATTGATAACAATGATATTTCCATGCTGAAAAAATTTTTTTCCTTGAAATTGCATTTGAAATAATCCTAAGTTCGCTTTGCTTTCTGTACTTGATGAAAACTTCACTTGCAGATTGTGCTGGCGAAGTAAGGACCGTAATTCGGCTGGTGTTCCTTGTGTAACTTCTTTCCCGTCTTTAATTATACAGACATTATCACTCAAACTGTCTGCTTCTTCGAGGTAGTGAGTGGTAAGAAAAATCGTTGTACCGAAGCCGTCACGAATTTTCTTCATCATATCCCACATTGCAATACGGGATTGAATATCCATACCGACAGTAGGTTCATCCAAAAATAAAATTTTAGGATTGACCATCATATTCAATGCAATATCCAAGCGTCGTTTTACCCCACCTGAATAGGAAGACACAGGATATTTTCTATACTGACTCAATCCAAAGTCAGAAATCAATCTTTCCATACGCTGTCTAGCCTCTGCTTTTGGAATTTTATAAAGACGGCTCTGAAACATCATGTTTTCTTCTAAGGAAAGATATGTATCAATAGAAGTTTGTTGTGCGACACAAGCAATTTGAGAACGGATAACTGCGGCATCTTTTTTAATATCCTTTCCCATCATCTCAATCTCACCAGCGGTTGGACACAGATAAGTTGTTAAAATACGAATGAGTGTTGATTTTCCTGCCCCATTTTGTCCCAGTAGGGAAAAGATTTCTCCCTCCTTAACGGATAAACTCAATCCATTTAATGCCTGTACGCCATTTTTATACCGCTTTACCACATGATCTACTTGGATAGCGTGCATAAAAAATTAGTCCTCCTTGATTGGAAATTGAATTTCAGTAATGTATTTATCAGGGTCTCCTTTTAAGAACATTCCCGGTCCTTTGATAAATACCTCTCTGAATGGCGCTATAAGTTCCACATGATTTTCTGCGGCGTAATAATCAATCACAGCATAGGCATGAGAAAGCGTTTCGTATGGCCCAATATGAGTAACACATACGGCTCTGATACGAGGAAGTTTTTTTACCTCAATACCATTTCCTACTGGATTTTCCTCTGTGGGAACACATAATTCCATTTCACCGGTTTGTGTTTCTGGGTTCATCGAATAATAAGCAAAAAAAGGTGCGCCATTGGTTTTACCACGAATAGCCTTGAATACATTTGAAAACACCTTATTAGCAGCCGGAGCAAAACCTTTATATTTCATAAAAGCCACACGAACAGGCTCCACTTCTCTAATCTCAATTTGATAGTTCACTGTTAAACCTCCTTAATTTTTTTAATTGCAATCCATACTTCTGAATGACCCTTTAGCTGCTTTCCTTCTAAAACAGGATAGACCTCAATATCTGGAAAGCCTGCATATTCATACCCTGAAAACGGAAGCCATTCCGTATAAAAGCGCCGGAAAATAGATTGCACATTTTCCTTAAAACAGCCATCATTTTCAAATACTACCCATGTTGTAGCTGGGATTTCAAACTCAAACATTCCGACCGGTACTTCTTGCTTTGTAGCAGATGCAATATAGTAAAAAATATTTTCAGGATCTTGATAGACGCTTATTCCTAAAATTTTATTAGGTAATTCATCACCCATTTGACATAGTTGCATAAACTGGTTATTTGACAAAGTATGTTCCCAAAATTCTGGAACAATCCTTTGATTTTCTTCCATGTCCTCTATCATTGGGGTGCGAATACCAACAAAACGCATAATGGGTTTATTTACAATGTGATATGACATCGCATTTCCTCCTGTGACACTAACAGAAAATCTAATGGGTGGATAAGCATTTAATGTAATCCCTTGATTTTTTGCAGCGGCAGGGGTAATTCCATGAACAGATTGAAATGCCCTGTTAAATGCTGTTGGCGATGTATAACCGTATTCAAATGCCACATCCAAAACTTTTTTATCTGTCCTTTGTAATTCAAAAGCAGCTTGGGACATCCTGCGTTTGCGGATGTATTCTGACAATGAAATTCCTGCAACATAGGAAAATAACCGCTGAAAATAATAAGTTGAACAACACGCAATCCGCGCAGCTTCTTCGTAGGATATTTCTGTATCAAGATGACTTTCGATATATTCAATGGCGTTACTTAAATTTTTTAACCATTCCATTTTCTAACCTCCTTGCGAATATCATAACTCATATAAAATTTTTATTCCTCTCTTTTTATGCGCTCTTTTGTAAACTAACCATACCTTAATAAAAATCTATTTGCAATGTTTAACTTCGGTATAATCATTCCTATTCATCGGCACAATAAGGTTATTCCGTTGTGAAAATCAGCACGATAAAATATATTTGAGGTGAATGATTATGCCGATTGACGATTTAACCGCTTTGGGGCAAAAAATGCGGGAAGCCCGAAAGAAAAAAGACCTGACACAGCAGGAGCTTGCGGATCTAAGCCATGTATCTGTCAAGCAGATCGCCAACATCGAAAAGGGAAAGATGAATCCGTCTTACTTGATTTTGAAGGCATTGGCAAAGGTGCTGCCCATTTCTCTGGACTCTCTGATCAACCCAGATATTTCCCCAGAAGATGAGGGAGCCAATCAGATGAAGATACACATTGTCCTGAATTGCATATTTCAAATCCTGCACCTTACCAATAGCCAGCTCTCCCCATTGTGAAATCGTAGATCGCTCCGAAACAGCTTTGTGATTCGTATTTCGGATTTTTTGCTCTGCTCACTCTGTCGTCCTCCTTCTTTTCTGTAAATAAAAAGAACCGGTTCATCCATAAATGCCGATTCCTGAGTATAAAAAACTGAGGTCATTGTTCCATAATTAAAAGAATCTGACCTCAGTAACTTTTGAAATATTTAGTTGTCACAACGATATAATAACGGAAGTTTTCAACACAATCCGAATATGCATTCATCTCAAATCTGATATCCGGATTTCTTTAACTCTTCCCTATACAATTCAGCAATATATGCCGGACCATTACACCACAGCTTTGTGTTCTCATCATACAGTGCTTTTCCTGTCTTTGAACAAAGAAAATCTGTCAATATCTCTTTTCTGTCCTTGCCCGTCTCTTCTGCGATTTCTTCTGTCACCATAGTGATAAGAAGGTCGATTGTATAATTCATCTTTTCCTTTGGAATTGTTACTTCAGCCATATCTTCTCACCTTTCACAAATTTCAGACACCTAATAGCGGATTCTGTTTTGAAGCAATATTGATCTTTCAGTTTATTGGGCAACAACTGTCTGATGCAGAAATCGTCTGCCTCCTTATCGCCTGCTGTCCCGAAAGCCCCGGCGAGATAAGCAGTAAGGGTAGCGTTTGTTGCATCATCCGCAATCTTTCCTGCAATGATATCATACCTTGCCATTTCACGTTCCACTTCGATAAACATTTTTTTCTTTCGATGAGCAGCAATGCAATGTAACCAGTCTACATCTGCATTTTCAAAAATATGCGTTTCAAGATTTCCTGAAAGGTTGAATTCAAAAGTTGAAATATATCCAAACTTCTGTCCTTCTTCAATTGTTCCGATTGCGATTGCTTTGGCTATTGAGGTTCTCAAAAAACTTTCTGCCTGCTCCTTGGATGTGGTTAAATAAAATCCCTGCCCAAAATCTTTTCTCTTTGCACATTTGGCAAGATCTGGCGCTTTTACTTCACAATAACTTCCATGATAGAGAACAAATCCATCTTTTAACTCAAGCACTAATCTTTATCCCCTTTCCTTCCAGAAATTCTGTAATGTCTTCAAGCACAGCTTCATCACCCTCACAATGAAAAATCCCATAGCATTTTTCTATATATCCAAGAACATCAGCTTCTTTAAACAAGTGGATAATCTGTTCAACAGGTAAATGCCACTCTTCTGAAGCAAGCCGGATTAGTCTTGTCTGCATGAAAGTAATCTCTGTTTTCTCACTCATAATGAATCCTCCTAATTTCTTGGTCAATAAAATTTTTGCTTAGAACTCTTTTTCACGGACTCTCCATTCTCATTAATCTCACCTTCAAGCCATGCCATAATACCAAAGTTACAAAACGGACAAGTTATTACATCCTTATAGACTTCTTTCTCGCAGCGAGGGCATGTAACATATTCTTCATTTTTTTTATCTTGCATATGATTATTTTCCTTTATCAGTTCCGATTTTCTTGATTCTGCAAACTTTATCGTCTTGTTCCATTCTTATCAAAATTCTTTTTTAATGCTATTTCTGTTGGGAGAATAGACCCAATTAAAGGAATAAGTTGAACACCACAGATAATTCCTCCCATACTCCCAACACAATCTTCATTTTTTCCAATTACTAAAAGCATGAATATTACTGTTATCGGCAACATAACCATTCCACAGACATACCAGACTTTACCACAATATTTATGAGCAAATTCCCATGTGTCTTTATTCTTCATAGACATCGAAGTCCGATATCCAAATACTGAATTTATTTCCTTTGGAGCCTTTTTCATAAAATATTTTCCAAAACCAATCATCGTAAATGGAAGAAGCAAATCCATAATCAACATAAAAATCCAAAACTCCATTGTAAATCTCCTTTACTATAACTTCCGCTTTGTATTTCCGTTTTTATTCTTTTTTGTGAAATTCTTTCAAATTTAATTCACGTTTCAATTCTTCCTCTGACGGCAGATAGGTGAAATATTTCGATGCAAACATCTGGTGATTATCTTCAGGAAGCGTATATTTTACAATAGAATCTCCCTTATCTGCACAAAGTACAATCCCAATAGGCTGCGTGTCTCCTTCATTCATCATTTCACGGGTATAGTAATTCACATACATCTGCATTTGTCCTAGATCCTGATGGGTCAGTTTACCCATTTTCAAGTCAATGAGAACGAAACATTTTAAAATATAGTTGTAAAATACCAGATCAATAAAAAAGTCCTGTCCATCCAATGTAAATCTTTTCTGGCGTGCTACAAATGAAAATCCTCTTCCAAGTTCCAAAAGGAAATGTTGAAGATGATCAATCAATGCCTGTTCCAAATCTCCTTCATATACATGTGTGTCAGGCTGAATCTGCAGAAATTCCATAACATAAGGATCTTTCACTATTTTCTCATATTCTGGTTTTGGCTCTGTTGTTTGAATTTCATTTGCAACCGCTATCTTATCCTGGCTTGCTAAAATACGCTGATAATACATCGTATTGATCTGCCGTTCCAGTTGACGAACACTCCATGCTGCTTTTGCACATTCTGCCATATAAAATCTCCTTGCCTGTTCATCATTTATACGCATCAAGACACGATAATGTGACCAGCTCAATTCAGGACACAGTGTGTCTCGAATTGGAAAAGTGTAATAAAACTGCCTCATCTTACGAAGATTCGATTTATCAAAACCTTTTCCGAACTCTGCGGTCAGCTGCTCAGAAAGATATTCCAATAATTTCTTTCCGTATTCTGCGCGATCATTTTCTCCACATGCTTTAAAAATCTGTTCTCCAATTTCCCAATAAGTTGTTACCATAGCAGAATTTACCGCTGTGCTTAAACGATGTTGTGCAGACACAATAGAATTACGAATAGAATGATAAGTCTGTTCTGCATTTTGATTTTTTTGTAAATTATAATCCATGCTCTTTACTCCTCTGAATTTCTAAAATAGAACTTACTATTCTTCTATTGATTCAATATTTTCAATCCGCATCAGCTTAACTACCTGCTTATCTTTTTTCTCTGTATAACAGATTTTTATCCATTCATCATCTGCGTCTATTATCTTGCAGGATAATTCAGTGTTTCCAAACGCTTTACTTTTCCCGGATACGCCGAATAACAAAGTAGCAGCAATAATGCTGCAATTCCAAACCATTCCATATTATTCTCCTTAGCAAACTTAACGCTAATATGTCTGTTCCTTAAAATATCTTTTGCCATTCAAATCATATCACACTATCAGCCATATTTCCATTTCAATTTATTTAGGCAAGTCACTTCGCTCAGCTACATTTCCTGTCGACTTGCTTCTGTAACCAGCATCCGGTTAATCTTCTCCTGCATGGTTTCCTTTGCATGGCAGCCTTAAACATTCTGCCGGTAAACTTTGTTCCACTGACAACCAGCGTCAAAGTTCTGTTTTCCACTTCTTCCTGCATTTTCTCGCCTCCTTTCCACGAAGTTTGCAGGGAATCTCTTTTTTTGCTAAGGCGGAACCACCAGCCGCCGCAGAAGATAACGCTTCATACTGCCCTCCTTAGCGTAACTGGTCAGAACGGTCATAGTGCAGATTGCCCTGGCGTACCTTTGCGTGGCTCAAAATCTTAATCTGCCCCTTTTCCTGACTATCCAGTGCTTTTTCATAACCGGTATCCGACAGGAACAGGCGGGTTCGTTCGCCTTTCCAGCCAACAGGGGAATCGTTCGTCAGCACATCAAAAATAATCATGTGCCGGGTGTCCTCCGCAAAACGCTGCTTCTGGAAATAGAAAAAGCCGCCACTTCAAAATTAACAGTGAAGTGACGGCTCTTTCTATCGCCGGAATACGAGTTCCTGAAATGAAAAAAGCACCCAGCATTTATACTGTGTGCTACATCAAATTCATATTCAATTATTCAAATTAGCTCAAACTATGCCAAACTGCCACAGCCAAAAAACGAGGGGAAGGAGGGCTGAAAAGCACCCCAAAAATTGGATGAAATCGGCTCTCGTTTTTCCAAATTTGGTCAAACTATATCAGCCCGTTTAGGTATAAGAAAATCCCGGAAAACCTTGATTTTCCGGGGTTTTGTAAACCTTTTGATATAGTCTGAGCAGTCGATTATCGCTTGCTGAACTGCGGAGCGCGACGAGCTGCTTTGAGACCGTACTGCGCGAGTTTTTGAGCTGTTTTCCCTTGATACTCCGGGCTTTTCCGGCTTTCTGCCTCTCAGTTATCCGGTGTGCGGACCATAAAAAACGGCCTTTTTTCATTCAGCGATAGCCTGATGAAACGCACCATTTACTACCCCAAACAACTCCTCTGGTTTATTATACTTCACTTTTGCATAGATGTCCATAGTTGTTTTGCTGTTTTCGTGTCCGGCAAGGTATTGTACTGTCTTTGGATCAACGCCCGCATAGAGAAGATTGGTGATGTAAGTGTGCCGCAGCTGATGAGGTGTCACATCAAAGTCCAGCGTATATTTGATTTGGGGTTGATTCTTCTGGGTCATACCCAGCGTTGGAGTAACCGTATATTTGATACTCTCCCCATTTACATACTTATAATAGTTCCGGGGCTTAGTGGAGCGGACAACGACATACTGCCACACTCTTTGGAACTGCGAGGCAGCCAGTGGCTCTCCTTTGCTGTCAGCGATCACATAATCTGATATGGAATTTTCTTTCGTTTCTCTCAGACAATCCACCAAACACTTCGGTATCGGAATATCCCTTTTTGCCGCCGGAGTCTTTAGCACCGTAGAAACCACGGGTCTGTTATGCTCTGTACGCCATGCCCGCCTCACCGATAGATAAGGTGTATCCTCGTCCAGAAACACACAATCCCATTGCAGTGCAAGAATTTCTTCCCGACGCAGACCGGAATACAAACCGAGCATAATAAACAAATATGGAGGAAGCCCCTTGACTGTATCCAGAAGCACGGCTACCTGCTGATCTGTCAATGCTTCCTTCTTTTTTGTCGGTTTTCCGCCTTTACCGGATATTCCCGCACAGGGATTGTGTTCAAGAATTTGGTTTCTCTCTGCCGCATAAAAAATGCACTTGAGTAGCATATTGACCTTATTGTATAAGCCTTCCGATTTCTTTGACAATGGAACAAGCGCCAGCCGAATATCGTCAGCGGTCACTTCTTCCATATACATCTCTCCCAGAGGTTTTATGATATAGTTTGTCATATCCCTCGTATAACCTCTGAGTGTAGACGCAGACACCTTTGCCGACTGCATCAGCAGCCACTTCTCTCCATACTCGGCTACTGTCGGGTGCTGCCGGTGAAAGATAATTTCTTCCACCTGCTTCCGGGCCTCTAACTGCTTCTCATACAATTCTTCACAAGTTGCGGCATACAAACTCAACTCTTTGCCATCTGCATCCGTAATCCTGGTTCTGTAATATTGGATTCCTTTCAATGTAATGGTCCCGTACTTCGGGATCTGTGTTTTCTTTTTTGCCATCTTTGATCGTCCTTTCTTGATAATGTGTAGTCTCCGTATCTACACTCTCTTTTTATCAGAAAGCCTCGATTTAATCAAAGATACGGCTGAGGTAAAACAAAGAGCGAGACATCCTTGCCTCGCTCCTGCTTCATTTCCTATTTGTTATTACTGTGCTGCATCCCAGCTTGCAAACGCACAGTTCATTGATCTGACCAGCTCATCTGGTCTGTTGTACTTAACCTTTGCATAAATGTCCATGGTAATCTTGCTGCTTTCATGGCCTGCCAGGTATTGAACCGTTTTGGGATCTACCGATGCATGAATGAGATTGGTAATGTAAGTATGCCGCAGCTGATGGGGTGTTACTTCAAAGTCCAGACTGTAAACCACTTTTCCGTTATGAGCGGCCTTTTCTCCCAAGACAGGTGTGACAGTATGCTTTACTCTTTTTCCATCTTCATACCGATAATAGCTCCGCTCCTTGACCGTCCTCGTAACAATATACTGCCAAAGTCGCTTAAACTGCGTGTAGGACAGCGGTTCGCCATCCCGGTTTGAAACCACATACTCCGAAGTCGAAGTTTCCTTTGCTGCTTTCAAACACTCAGCCAAGCAAACAGGAAGGGGGATATTTCTCTCCGCAGCCTTGGTTTTCAATTCATCCGAAATCACAGGTCTGTTATGTTCGGTGTGCCATGCCCGTCTTACCGTCAGATATGGAGTATCTGTATCCAGATATACTGAATCCCATTGCAGAGCAAGAATTTCTTCCCGGCGTAGCCCTGCATATAAACCAATCATGACAAAGACATAAGGCGGCAAATCTCGGATAGCATCCAAAAGGCGTGCTGCCTGTTCATCTGTCAAAGCCTGACGATCCTCTTGTGGAACACCGCCACCTTTTGTCGTGAGATAAATCGTCGGGTTATGGTCAATGATCCTGCTTTCCATCGCTGCGCGAAAGATAGATTTGTAAAGGATTACCACAGATTTATAAACCGATGCAGATTTCTTGGAAACCGGAACAAGGGCAAGCTGAATATCATCCAGGCTAACCTCACCCATCCGTTTATCTCCCAATTCCGCTATAATATGCCGCCTGACCTTTGAGGTGTAATCCGTCAAAGTAGTAGCTCGTACATGAACCGACTGCATCAGCAGCCACTTTTCACAATACTCTGCAACTGTGGGCGTTTTCCGATGAAAAGTGGCATTCTCAATCTGTTCCAACGCAAGCGTTTCTTTGTTGTATAGTTCTTCAGGTGTTTTTGCGTAGATAGCTACGAGCTTACCATTCGCGTCTTTGATTCTGGTCCTATAATATAGGACACCTCTTTTCATAACTGTGCCATATTGAGGAAGCATTATTTTCCTATTTGCCAATTCCTCCACCTCCTAAGAATATACTCCAGCGCTGTATCTATGTTTTATCAGACCATTATGATTTCGACAAGGATACGGACCAGCTCACACTCCTGCTCTGCGAGGTTTACGATAAGTTGCGTTCTTTTCTGCTGGCTTTGCTCTGTGGGTGCATTTTGCGATATACTCCTGAAGGCCCGCTGAAGTAAAGTACACACAGCCATTCTGCACATATTGCACATAAGAAATAAGACCATTGTTACGGGCCGCGTCCAGCGTTGCAATGCTGATACCTAAAATTTCTGCTGCTTCTTTTCGTGTAATAAGTTTTTCCATAAAGCATATTTCCTCCAATCTGTCAAGTTTGTCATCGTGTTTGTTCAAAGCCACATGAATACGCTGGCAGCCGAAACTGCCAGCGCATGGTATCTGATTTTGAACAGGAAGCTGCAAACGCTTCCTATTTATATAACTCAGCTTTCGTCTCATTTGCCACGCCCCCTGACGATGGGAACACAACAGGTCTCCGCTGGCGCGGCTGTCATAACTCCGCAGCACCGTTCATATCGTGTGCCGCAGGGTTCCCCCCAAGTCTTTGGCGGACCGTAAGAAAGTATCTTTAAGCCCCCATGCAGTCATCGCGCCGAATCTGCCACAATCCGTTTTATGAAATCGTAGATCGCTCCGAAGAAGTCTTTTCATCACCTCCCTGACTGCTCCATCTTCGCGGCGTTTCATATTCGCTCGTACATGGGTTATGTACCTGTTGTGCTGTCTATTCGATTTTCAATGTACTGATGAAGGAGGAAAACTTGTCCTTCTTATTAACACTGACAAAAAAGGCAAAAAACAGGCGCATCAAATGAAACTTTATCAAAAATATTTTACAAGCTGCTTTAATCCACGGCGGATACTGTCTCGGACACGGCTTGGGTCTACACCTTCTACTTCGGCAATTTCATTTACCGCCATTCCCAGATAGTATCGGGCATAAATCCTCTTTGCCTGTTTCTCCGGCAGCTTCATCACAGCGGCATAGACCTGCTCCTGAAACTGTTTTTCCTCCAGAAGCATCTCCGGTGTTTGCGGCTTCAATAGCACCGCATTTTCAATGCCATTCTCGCAATCCAGAGAATACTGTGCTTTATAACGATACATCTTTCGCTCATACGCAGCCTCCGCACGTTCAGCTGCTCGAATAGTCTCCATTACTTCCTCTGTCACATCTACAAAAAAGTCTGTTGTATAAACATTAGGATAAAGTTCCCGAAGGTTAATTTTCTTCATTATGTACCTCCATTTCGATTCACGGGTGATTGACGGGTGAATCGAATGGAGGTGGGGAACGGCACCGGTATACAGCCGGATTATCTCCGAAAAAAAGGCAACAAAAAACGCCAGATTCCCGCAATGGGAAACTGGCACGCCAAGAACAGTCATTATTATGCTGAATCACATGGAACGATAATGCCGATGCGATGCTATACTTGCCCGGAGGAGGGGCAATGCTTTTTTTAATTGATGTAGATCATGGGAGCTTTGAAAAAGCAAAAGAGACACGGCAAATTAACCTCCAAGCGGCTACCGTGTCCCTGCAAGTCGTCATTAGTTTGTGTAAACGCAAAGAAACGGCGGCTCTGAAATTGTCCTTCAAAACCGCCGATTGAATTCAAACCTTAAAATAGCGCACGAAATTATCTGCCCCAGTCAACGTTTTTTTCTTTCCCCGGACGGGGCAGATAACTTATTATGCAGAGCGGAGCCGATGTGCGCTAATCGGTTCCTTGTACTTTCTCCTTCAGCTTTCGGAAAGATGTATCACTGATGGCGTGTTCGATCCGGCAAGCCTCCTGTTCTGCCGTTTCAAGATCAACGCCAGCGGCCACAAGCTGCTCCATAAAAAATCGGTGCCGCTCATAGATTTTCTCGGCAACCTCCTGACCTATGGCGGTCAGATGGAGAAATCCATCGTCATCCACGATCAGAAAACCACCGTTCTTCAAACCGCCCACCGCATGGCTGATGCTCGGTTTGCTAAAGCCCATGTGCCGGGCAAGATCAACGGAGCGAACCATGCCCTGTTTCCTTTGAAGAACCAACACGGCCTCTAAGTAATCCTCGCCTGACGCATATAGTTTCATTGCCTCCTCCTTCCCACGGCTATTTTAGTTTCCATCCAATCGCTTTCTTGCGAATACCAATGAAATCTGCATAAATACCAGGCTGCCTTATCAAATCCTCATGTTTGCCTGTCTGAACAATGTGACCACCAGACAACACGAAAATTTGATCTGCGTTTCTGACTGTTTTTAGCCGATGAGCTATCATAATAACCGTTTTATTCTTTGTCAGTTCTGCAATAGCACCCATCAGAAGATTTTCATTTTCTGGATCGACGCTTGATGTAGCTTCGTCTAAAATGATGATAGGAGCGTCTTTCAGGATTGCTCTGGCAATCGAAATCCGTTGCTTTTCACCGCCGGACAATGTAGCGCCTCCCTCTCCAATTACGGTGCCATAACCATCTGGCAGGCTCATAATAAACTCATGGCAGCAAGCCTTTTGAGCTGCTTTTACAACTTCTTCATGGGAAGCCGCTGGATTGCCGAATTTGATATTATTTTCTATGGTATCAGCGAAAAGATATACCTTTTGGAATACTTCGCTAATATTGGTAAGCAGACTGTCCAGTGTGTAATCCCGCACATCTACACCGCCGATTGTAATTTTTCCTCCGTCAACATCCCAAAACCGGGCGATCAGGTTACAAAGCGTACTTTTTCCGGCACCAGACGGACCGACGATAGCCGTTACGGTTCTTTCGGGTATAGTCAGGCTCACATGATCCAGAACCTGGTGTTCGCCATAAGAAAAAGAAACATCATCAAAAACAATATTGTAATTTTCAGGTTTTACGGGTTTACCATGTTCGTCCATGACGGGAGTTTTGTCAATTTCGTTTACTTTGTCAATCGAAACATCCAGTAACCGCAGGAGTGCGGAAGTATTTCCGGCTGACTGAAGCTGACCAAAGAGCATAAAGGATGCTACTGTCATCAGCAGACAAATGGAAAGCGCCATTGTTCCATTCAGGTAAAAGTACAGTCCCTCCGCTATAACAAGAATACTTATTCCATAGAGAATAATCTGTTGCAGCATATTGTAAGGGACGAATGTACGCTCTAATTTCAGATTTTTATCCTTGCTGTCCAGAATTGCCTGTCTCATTTTGCTATTGGAATTTTGACCGAGATTAAAGGATTTTACAATCAGCATCCCTTGAACGTATTCCAGCACATTAGAAACGAGAGCCTCCTGGGCCTGCTGTCTTTGTGGCGAAACCGTTTCCGATTTTTTCTGTAACCGGCCGATGCACCATGTAAAAAGCAGAATCCCGCACAAAATCGTCAGTCCGATCCGCCAGTCGATACAGAGCATAACAATAGTAATAATCGCTGCATGGATATAGCCGCCTAATATGTTGGTTAGCACCATGGACGCATTATTTTCAATATCGCCCATAGTCGTAGTGACGACAGAAGTCAAATTCCCCAAATTGTGATCGTTGAAATACCCCATCGGCATATATTTCATGCGATCTCCAATATGAATCCGTTTCTCCGCGCACATAAAATATCCAATTTGCACCTTGCCGAAATCTGAAATGTAGCTGCAATAAATTTTAAGCAGCATACTTGCCAGGGTGATTCCAAATATCATCCAGATCATAGACGTAGTAAAACCGTCTGTTAAACCCGAAAAAACCATGGCTAATGCTCCAAAGGACATCATATCAAAAAGGGAGTGCAGGACAGAAAAAAGGATAGCTTTTTTCATTGTCCCCTGCATTTTCCCTGAAAACTGATAAATCTTGCTTAATGTCTTTATCATCTTCGCACCTCCTACGCCACATCTTTTGTGTCCATGTGCGCTTTCCACATTTCCTGATAGAGCGTACAGGAAGTCAATAAGTTTTCATGTGTTCCTTCGTCAATAATCTGCCCATCTTTTATGACAACAATTTTATCTGCATCGGTAATCGTAGAAAGACGGTGCGCAATCATCAGAACGGTTTTCCCGGCAATCACTTTTGCCATTGCCTCTTGAATTAAGGCTTCATTCTCGGCGTCAATGTAAGCGGTTGCCTCGTCAAGAATAACAATCGGCGCATTTTTCAGTACAGCGCGGGCAATCGCAATCCTCTGGCGCTCACCGCCCGACAAGTGACCTCCTGCACCTCCGACAACTGTATGGAATCCATTTTCCAGATTCAGAATGAAATCATAGCAGCCACAATCTCTGGCAGCCTGATATACTTCTTCATCCGTTGCGGATGGTTTTCCCATACGGATATTTTCTAAAACAGTTTCGTCAAAAAGATAGTTGTCCTGTGAAATATAAGCGATGTTATCCATAAGCTGTGACAACGGAATTTTGCGAATATCTGTTCCGTCTAACTTGACAGTTCCGTTTGTTACATCCCAAAATCCCGCAATCAGCTTCGTAATGGTAGACTTGCCGCCGCCACTGGGACCGACAAAAGCGGTAATGCTGTTTTCTGGAATAGAAAGGTTGATATTTTTTAGCAACGGCTTTTCGCTTTCATACGAAAAGCTGACGTTTTCTAACACAATATTGGAAGAATGAATAGACACCGGCGTTTCCGGGCGATCCAGTTCTTTTTCATCCAATACGGCGCACAATTCCCCGACTACTGATTTCATTTGAGAAATGCTGTCCGTAAAGTTCATGGCATTTAAAATTGGTGTGATAATACCCAATGACAGCACGATACAGGTAACAAATGCCGGAACGCTCAGGCTCCCGTTCCGGTACAGGACACAGCCAATAGGAAGAACACACACTAACACACTGGGCCAGATTGTAACAAGCATGGATTTGTAAAGCTGCACGCTTTTCATCCAGTTCACAGCATAGGCCGCATTATCTTCAACGGCATCTGAATATTTCTGGTAAGAATTAGCAGACTGATTAAACGCCTTAATGACTTCTATTCCGCCGATATACTCAACCACAGTGCTGGTCATTTTACGCACGCGCATAATAAGACCCTGGAATTTTTCTTCATATCCATTTGCCATTCCCTTATAGCACAACATACCAATCGGCAGGGTAATCAATGCAGCCAGCGCCATTCTCCAATCCAAAAACAGTAGGTAAATCAGAATACAAATCGGAATACAGAGATTCGCTGCCAGCTCCGGTACTAAATGCGCAAGGGTCGTTTCCATTCCCTCCACACGATCTACCAAGACATTTTTTAATTCTCCCGATGGGGTGTTAATCATATAGCCCATCGGAACCCTGGTAAGTTTATCTGCTAGTTTCAGGCGGATCTCCGCCAGAGTTGCGAAAGTGGCCGTATGGGAAACTAAAGTAGAGAAATTTGCAAAGCATACTTTCCCAAGGAAACCAATTCCCGCAATCAGACACCACTCCATATAGACGGACACAGATGTCTCTCCATCCATCAAGAGAATCACAATTTTTGAAACTGCAAAAAACGGCAGCAATCCGGCGGCAACACCCAGGATTGCCAAAATCACTGAAAGAACATATTCACCCTTATATGGAGCGGCAAGTTCCATCAGTCTGGACATGGGATTATCTTTCTTGTCCATTTCACATACGCTCCTTTTCATAATAATAGAGGTTGGTTAAACACTTCTAACCAACCTCTATTATATCTATTCGGCTATTTTCTGCCACTCTGATAGGGCGTTAAACCCTCCATTTAGACATTGGATTATATTTATTCCGCAGGCTGTACGTTATCGATCTCAAAGAACTGTGGCACGCTGGAGAAAGTATATCCGGCGATTTTGGAGGAATTATATACAACCATATCCTTAGAATAGGAGATCGGAAGGTCAATCACATTGTCGTTGGAAACATTCAGTGCAGTAGCAATCGCACTCTGAACCACTTCGGGATCAGCAGAGGTGGAGAACGCATTTACCGCATCCGAATAGCTCTGGAAATCCTCAAGTGCCTGCAAGGAAATAGCATGAGGATCAGCACCGAGGGATTCCTGCAGGAACTTGTGCGGTTCAGTATAAGACCCTTCTGTATTCCATGTTGTAATGTCATAATTTCCTGCAACGCCTTCGGTCCACCAGGTCATCTGATCCTGGCCGGTAGTGGTTACGTCAATACCAACCTCTGCAAGCTGAGTCTTAATTGCAAGAGCCATGTCCTGTGCAAGAGAAAGATCAGTCCAATAGGTGTAATTCAGGGAAAGCTGCTGTCCATCTTTTTCACGGATACCAGTGCTTTCATTCATCACCCATCCAGCTTCATCCAGAAGTGCATTTGCTTTATCCAGATCATAGCTCCATGTGCTGTTATAAGTAATGTCTGTGTAGGGCGCTCCGGGTGCAAACAGGCTGGTAGCCGGAGTTTCATATCCATAGGTCAGTCCCTCGGTGATTTCTTCCTTATTGACAGCGTATGCAATCGCCTGACGAACTTTAAGATCGCTCAATATTTCGCTGGAAGCATTCAGAACAAGATTCCGGGTGAGGGTATTTCCATCATTGATTGCGCCCTCGATTCCATCCAGAGAAAGAGCCTGATTGTAGTCGTCATAGCTGAGAAGGTCAGCACCATAAATCAGGTCAACCTCACCGGTCTGTAATGCTTGAAGTCTGGAAGATGCCTCCGGGATATACTTTATGACAACTTCGTCATAGTAAGGAGCTTCACCCCAATAGTTTTCATTTCTGACAAAACGGGTGCAGTCGCCGGAAATCATTTCTTCGCGGATGTACGGACCGGTGCCGACAACATCTGTGAATGTCTGGAAGTTTTCAGCCTCAAACACATTCGGGGACATCATGCCGGCAACATTCTGGAAGCAGAAGTCATTGATATAAGAGAAGCAGGGAGCGGCATAATGAACAGCCACCGTGTACTCGTCAACAACCTCTACGCTTTCAATGTTGTAAATGCCTTTAATACCGCTAAAATTGGGGTTGGAGCGGTCAAAATCCAGAATTGCCTTTACGCTCTCCGCATTAAAAGCGGCTCCATCTGTAAAAGAAACATCCTGACGAAGTTTAAAGGTAAGGACAGTATTTGTGTCATCCCATCCCCATTCCTCGGCCAGTTTGGGAACAATTTCCCCGTCCTCGTAGGCAACCAAAGTCTCATAGACCAGGCCGCAGGCGATATTATTCTCCTTGTTCATGGTCAGTGTCGTAAGGCTGTCCAGTTCCTTTGCTGTGACGATTGTCAGCACCTTCGCTTCGTTTTCATTAGCCGCTTGCGTCTGCTCGCTGTCAGTCTGCGTCTGCTCGGAGGTATCGCTCTGACCGCAGCCAACCATGGACAGAAGCATACTCACGCCCAATGCAGCGGCGAGAAGTTTCTTGTAAATCTGTTTCATGTTATCCTTGTCCTTTCTGGTTTGATAATTGATCTATTAGATAACCTTGCTCGGCGATCCGTCCCTCCTGCATGATGATAATCCGATTCGCAATACGCATTGCATCCTTTCTGCTATGCGTAATGAAAATGCAGGAGCTGTCGGATAGCTTCACAAAGTTCTCTACTAAAGTAAGTACGGCGTCTGCCGAAATCAGGTCAAGCCCGCTGGTTACTTCATCCATGATTAAGTAATCAGGTTCCACGGCAATCGCCCGAAGCAAAGAGAGCCGCCTCTGTTCGCCGCCCGAAAGCTGACGGACAGGCGTTTCCAAAAGCCCATAATCCATGTGTACGGCATCCATCAAATCTAAAATATGTTTTTTTCTTTCGGCTCTTTTCTTATCAGTTAAGTTCACCAGTGCTTCTTCTACATTTGCGTATGCAGACCTGGCAGGATTTAAAGTGCCGGAAGAATCCTGAAAAACAGCCTGTATTTTTTTACGGTGCTGTTTCCATGTTCGATAATTCCAACAGGTTATATCTTCACCATCCAGTAATATTTTGCCAGAAGTTGGTTTCTCAATGCCGATCAGAAGTCTTGCCAGCGTGCTTTTTCCCGATCCGCTTTCTCCCTCAATAGCAAGACTTTCACCTTTACAAAGGTGGAGGTTGATGTCCGAAAGCGCATTAAAATCTCCCTGATTCGCATTATGATATACCTGATTTACATTCTGGATTACAATTTCTCCCATTTCCATTCACCCCGACTTTCCCTATGGCTCAACGCGGAAAATTGTTTCATCCAGTCTGTCTGCGGACTTGACAAGAATTTATCCATCGTTCCATGCTCAATAATTTTTCCAGCTCCCAGAACATAAACGTTCTGACATAAGTTTTTAAGTGCGGCCACATCATGGGATACAAATAATATGCCTTTGTCCTTCATTTGCTCCTGCATGATGAGAAGCAATAAATCCCTGTTTTCTTCATCCAATGCAGCGGTTGGTTCATCGGCTAAAACATAATCCGGCGACATTCCCAATAAGATTGCCGCAGCTACTCGTTGTAGCATTCCGCCTGATAGTTCAGACGGATACGCACCCAAAATCCGATCCGTGTCTTTTAGATTCACGGAAACCAGTTTCTCTTGAGCCAGGTCAGTTGCTTCACTTGTATTCAAATGCAAACGATTGACAAAGGTTTCCCGCATCTGATAACCGATTTTTAATCGGCTGTCAAAAGCCGTCATAGGGTTCTGGGGGATAAATCCAAGCTTCTTCCCACAAAGCTCACGATGTGACTTGCGGGAAAGATGTGATAAATCTATATCGTCCAACAAAATCTTCCCGGCATCAATATGACAGCTTGTATGAAGCATTCCCAAAATGCTCCGCAGCAAAGTTGTTTTTCCAGAGCCGCTTTTACCTGTAAGTCCAATCACATGACCTGCAGGAATTTCCATAGATATGTCTTTCAGAAGGTAGCGGCCTGACCGTTCCTTGACATCTAACTGTTCAATTTTTAACATCACTCTGCCTCCTTCGTTGTCAACTGCCTGCCAATGACGTTAAAGCAGAGTGTCGATAAAATTACCGCCCCTATTGGATAGAGAATCATGGTCGGGCGAAGAACCAAAGCACCCCTTGTGTCTAAAATCATACTTCCCCAATCTACTACATTATCACCAAGCCCTAATCCAATAAAGGAAAATCCGGTAATAGCCAGAATCATATCCGCACAGGAAAGGCACAGAAAGCGAATCATTTCGGCAATCAAATTCGGGAAAATATGAATCAGCATGATTCTGAGCTTTGAAGCGCCGGAAGCGATTGCACACATGACATAGGCTTTTCCCATTTCCATGTCAGTACGGGTACGAACCAGTTTTATGTATCTCAAAATGTAAGACACAGTGAGCGCGACAAGAGTAGTTTTCGCTCCGCTGCCCCAGGCTCCAATAAACACAATTAAATACGCAATCGGGGGGATGGCCGTAACAGCGTTAATCAGGCCATCAATAAGTGCATTTTCTTTCATAACGGCCCGGCTTGTCACCATTCCGATAACATTGCCAAGCAGAAAAACAATAAGAGAGCCTCCTAATACAATCCCCAGCGTTGTCCAGCCACCATAAAGAATCCGTGACAGAATGCAGCGCCCTAAAGCATCCGTACCAAACGGATATTCTGCGCTGGGATCAACATATCTCTCCAACAAGTTTGATTTCATTGGATCGTTGGGTGCAAATAAAAATCCGACAAAAAAGAAAATAATCACAAGGGTTGGAATGAAAATCGCACACCATTTCCGAAAACGCTTCGTTTTCATTTACGCCACCCCCTTTTTACGCCCGATTGCCCACTGCACCAAGTCAGCGGCAATGTTGCAAAGAGCAATCGCCAGCGCCAGAAAAAACACCTCGGCGTGTATCATGGGAGTATCGCGATCAAGCACATGGTTTACAATCAGATAACCAAATCCCGGAATTGAAAAAATGGATTCAATCACCGTTGCGTTAGCCAGTGCCAAACCAATGCTTTGTAAAAAGTTCGGAACTAAACCCATCGCTGCCCGCGGAAAAAAATGGCACAGCAAAAGCCTTTTTTCCGAAAGCCCACGGCAACGGGCATAAAATGCGTAATCCTCGTTGCTTTCATGCTCCAGAGCATCCATCAGAAGCGGCGTATAGAAAGAAGCCCCGAATACGCCAATGCAGATTGCCGGAGATATGTAGCTGAGTAGGGTTGTATTTCCTGCCACAGAAATTAAGGACTTTTGAACAGCAAAATAATCCAGATAAACGGTTGCCAAATAGAAAGAGGGTATGGACACACCCAAAATGCACAAAAGCCTGACTGCCTTTTTCGGAAGTTTCCAGGGAAGTAAAAAGGCAATACAACTAACGATTACAATGAAAACAACCTGAAAGATAGATGCCAGAGCTACAATTCCAAGCGTTTTCGGAAAGGCTGTGGCAATATCCGTCCAAACATCATGTCCATTTGCCAAAGAAACGCCTAAATCAAAATGCAGTAAGTCCCATACCCAACGGCCATACTGGACAAGCAATGGTTTATCAAACCCCAACTGAATCCGAATCTTTTCAATCTGTTCCGCTGTGGGGTTTCCGATCATCCTCTTTGCATAAGCTGTGGCTGGATCAACGGATGACAGTCTCATCAGCAAGAAAGACAGTAGAGTTACAAACAATAAAGTAAATATCAGCTCAACCAGTTTCCGTAGGATATATTTTCTCATATTCCGTTTCATAATACCGACTCCTTCGCAGGTTAGAATAAGCTAACCTCTATTCAAAAAAAAGAGCGTCTGCACGACGCTCTTAAATCATCTGCTCGCACAGATGATAGTATATTGTATCCGGTATTTTGCCGCCACTCTAAAAAGACCAAACATCCTCTATTTGGACAACTTTTTTCGGAACTCGGAAGGCAGTTCTCCAAATTCTTTTTTGAATGCTTCGGAAAATTTACTCGGATTATCGTATCCCATTTTAGCCGCAATTTCTGTTATGCTGTCAGAAGTATCCCGAAGCAAGATCGTAGCAGCCTGCATACGATAGGATTTCATATAAGCATAAATAGAACACCCATAAACGCCCTTGAAGCAAACCTTCATTGAGGTAAGAGGAATTTCAAATTTTTCTGATAGCTCCTGCAAAGTATAATGGTTGCGAAGATCGGCTGTCATATATTCCTGTACTTTCTTTATTGTTTGTACTTGATTTCTTGCAAAATATCTTCGTTCTTCCTGGTAATCCTGAAGCGAAACCTGATTCAGAAACATCAGCAATTCCAACACTTTCACTTTCAAATAGTAAGCAATCATCCGAGGCTCCACCCGATAAAGTTCCGAAAAAATATGTTCGATTTTGCTTTGGGTTCTTAATACAATGCAGGTATCATTCTTGCAAAACTTATCTGCAATCGAAAAGACATCTATATTCAGACCTCCAATCACACTTTCTATCCGCTTCATAGTTTGATCTGCCGTAGGCAGATCAATGGTAATAGAAATGCCGTGATAATGCGACAACGGAAAGTAAGTTGATGTAGTTTCGTTTGTCAGGCGGTTAATTGCAAGATCGCCAGCACCGACATACTGATAATCTCCATTAGCAAATTCGCATTCAAAACGTCCCTCCCGGCAATGATTGATTTCAAGTACATCAGAGTGCGGAAGCTTGTTTTGATTCTGTCCATCGCTCATGTGAAAATCATTATAGAATAATTCAATACCCGGAAGAATTTCATAACGAGTGATAACACCCTCTCCAGTTACGTTTTTCATTCTGTAAATGGAGCAGCCATCTTCGCTGACAATTTTTTGAATTTCCGGATCAAAAAAGTCTGTAAATTGCTGTTCGCTCATTTGTATTTCCTCCTGGGGTTAGCATAGACAAACCACAGTCAGTATAGCATCTTTTCATGGCCGCAGTCCATAGATATTTTTTGAATTTTGAAGTATGCGTGTTGATTCTCGATCCTTAATCCTTGCCTGAAAGCATCCGATGAAGCCGCATAGTTTCCATACGGTGGAGCCGGATTTTTTCTTTTATCTTCGCAATCTGCTCCGCATGATCTTCCACAAAAACCTTATCGTGCAGGCAGAAGATAAATTGAAACTTTGAACACCCGTCATGTATGGAGACAAAAATATCTTCCGCCGCTGCGACAATCCTCGAAAACGCAGCCAGTCCTTCCGGATTTGAGCTGCCTAACGTAAGCCCTTCTCCTATGTAAACAAGCTGACCGATCAAGGTATCTTCCTTGATGTTCAATTCCACACGGCCTCCCTGCGTCTTTGCAATCACGCACAAGGCCGGATAAAATTCCTGCTCCAGTCGGTTCCAGCGTTCTTCATTCTTTACCCTGGTATATTGGGATTCCTGGGCATTGACCAATTCCATGGACAGCCGAAACCGCTGCCACTCCCGTTCGCTTGGGGACGTCTGGGTTCCGCCAGCAGCTCCTTCATTTCTTCATTGTATTCCGCTATAAAATCTACCTCTTTGTGCATCCCTATTTCTCCTATTTTGTTTGTGAAAATGGATTAGTTACCTGACAGCATTTCTATTTCCCTACATAAAACGCTGTCAGAAATATTTTACAACAGAATATCAGACTAGTACAGCTGCAGGGACTAATTTTTTACCGCACCACCATATAATAATTAGTACAGTGACAGGGAATGGTGTTGATGCGGATGCAGCTAAATGAGGCCGTGAGTAAACGGTTGACAGAACTTCTTTCGGAAAGGCACATGACACAGTACCAGCTTTTTATGAAAAGCGGCGTACCGAAATCAACGATAGGGAATGTCATCAACTGTTCGTATGAATCCGTGAAGCTGCCTGGATACACAGAGGCATATAAGCCCGAATTTTCCTCAACAGCGACAGATTTCAGAGTCATCTTGAAAAATGTAAACTACAACTTAGAGGGTGACACCCACCAAGTTATCCACCAAGTTACCCACCAAGATGTTGAACTATCAACGGTGTCCAAACAGATTTTAGCTTTTTGCACAACACCAAAATCTAAGAAAGAGCTTGCAGTATTTTGCGGCTTCAAAGATTTAAGAAACTTCACTTTGAAGCATATCAATCCGCTTTTAGAATCCGGGCAATTGGAAATGACTATTCCCGATAAACCCAAAAGTCGCAATCAAAAATATATTACAGTTTGTTCCAAATAAACAGAGAAACAGGGCATTGGGTCTCATCTCCCATTGTCCTGCTTCTTTTCATTCCAAATTATATTCACATCATTTACCCATACACCCAATCCTGGATCGCAACTTTCAAACTCTGCACCTTGCCCAGCAGCCAGACAAAAAGCGTCAACACCAAAATGACCGGTGCAGTTACAATCATCAGCAGGCATTTCAAAATCTTCATTCCAGTTCCTCCCTCCAACGCTCCAGATACCGTTTGCACAGGGTATCCGCTTCTCTCTCATCATTTTCCGTCAACTCCCGTCTGCCTTTGGTCAGTTCAATCTCCACATAAGTCCGGTAATCATCAGATACTCTGCCTGAACGGGAATTATAATCCTGTTGGCGGCTGCCAGTGCGTTGACCGTGAGCATACCCAGGGAGGGCTGGCAGTCGATGAGGATATGGGAGTATTGCCCCTTCAGCGTGTCCAGATATTGCCGCAAGATCGTCTCACGACTCATGGCATTTACCAGGGATACTTCCATACCAGATAACTGGATGTCCGCAGGCATCAGGTCAACGCCTTCCGCATGATGCAGAATACCTTCTCCAGGGCGTATAGGCTGATCCATCAGAATTTTGCCCATTGCATCGGACAATGTAAATGGCAACTTGTCCGGTTGCGGATTTCCCAGGCTGATTGTCAGGCTCCCTTGCGGGTCCCCGTCGATCAGCAGGACTTTCTTTCCGGCCTGCGCCAGCCCGATTCCCAAGTTGGCACAGGTCGTTGTCTTGCCAACGCCGCCTTTCTGGTTGGCAATGGCAATGATTTGCGTGTTCATTAACTTCACCTCATTTCTAATTGTTGCTGTTGCTTCTGGAAATAGAAAAAGCCGCCACTCCAAAATAAAAAGTGAAGTGTCGGCTCTTTCTATCGCCGGAATACAAGTTTCTGAAATGAAAAAAGCACCCAGTTATTTGTCACTGAGTGCCTGCATTAGAATCGTATTTAATTGTTCAGATTTGGTCAGATTATGCCAAACCCTCCAGTGAAAAATCCAGTGTCTGAGAGTGCCAAATCACCCTCAAAAATACCCCCGGAATCGCTCTCTGGTTGTCCTATATTTAACCACTAAAAATTGGGTGAAAACGGCTCTCGTTTGGTCAAATGAGGTTAAACTATATCAGCCCATTTAGGTATAAGAAAACCCCGGAAAACCTTGATTCTCCGGGGCTTTTGAACCATTTTGATATAGTCTGAGCAGTCGATTATCGCTTGCTGAACTGCGGAGCGCGACGAGCTGCTTTGAGACCGTATTTCTTACGTTCTTTCATACGTGGGTCACGAGTTAAGAATCCAGCAGCTTTCAGAACTGGTCTGTAGTCGTTGTCTGCCTGAAGAAGGGCTCTTGCAACACCATGTCTGATGGCACCAGCCTGTCCTGTGTATCCACCGCCATGAACGTTAACTAATACGTCAAATTTGCCTTCTGTTTCTGTTGCAGCTAAAGGCTGACGAACGATAACTTTCAGTGTATCTAATCCAAAATATTCATCGATATCTCTTTTATTGATTGTGATCTTACCGGTTCCAGGTACAAGATAAACTCTTGCGATTGATTTTTTTCTTCTTCCTGTTCCGTAGAATTTTGCGCTAGCCAATGTTTTCTACCTCCTAATTAAAATGTTAAAGCTTCTGGTTTCTGAGCTTCATGTTTGTGTTCCGGTCCTGCATATACGAAAAGTTTTGTGTACATGCTTCTTCCTAAAGGTCCTTTTGGAAGCATACCTTTAACTGCGAGCTCGATAACTCTCTCAGGTTTCTTTGCTAACATTTCTTTTAATGTGGTTTCTCTCATTCCACCTACATAATCGGAGTGATTGTAGTAGATTTTCTGCTCTAATTTCTTACCTGTAACTTTGATCTTGTCAGCGTTTACGATGATTACATAATCACCTGTGTCTACGTGTGGTGTAAACTGTGGTTTATTTTTTCCTCTTAAAACGCTTGCTACTCCGGATGCCAGACGGCCAAGAGTACATCCATCAGCGTCAACTACATACCATTTTCTTTCGATTTTATCTGGATTAGCCATATAAGTCTGCATGGTTTTACCTCCTGTTATTTATCAACGATAGTTTAATTAACCGCGGAATTTCCCGCGAATATAAGTTATTGGAAACGCCGGTGCTAAAAATGCGGAAATGTCCGAAACCGCTGATAAATACTTTCGCCTGGGCTATTTGGCTTAAGCATCTCGCACTACGTCACATTTGGTTATTATATTATAAGGGTTCTGTTCTGTCAATAGGTTTTGTGTCGTTTTTTCAACTTTTTTCGTTACTCCCCCGTTTTTTGTTTTCCATACTCATTGTTGTAAAAAAATCGCATGCTACATTTCAGTCATTCAGTCTGAAAAAATGTAGCATGCAATGATTTTTACATTTTATAGATTAGTCAAAAAATTCAATTCCCATCAATGTTAATCCCTGTGCCGGAGCAGTCGGGCCTGCCATTTCGCGGTTGCAGGCTTCCAGAATTGTCTTTACTCTCTCAGGCGGATACTGTCCGTTTCCTACTTCGATCAGAGTTCCGGAGATGATTCGTACCATGTTGTAGAGGAATCCTGTTCCTGTTACACGTATGGTTACGATATCTCCGTCACGCCATACATCAATTCCTGTCACTGTACGGATAGTTGTTTTTACCTGCGCTTTTGCACCGCAGAAAGAAGCAAAATCATGCTGTCCGATCAGGTATGAGGTTGCTGCTTTCATCTTATCTACATCCAGTTTGTAGTGGTAGAAATAGGTGTATAAGCGCTCTGTCGGAACCGGGAATTTGCGATTCAGGATGCGGTATTCGTATGTTTTCTCGCTGTCGCAATAACGGGGATGGAAATCCGGTTCTACTTCTTCAGAGAGCTGAATACGGATATCTTCCGGAAGACGCTGGTTCAGTGCATAGGAAATCTTTTCTCCGGGAATGCGTGTGTTGGTGTCAAATACTGCCACATTTCCCATGGCATGAACCCCTGCGTCTGTACGGCTTGCACCGATCGTTTCTATCTTCTCGCCAAGAAGCTCGGACAATGTATCATTTAATACCCCCTGTACGGTAATCCCGTTTGGCTGTGTCTGCCAGCCGCAATAGTTTGTGCCGTCATATGCAACTACAAGACCAATTCTTTTCATCTGTTTTCCTCCATAAAAATTGAAAACTTTTGTTATAACAAAATAAACAATATGCTGTAATCCTTTCCTACCGGATTACAGCATATAAAATATCTTTATAAATTATATCAGTACTTTCTCAGATTCCCACAATTCTGAAAACAATGGCGATTCCCAGATAAGCCCACATCACCACATAGGAAATGTAGTCTCTGGACTCATAACGCAATGGCTTCATCTGGGTTCTGTTATCCCCTCCATGATAGCACCTTGCTTCCATGGCCATGGCCAGATCATTTGCTCTTCTGAACGCAGAAATAAACAGCGGAACCAGAAGCGGAATCATATTTTTTGCCTTCTGAATTATATTTCCGGTTTCAAAATCTGCGCCACGTGCAATCTGTGCTTTCATGATCTTATCGGTTTCCTCCATAAGGATTGGGATAAAACGCAGCGCAATAGACATCATCATGGCAATCTCGTGGATTGGCACATGAAGTTTATTTAACGGCCTGAGAAGTCGTTCCAGACCATCTGTAAGCTGATTGGGTGTGGTAGTCAGCGTCATAAGAGAAGAACCGATCACCAGATACGTCAGGCGGATGGCCATTCTTCCGGCCAGCTTCAGGCCCTCCTCTGTCACATGCAGGATTCCCCACTGCCAGAGAACCTTTCCGGGTGTCAGAAATATATTAAATACCACTGTGATCATAAGAAGCATCACGATTGCCTTCAGTCCCTTGAACATAAATTTCACAGGAACTTTGGAAAGAATGATCATCGCTGCCAGAAATATAGTTGCCACTGCATATCCCGGAAATGTATGGAATACAAAGACAGAGATGATGAACACCAGTGTACCCACCAGCTTTGCTCTCGGATCCATTTTGTGCAGAACGGAATCTGCAGGATAATACTGTCCTATTGTAATGTCTCGGATCATACTTCCTGCCCTCCCTCATTCTCTTCTTGTTCTGCAGACTTTTTATCCATTGTTTCCTTCTGAATGCTTAAATCTTCATCAGGCACATCTGAATGAGACTCTTTCGTCCCATCCTTAGTCAGATCAGCTTCCATCTCACTAATTAAGGTTTCTGCTTTGGCATTTTCTTTTTTCGACTGACTGTCTGAAACAGATTGTCTGTCACCGGACAATTTCCCGGGATTACATTTTCTTAAAACTGCAAGGATATTCTCTTTTGCCTCATCCACCGTTGTAGCAGTTACATCTACATCCAGGCCTTTTTCCTTCATCGCATGCATGATATAAGTAATCTGCGGTGCTGCAAGTCCCATGGCTTCCAGCTCTCTGTAATGAGCAAATACTGCTTTGGGAGCATCGTCATATGCGATTTCTCCGTCATTGACTACGATCAGTCTCTCCGCATATTTTGCAATATCCTCCATGCTGTGGGATACAAGGATAATGGTAATCCCTCTTACTTTATGAAGCTCTGCGATCTGGTCAAGGATATCATCTCGTCCTTTCGGATCCAGACCTGCAGTTGGCTCATCCAGAATAAGAATTTTCGGATTCATTGCCAGTACACCGGCAATAGCAACTCTTTTCTTCTGTCCGCCGGAAAGCTCAAAAGGGGATTTACTGAAATTTTTCTCCTTGAAACCTACGTGCTGCAGTGCTTTCTTTGCTTCTACTTCTGCCTCTTCCCTGGATAATCCCTGATTCATGGGACCAAAGCATACATCAGAAAGCACATCATTCTCAAAGAGCTGATGCTCCGGATACTGAAATACAAGACCAACCTCGCTTCGCAGGGCACGACGATCATATTTCTCTCCCCAGATATCCTCTCCATTATAAGTGATCGTACCGGAAGTTGGACGGATCAGCGCATTGAAATGCTGGATCAGTGTAGATTTCCCACTTCCTGTATGTCCGATAATTCCGATAAACTGTCCGTCCGGAATAGAAAGATTGATATCTTTCAGCGCATGGATCTCATAGGCAGTTCCCGGACTGTAGGTATAAGTTACATTTTTTAATTCTATTGACATAAGGCATTCACCAGCTCCTCTGTAGTCAGTATTCCCTCCGGAACATCCACTCCGGCTTTATGAAGTTCGTGTGCCAGAAGTGTTACCTGCGGCACATCCAGTCTGTATTCTTTCAGAGTTTCCACCTGTGAGAAAATCTCTCTGGGTGTTCCCTGCATCACCACTTCTCCGTTGTCCATAACATATACCTTGTCCGCATGAACAACTTCTTCCATATAGTGGGTGATCAGAATGACTGTCACTCCTTCCCGTCTGTTAAGGTCACTGACTGCCTCAAGAACTTCCTTTCGTCCATTCGGATCCAGCATTGCAGTTGGCTCATCCAAAATGATGCATTTCGGACGCATTGCCATGACACCGGCAATTGCAACTCTCTGCTTCTGTCCGCCGGAAAGTTTATTCGGAGAATGATAACGATAGGATGTCATTCCTGTTTTTTTCAGGCTCTCATCTACACGCTCCCAGATTTTCTCTGTGGGCACACCCATATTCTCCGGTCCGAACCCTACGTCTTCTTCTACTACAGTTCCTATGATCTGATTGTCAGGATTCTGAAAAACCATGCCCGCTTTCTGTCGGACTTTCCATAATTCCGGCTCTTTAGACGTGTCAATCCCATCTACCCACAAAGTTCCTTCCGTCGGAAGCAACAGCGCATTCAGGTGCTTTGCAAGAGTAGATTTTCCGGAACCATTATGTCCCAGAACAGCCACGAATTGTCCGGCTTCAATGTCCAGGTTTACATCATTGACAGCACGCTGCGTATCCTGCACGTTACCATCTTCATCATACTTGAGATAGTCAAATCCCAGCTTGAATGCCTTGATAATTCCCATAATATTTTTTGTCCTCGTATTTTGTCTGTCTGCTGCTTATTTTCACAGGAAAAGAATCCCGTCAGTAAACAGCGAATATTTATTTTTTCAGGCTTCTTCAGTAGCTGCCAGTCCGGTCAACTCGTCAATCAGAGCCCAGATCTCATCTCTTCCCTGCTTCGTCTCAGCAGAGAAAGGAATAATAATGCCATCTTTGCTCAGCTTCAGCCCTTCTTTGATTGCTTTGATATTTTTCTGAACCTGGCTTCGTTTGAGCTTGTCAAGCTTCGTTGCAATAATGATCGGCTCATAGCCATTGTTCAGAATCCAGTCATACATCATCTTGTCATTTGCAGACGGATCATGACGGATATCAATAAGAAGGAAAACCGCCTTCAGGTTTTTGGATGTATGAAGATATCTTTCGATCATCTTGCCCCATTTTTCCTTCTCAGACTGTGAAACCTTTGCGTATCCGTAACCAGGGAGGTCTACCAGATACATGGCTTCATTGATATTATAAAAGTTAATGGTCTGTGTTTTTCCCGGCTGTGCACTTGTTCTGGCAAGAGATTTCCGGTTCATCAGCCCGTTGATCAGCGATGATTTTCCCACATTTGATTTTCCTGCAAATGCAACCTCCGGTCTGTTGGTGTCCGGGAGTTTGCTGGTAATACCGCATACGATATCTAATGATACATTCTTAATAACCATTGATTTCCTCTCTTTTTTCACAACAAATGGTCAATCTTTACTGACTGACCATTTATTTTATACCAGTGCCTTATTAAGCACTTCCTTCATCGAACTTACAAAGGTAATGGTAAGTCCGTCTGTGATTTCCTTATCTAATTCCTGAATATCCGGTTTGTTTTCTGCCGGCACTAACACCTCTTTGATCTTAGCATATTTTGCCGCAAGAAGTTTTTCTTTCAAACCGCCGATCGGAAGAACTCTTCCTCTCAGTGTGATCTCACCGGTCATTGCAAGGTCTGCCCTTACCGGCTTCTTAATAATTGCGGAAAGGATTGCAGTTGCCATGGTAATACCTGCGGATGGTCCGTCTTTTGGTACTGCCCCTTCCGGAATATGCACATGAATATCGTTTTCCTGGAAAAATTCCGGCTCAACTTTATAGTCAGAAGCAATGGAACGAATGTAAGTAATACCTGCCTGTGCAGACTCTTTCATAACATCTCCCAACTGTCCGGTGAGCATCAGCTCACCCTTGCCGGGCATTACATTGACTTCAATCTGCAGTGTATCGCCACCCACCTGTGTCCAGGCAAGCCCGCGGGAAATACCAATCTCATCTTTCTTATTTGCCATAAGATAGTTAAAATGCTCTTTTCCAAGAAAATCTGACAGATTCTTTGAAGTCACTGTAACTTTCTTTTTATCTTCTTCCATGATCAGACGTGCAGTTTTTCTGCATATCTGTCCGATGGTTCTCTCCAGGTTTCGAACTCCGGCTTCTTTTGTATAATTGTTGATGATCTTCTTAAGAGCCGCTGACTGGATTGTCAGTTTACCTTTCTCGATACCGTTCTCTTCCATCTGCTTCGGAATCAGATGTTCCTTTGCAATATGTTCCTTCTCATTCTCAGTATAACCTGCGATCTCGATCAGTTCCATACGGTCAAGAAGTGGTCTCGGAATGCCCTGAACATCGTTTGCAGTTGCAATAAACAGTACTTCTGAAAGATCCTGTGGAACCTCTATATAATGATCCATAAATCTGCTGTTCTGTTCCGGATCAAGCACCTCAAGAAGTGCCGCAGAAGTATCTCCTTTATAATCACTGCTGGTCTTGTCAATCTCATCCAGAAGCATCAGAGGATTGCTCACTCCTGCCTGCTGTAATGCTGCAGTGATCCTTCCCGGCATTGCTCCTACATAAGTCTTTCTGTGGCCCCGGATCTCAGCCTCATCTCTCACACCGCCCAGACAGATACGTACATATTTCTTATGCATTGCTTCTGCAATCGATCGGGCAATGGAGGTTTTACCTGTTCCGGGAGGTCCTACCAGACAAAGGATCGGGCTTTTTCCCTTATGTGTCAGTTTGCGGACGGAAAGGAACTCCATCACACGCTCCTTCACATCTTTCAGACCGTAATGACCTTCCTGAAGTACTTTCCATGCTTCTTTCAGATCATCAGAATCTGTGGATTTCTTCTCCCACGGAAGTGCCAGCATGGTCTCAATATAACCACGCAGTACTGCATTCTCGGATACATTGCTGTTGGTATTCTTAAATCTCTCGATTTCTTTGCTGATCTTCTCTTTTACATCATCGCCGGCCTGAAGTTCCTGGAGTTTCTTCTTAAACTCCTCTGCGTCATCCGCAGTATTATCCTCACCCAGTTCCTCACGTATCAGTTTCAGCTGCTCTCTGAGAATATATTCTCTCTGATTCTTATCAATTCTGGCCTTCACTTTTTTCTGGAGATCTCTGCCAATCTGCATGATCTCAATCTCATTTCCAAGGATTGCACCCAGAACTTCATAACGTTCCTCCAGTGTAAGTGCCTCCAGGATCTTCTGCTTATTCTGATAAGATAAAGGAATATTTACGGCAATCTGCTCAACCAGTTCCTCAACATTATCTATATTTAAAATCTGTGCTACCAGCTCTTTGCTGACTTTTCCATTTTCCATGCAGTATCTGTGGAATAATTCCTTAAGGCTTCTGTGCATGGCTTCCATCACTGGTTCCGGCATCTGCATTTCTTCTTCATCAACAGGTGTGATCTCACTTCTGATAAACGGAAACTCCTGCTCAAATTTCACAAGTGTGGCTCTTCCCGTTCCCTCTACAAGTACCCGCAAAAGGTTCTGCGGAAGTTTCACAACCTGTTTGATATAGGCAATGGTTCCTACATGATATACACCTGCCAGATCCGGTGATTCCACCTCAGGATCAATCTGAGTAACCAGAAAAATCTTCTGGTCATGAAGCATGGCAGCTTCAATCGCCTTGACAGAACGCTCCCTGCTCACATCAAAATGAACGATCATCCCGGGAAGGATGGTAGTCCCCCTGAGAGCGATCGCAGGCAGCACTATATTCTGATTTGTCATTTATTGTTCAGTCCCTTTCATCAGGCTGTTTCCGGTTTATCCTTCTTGTGTGTCCGGGACGTTCTTCTGCTTCCGGCTGTCTTCGCCTGTGCAGGAGCTTCTCCGCGGACGATCTCCGGCTCACCGGTGCCATCTACTACATCTTTGGTAATTGTACACTTGCGGATCGTGTCATCTGACGGAATCTTATACATCAGATCCATCAGTGAACCTTCCATGATCGCACGCAAACCTCTGGCTCCTGTCTTACGTTCCAGAGATTTCTTTGCGACCAGTTCAAGTGCATCATCTTCAAAATCAAGTTCAACACCATCCAGTTCAAATAATCTGTGATACTGTTTGGTAAGTGAGTTCTTCGGCTCTTTCAGAATACTGATCAGCGCATTCTCATCCAGCGCATCCAGAGTTACAACTACCGGCACACGACCGATAAACTCAGGAATCAGACCGAATTTGATAAAGTCTTCCGGCATTACATCCTTCAGGATCTCACCCACATTTCTGTCTTCCTTAACAGAAACCTCTGCACCGAAACCGATGGACTTGGTATCCTGTCTGGACTCAATGATCTTCTCGATTCCGTCAAAAGCACCGCCGCAGATAAACAGAATATTTGTTGTATCAATCTGAAGAAACTCCTGATGAGGATGCTTGCGGCCGCCCTGAGGCGGAACACTTGCCACTGTACCTTCCAGAATCTTCAGAAGTGCCTGCTGCACACCTTCACCGGAAACATCGCGGGTTATGGATGGATTCTCAGATTTTCTTGTGATCTTATCAATCTCATCAATATAGATAATTCCGTACTGTGCACGTTCAATATCATAATCTGCTGCCTGAATGATCTTGAGAAGAATATTCTCAACATCCTCTCCTACATATCCGGCTTCTGTCAGTGTGGTAGCATCTGCAATAGCAAACGGTACATTCAGAAGTCTGGCAAGTGTCTGAGCCAGCAGAGTTTTACCTGAACCTGTAGGTCCAAGCATCAGAATATTACTCTTCTGAAGCTCTACATCAGAATTTTTTGACGCAAGAATTCTTTTATAGTGATTATAAACAGCAACGGAAAGAGCCTTTTTTGCTGCATCCTGACCAATTACATAATCATCCAGAACTGCATGGATCTCTTCCGGTTTTAACAGATTAATATCAGAATTCAAAACCTCGTCATCATAAGGATTTAATTCTTCCTCCATGATCTCTGAGCAGATGCCAATGCACTCGTCGCATATAAATACTTTACCATCCGGACCTGCGATCAGTTTTCTTACCTGATCTTCTGTCTTCTGGCAAAAGGAGCATCTTACTTTTCCTTCTCTCATTTTTTCTGCCATGAATTTATGTCTGTCCTTTCTCTATACTAACTAATAAGACTCCTGTGACGATTCACAGGAGTCTTATCTTTCGCATTATTTATGCATGACTACACCGTCAATCAGTCCATATGCCTTTGCTTCTTCAGCAGTCATATAGTTGTCCCGGTCTGTATCACGCTCAACAACTTCTATCGGCTGACCGGTATTTGCAGCCAATAACTCATTTAAAGTTCTCTTTGTCTGTGCGATATGATCTGCCACGATCTGGATCTCTGTTGCCTGTCCCTGCGCACCGCCGGATGGCTGATGGATCATGATAGTGGAATGCGGAAGAGCAAATCTCTTTCCTTTTGCACCGCCTGCCAGAAGAAAGGCACCCATGCTGGCAGCCATTCCAAGACAAATGGTAGAAACATCGCATTTAATATACTGCATGGTATCATAGATCGCCATGCCGGCTGTTACGGAACCGCCCGGGCTGTTGATATACAGCTGAATATCTTTACCAGGATCTTCTGCTTCCAGGAAAAGAAGCTGTGATACGATCAGTCCTGCACTCACATCATTTACTTCCTCACCAAGAAAAATGATTCTGTCCTTCAGAAGCCTTGAATAGATATCATAGCTTCTCTCTCCCCTGCTTGTCTGTTCAATGACATAAGGTACTAAACTCATATAAACGCCTCCATTTACGCGGCTGACTTTTTTCCGAAAGAGGCAGACATCTGAGCCTGTCTCTTTCCGGTTCTTAAAATTCGATTACTTTAAAATTAAACTTCCTTAGCAGCGTCAGCGATAACAGTAACTGCTTTCTGTACAGCCATGTCTTTCTTCATCTGCTCAAGTTCACGCTCTCCAAGTAATTCTTTTAACTTGTCAGCTTCCATTTTGTATGCTTCAGCCATCTTGGAGATCTCTTCATTTACTTCTTCCTCTGTTGGCTGAATGTTCTCAACTTCTGCTACTTTCTCAAGAACCAGTCTTGTCTGGATTCTCTTTAATGCCTGTGGTTTCATGTCTTCCATCATCTTGTCAGCTGTCATGCCTGTGAACTGGAAGTACTGATCCATGGATAATCCCTGAGACTGCATTCTTCTGCTGAAATCATCAAGCATCTGACGGCACTGTGTCATAAGCATAGCTTCCGGAATATCCATCTGTGCATTTTCGATTGCTTTATCTACTGCTGCATCTTCTTTTGCACGTTTTGCTTCGTCTGCTTTCTTATCTTCAAGATTTGTTTTTACATGCTCTTTGTACTCTGCAAGTGTATCGAACTCAGAAACATCTTTTGCAAAATCATCATCCAGTTCAGGAAGTTCTTTTGCTTCGATCTTCTTAACTGCACATTTAAAGATTGCTTCTTTACCTGCAAGTTCTTTTGCCTGATATTCTTCAGGGAATGTAACTTTTACGTCTACATCATCGCCAACTTTAGCACCAACAAGCTGTTCCTCGAATCCCGGGATAAATGTGTTGGAACCAAGTGTCAGAGGATACTCTGTAGCCTGTCCGCCATCGAAAGGTACTCCGTCTACAGATCCTTCGAAGTCGATTGTTACGATATCATTTAACTGAGCTGCGCGGTCTTCTACGCTGATTGTTCTGGAGTTTTTCTCCTGCTCTTTCTTGAGTTCAGCTTCTACGTCTTCGTCTGTTACTGTGATTTCAGTTTTCGGTACTTCTACACCTTTGTAATCACCTAATGTAACTTCCGGTTTAACAGCAACTTCTGCTGTGAAGATGAATGCTTTTCCAGGCTCAGCCTGTGTAATGTCGATTGTCGGCTGGGAAACGATCTCAAGTTCGCATTCAGCTAATGCTTTGCTGTAGTGTTCCGGAATCAGAGCGTTAACAGCATCCTCAAGGAATACTCCTTTGCCATACATCTGCTCGATCATTTTTCTTGGAGCTTTTCCTTTACGGAATCCAGGGATGGAAATTCTTCCTTTTGCTTTCTGGTATGCATTCTGCATTGCTTTTTCTAAATCTTCAGCGGCAACTTCGATAGTAAGTTTAGCCATGTTTTTTTCCATTTTTTCCACCTGTAAACTCATGTTACAATGTTCCTCCTTAAATTCAGGTTATATTTTGCGACTGGTTTTTCAGCTGCGTTATATCATTCACAGTTTTTACCTATTTCTATATATTCAAGTCTGAGCTCCGCTCCCACCATTGCAGAAGCGGGAGAGTTACTGTTCACTCTGTGTCAGTAACGCAAGAAGTCTGTTTATAACTCAATTATATATTTACAGTCATTGTAGCAGTATAGCACAAAAAATCCAAAAGTGCTAGTGTTTTTTCGCATAAAAATAAGGGTTTTGGGATGTTTTAACGTGTGTAAACTACAGATTCTGCGATTTCTTTTGCTTTTTCTTCGTTTTCGAGCTGTGAAATCAGGGAGAGTGCGAAGTCTACAGCCGTTCCCAGGCCGCGGCTGGTGGTTATGTTTCCGTCTACTACTACGCTGTCTTCACTTGTTACTGCGCCATCTTTGGAGAGAACTTCCATGAATGACGGATAGGAAGTTGCTTTGCGGCCTTTGAGGAATCCCAGTCCGGAAAATACGCTTGGAGCTGCGCAGATGGCTGCGATTTTTTTGCCTTTATTATTGAAGTCTGTCAGGAGGTCGATGAGGGGTTTGTAACCGGCAAGGTATTTTGTTCCCGGCATTCCTCCAGGAAGAACGAGCATGTCGGCGTCGGCGAAGTCGGTTTCAGCGAATATGGCGTCGGTGAGCATGGTGATGCCGTGGGATGTCTGGATCCGGGTGGTTTCTTTGATAGATATGGTTTTGATGTCGATTCCGGCGCGGCGAAGAAGGTCTACTACGGTTAAGCCTTCAATGTCTTCGAATCCGTCGGCGAGGAAGATGTATACTTTTTTACTCATTTTTTTGTGCCTCCTGATTGTTGTATTTTTTAAGATTTTTATCTTGTTTTTCTGAAATGGATTATAGCATTTTTTATGGATAGTTACAATGTTTGTTTGGATTGGGTAGGGACACTGGGCAGGGACGCGCGAAGCCATCTGTCTCCTGGGGTTCAGTTTCGTGAGCCTAAGTAACTCTAAGGTTTGGTAAATCTGCTAAAAACATGAAAAAGAATGCAAAACTCGCTCCGTTGCAAACTTCGCTCAGACACGTTGCGATTCTTTTCCATAACGCAGATTTCCCAGACCTAAGAGTTACTAAGACTCGTCAAATTCACCCCAGGAGACAGATGGCTTCGCGCTGGGAACTGGCAAAATGTTATTTTTACCATAGCTCTGGTTTCAAGTCTTTCGGCAATGGATTGGGATATGTTTCTCCGTCTAATGTTTCTGTCAGTTCTTTTCTGGCTTGATTTGCCAGTTCTGGATTTTGTAAAAAATCCAGAGCTGTGAGGGACATGATTTTGGCGGCGTAGAGCATTCCTTTGTGAGCGATTGAGGATTTGCCCTGGGCTACTGCCTGCCAGGAGTGGAGGGCGGTTCCTGCGGCGAATGTGGGGATGTTGAGGTGGACGGTTGGGACAATCCAGCTTACATCGCCTACATCGGTGGAGTATTTGAGGTCGCTGTACAGGTTTTGGCTGGCTATTGGCTGGAAGATTGGTTTTTTCATGGCTTCGGCGGCGTTTGATCCAAAGTAGTCCCGGGCGATTGTAGGGAGTTGGTTTTTATCCTGATCCGAGAGGGACTGCTGGAATTTTTGTGCGTAGGCATATTCCTGCTCTGTGTATGGAATAGGGCCGAGTTTTTCCAGATAGGTGTTCATATGGTCTGCAAGGATTTTGCTAGAAATCAGGTTTGAGTAAGCGGCTACCTGGCGGATTTCTACTGTAGTTTCGGTCATGAGGGCGGCGCCTTTGGCTATATTACATACGCGGTTGTAGAGTTCTTTTACCTGAGTGATCTTCGGGGCGCGGATGGCGTAGAGTACCTGGGCTCTGGACTGGACTACGTTTGGGGCATTTCCACCTGTGTCGGTGATGGCATAGTGGATTCTGGCTTCGTCTATCATGTGTTCACGCATGTAGTTTACGCCTACGTCCATTAATTCTACTGCATCCAGTGCGGAACGGCCTAATTCCGGGCACATGGAGGCGTGTGCCGGGGTTCCGTGGAATGTGAAGAAGACTCTGAAGTTTGCTTTGGTGCTTCCGTAGCATGCGCGTCGTCCCTGCTCCGGGTGCCAGCAGAGGGCGAGGTCACAGTCATCAAAATAGCCGTCGCGTACGAGAAACGCTTTGCCGCCTGCGTTTTCTTCGGCTGGGCAGCCGTAGTAGCGGATTGTTCCTTTCAGGTTGTGTTCTTTCATGAAGTCTTTTAATGCGATGACGGAAGCAAGGGTGCCTGTTCCGATAAGCTGATGACCGCAGCCATGACCACAATTATCAGTATATCCTGAACCTGGATTTTGTTTCTTTACTCTTTCCGGCACGCTTTCATATTTTGAATCTGATGTTTTTTCTTCCGGGATTCTCTCGGTAGTATCTGCTTTCTGCGAAAGTCCCGGCAGGGCATCAAATTCGCCAAGAAATCCTATAACCGGTTTTCCGGAACCGTATTCTGCAATAAATGCTGTTTCCTCTCCTGCCAGATTTGATTTTATGGAAAATCCCTCTTTCTTTAATGTCTGCTGAAGTAATTCAGAAGATTTATATTCTTGAAATCTCGGCTCCGCATACTCCCAGATTTTATCGCTGATTTCGGCATAATATTCTTTTTTATCTTCAATTTTTTCTGATATTTCTTTTATGTATTCATCCATATATTTTTCCTCTTGTCCCATGCTGTTTCCTACTTTCTTCTTCATTCCCCACAACATTTTTATCTATTTTACATCAAGCAGATATCATGTTACTGTTCACACACCACTATCCCGAGACATACAAGCCAAAATTCCATTGCCGCAGGCAATCTGGAATGAATTTTGTCTACGTTACTGTGAACGGAGTGAACAGTAACGATATCACCGTTTGATTTAAGTAAAATATGCGTTTTCATTATTTTTCATATATGCTATTATCATTATAGCACAAACTAAAGGATTGACACATTTTAACTCAATGGAGGAAATTTAAATGGAAATCGAACGTAAATTTTTAATATCCAAAGAAAATCTGCCAGCAGATCTTGATGCTTATCCACATCATAAACTCGAACAGGGCTATTTATCCACTGCACCGGTAGTCCGTATCCGCAAAGAGGATGATAACTACTATCTTACCTATAAATCCAAAGGTCTTATGACCCGCGAGGAATATAATCTTCCACTTACCAAAGAATCCTATGAACATATGCGTCCAAAAGCTGACGGAATCCTCATTTCCAAAACCCGCTATCTTATCCCGGAAAAAGATGGACTCACCATTGAACTGGATGTATTTGATGCTCCTTATGAAGGACTCTATCTCGCAGAAGTGGAATTTTCTTCTGAAGAACAGGCGCTCAGTTATAATCCACCCGTATGGTTTGGCGAAGATGTTACGAACTCCGGTAAATATCATAACAGTCGTCTGAGTCAGGGAAATTTATAATAAAACAGCTCCGAAATATTGTTCTGTTAATATGTATTTGCAGGAATTGTAGTAACTCCTAGGTTCTGGAAATTCGCGTTATAAAAAATCCGCTCACTGTCTGAGCCGCTTTGCGGCGAGTTTGAGCGGATTTTTTATGGTTTTAGCGAATTTTCAGAGCCTTAGAGTTACTGAGATTACATCTTTTTACCTTTTTCAGCAGCTCCATTCAGAGCTTCAAAGACAGCACTTCTGAATCCCTTCTGTTCCAGGATTCTTACTCCCTCGATGGTACTTCCGGCCGGTGAACATACCATATCCTTCAGTTCTCCCGGATGCATGCCTGTTTCCAGTACCATTTTTGCGCTTCCAAGTAAAGCCTGTGCAGCAAACTGATAAGCCTGTTTTCTTGGCATTCCCTGGGCTACCGCAGCATCTGCCATTGCTTCTATGAACATAAAAACATATGCAGGTGAACATCCGCTTACAGCACTTACTGCGTCCATCAGGCGCTCCGGAACTACTTCTGTACGTCCAAAGCTGTCTGTGATCTCACAGATCTGAGTCAGTTCTTCTGCTGATACTTTCTCATTGGCACATACGCCTGTCATCCCCTCGCCAACCTGAGCAGGAGTATTCGGCATCATTCTTACCACTTTCAGAGGCTGTCCACATTTTTCTTCTAACCAGGCAAGAGTTTTCCCCGGCGCAATGCCTACAACTGTGTGTTCCGGTGTCAGTTCATCTTTTACTTCATTCAGCACTTCTTCATAAAACTGCGGTTTCACTGCCAGGAAAACCAGTTTTGTGTTTTTTACCACTTCATGGTTATCCAGGGTTGTAACCACTCCCAGCTTTTCTCTGCTTCGTTTGCTTCCTTCTTCTGTAAGATTGGAAACAATAATCTCATCTTTTTTATAAAGTCCTTTTTTCAGCATACCACTGATCATGGCAGAAGCCATATTTCCGCATCCGATAAATCCGATTTTCATAAATCTGCTCCTCTCTTGCAATTCCTGTTGTTTTCTGATAATTTATAACTGCTTTTTTCATATCTTTTTCTTGTTATAGATAATGATAATCATCCAGCAATCTGCCGTAAAATACTGAACAGTTACAGATAATTATAATTCATTACTGTCCAATATGACTGTAAAGGGACCGTCATTCACAAGCTCCACTTTCATATCTGCCCCAAATTCTCCCTGCTCGACAATATCAATGTGTTCTTTGCATCTGGCAATTATGTATTTGTACAGATTTTCAGCCATATCAGGGGCCCCTGCTCTTATAAAGGAAGGTCTGTTTCCTCTTTTACAGTCAGCATATAATGTGAACTGGGAAATAAGCAGAAGACTTCCGCCCACCTCCTTCAGGCCAAGGTTTGTCTTACCGTTTTCATCTTCGAAAATACGCATATTAACCATTTTATGGATCATTTTATCTGCGATTTCAACGGTATCTTCTTCTCCTACTCCGATAAGAACCATAAAGCCCTTGCCTATCTGGCCTCGTACTTCACCATTAATTGTCACTTTTGAATGCATTACTCTCTGAATTACAAAACGCATAATTCACTCTCCTTAATCAACGGATTTCTGTCTATTGATAGATAGCATAGCACATTTTTATCCGTTTTTCCATTGTAAAGTGTCACCTTGCGGCTGTTATCTCAAAATCTTGTGTTACTGTTCACTCCGTTCACAGTAATGCTGCACAATTTCCTTTCATCATCTTATAATAAACCGGGATCAGAAGTGCACAGGCTCCGATCCATGCCATTGGACTGGCAATACATACAGATGTATATCCGATAATTCCGGAAAGACCTACTGTTGCAGCAATTCGCATAACCAGTTCAATCATACAGGCAGCAAAAGGTGCTTTGCCATTCTGCATGCTCTGGATGGATGTACGATATACTGCCAACAGCCCAAGCACAAAGTAAAAGGGAGCTACAATCGTCAGATACATATCTGAATAGTGATAGATTTCTTTTGTGGGATCTGAGAGAAACATTCTTACAATCGGATGTCTCAGCAGCAGAATTCCAATACACATGATCAGGTTAAATGCTTCTGTCTGAATCAGACATGCGCGCACGCCCTGACGAATACGGTCCCATCTGCCTGCACCAAAATTCTGAGCCACATAGTTGGAAATTGCGGTCATCATTGCATTGTTTACCAGTACAGAAAGCTGATCTGCTTTCGATGCTGCGGTATATCCTGCAACTGCTGCAGTACCTTTCTGGCACGTCCGGATTTCATATGCGGCGAATACGGAAGTGATGTGGAACGCAGATGTTTTCGCCCTTTTCTCCAGAATTCTTCTGTCCCCTGTATCCTTCTTACTTCCGGAAACTCATGTACCCGGACTGTGATCCAAAAGCTCAATGAAACAGAAGCACTCTTTGATCAGAAGACCTTCTGTTATGAGTTGAAGATTAAGGGGCTTCTCTGTGAGACAGTCCCTCTGACTTATTATGCGTCAATGAGACTGTTCTTTTTATTATTCGGGGGCAATCCGATATTCGTAAGCGAAGCCAGGGACTTACTTGATTTGGTTACATCCCAAGTGTGTCATTTACCAGAATAACATGGATTCTGTCTTTATGTCTGGAATATCTGGTGATCAGGAACTGACAGCAGATGGTATCCGGGGATTTGCAGTTAAAGCATTTTCCGGCTTCCTTACATGGAGTTTTGATATCAAATCTCTGTGCATTAGCTGTAGCTGCTACATTTCTGGCACGCTTCATTGCACTGTCAAGATCCGGACAGACTTTGTTTATACCTACAATAAAGATTACTTTTTTCGGGCCCTGGGCAATGCAGGATACACGGTTGGAATTGCCATCAATATTGACAAGAACACCATCATCTGTGACTGCATTGGCACTGGATAAAAAGAAATCTGCATCATAGGCTGCCATAAGTCCCTCACGAGGTTCAAGCTTTGCGCGGTCAATATAATTATACTCCCCATCCTGCAAAGCTTTGACCAGACCGATCTCATGTGCACTCATGCATCCGCCCATGGCGATCGTGCTTCCGTTTGGGATCAGTTCCAGGGCCTGCTTTAATGCTGCTTCTTTATCTTGTGCATAATACCCGGACATATTGCGGGATTCCAGTCCCTTAATCACTGTTTTTGCCAAAAGTTCATTTCTTTTTTTCATGTTTGCATCCATTGTTGTGTCCTCCCTCTGATAAAATTTAACATTCCACTTCTCAGTTCGTAATTTACATAATAAGACACAAATTACATAACTGTAAATCTGTGCATCTCATAAACTATTATACCAGATATTTATTTTGCAGAAAATCATTTAATCTGAATTTTTATTTTCTGCTTCAGGATTTATTCATAATTGTTGTCTGGTAAGTTGTGATATTTTCTGATAAAATGGGCATATAAAAGAGGACTATACTTAACGAATAAGGAAGTACCTAACCGATTTATCTGAAAAACAAAAATACAGATGAAGTATTCCGGGCTCTTTCCCTGACACCATTGATGTCCGGAAAGATGAGCTGCAAGGATATATTTAACAACCGTAGCAAGAATTCCCTCACCTCTATAGGGACGCCACTGAAAAACTATTTTTATACACATTATATAGTAGATTAAAACAAATAAAAACACTTTATATTGTACTGCTTTATGCAAAATAAAGACTTTTTCAGTGGCGTCCCTATAGAGGTGAGGGAATTCTTGCTACGGTTGTTAAACAGAGGGCAGGCTATCAAGTTAATACACATGAAAATTTAGCATTTGGCTTAGCTGTTGCACATTTAATGATGGCTTTGAATTTTATTAAGTTAGATAATATGCCATGGGATTTGATTTTTAATACTGCAAAGATGCCAAATAAAGAAGAAAGAGATAGGTTTATGCAACTTGTCAAAACTGATAAAGGCTGTTGAATTGGTTAGAATGCAATATTTGCGCTGACTTGAAATTCTAAATTCCAGTGCAGTTAATAATAGCCTGTAACACTGAAAAGCGTTTTTTGATGGATTTTATCCTTAGAACAGTAAAAAGGAAGCTGCCGCTTCACGAAAATTCATTCGTTAAAGCGACAGCCCCCTTTCTTTTGAAAATACACAGATTTTTCCAGAATAAGTCTGGAGATGTAATTTTTCCAGGAGCAGTTCGTTTTGCAGTTCATAACTGTCAATTACAATAACATTTTCAGGGACATTATGATATAAAAATTTTCGCTGTTCATCCATGTGAGTACGAACAAGTACCATAAAACAACATTTTTTGATAGTTCCGGCCTTTATCATTTTGCTCAATGCATCTTCAAAACTTTCATCCTCTTTCTGGATCTTGATGCTAACAGGCTGACCATCAATATATTCTTTTAGAAATCCGTCAATTCCACTGTTCCGCTGCACCGGAACGGCCTGAAAGTGTTTCAGGATATCCATCTGGAAATCTGAGAGATTCTGATAAGCCTTTTTTCCTTTTTTTAAAAGAACAGATTCTGTTTTTATCAATGATTCCAAACGATGTTCTGTGAGTTCCACCGCTCCCGGCAGAATATCTATTCCCAGATATTTGCGTTTCAGCATTTTGGCAGCAACTACAGTAGTCCCTGATCCGGCAAACGGATCAATAACAAAGTCTCCTTCATCTGTTACCAGACGCAGGATCTGCTCCAGCAAGAGAATGGGTTTCTGGGTTGGATACCCTACCCGTTCTTTTGCCTTGGGGTTCAGATAAGGAATCTCCCATACATCAGATAAAGGAACTCCCTTTTTACTTTGTCCGATGACAATGTCCCCATCTGCGTTATATTTATAAACAGCTTTTCCTTTTTCATTTCGCACACGTTCCTGCAGGATCTGGTCAATATTGGTGGTTTCTGAATAATCCGTATAGATCCTGTTAAATTTGAAATTAGAAGTTTTACTGTAAAAAAGTATTACCTGGTGATTATTCAAAAGCCCTTTTTTCGAATTGGACCATCTTTTATAACTCCATATAATCTCACTCTGAAAATTTGAACTCCCAAATATTTTATCCAGAAGTACTTTGAGATAATGAGAAGCATTTCTGTCACAATGTACAAAAATACTTCCTGTCTTTTTCAAGACTCTCCGGCACTGTATCAGACGAACTTCCATATAAGAAAGATATTCATCCATACTGTTCCATGTATCATTAAAAATATATTCTTTATTCGTTTTGGAAGACACTAGTTTTTGTTTTTCCTGAGTAAAAAAAGGTGGATCCAGATATATCATATCTGCTTTGTTTTCTTCAATTTCTCCCAATATATCCAGGCAGTCTCCTTGAATTACATTATTTTCTTTCAATTTGTTTACCCCATATTTTCCATCAGGCTTTTTAAATCAATTCCTGTAGAACTTTTCAGATATTCCCAGGCATCGTCCCCAGAGTAATATTCTCCTCCGATTTCTTCATATAATTGTCTTATCTGTGCCTGTTTCCGAATAGCCTGTTCTCTATTCGGGTTAAAAAACATAAGTCGGATGGGTTTATATCCGGACTCCTTGATGATCTGGATTCTCTTTTGTTCTTTTTTTATGTGATCCCCATCAGTTGTTGCATCTTTCCACTTAATTTCAAATGCTTCCGAACCTATCAGACAGTCAATCTCTACTGTCCGCGGGCTGGAGTCAATAGTATTAGGAATCCTTACCTTAGATCTTGCACCAGGATATGTTTCCATAAGACAGCTTATTACTAATTCTTCTAACATAGAGCCTGCGTATTTATACAGAAAACGTCCTACATTCTGCTGAAAATCAATTTCGTATCCCTCTTCATCGGAAAACCCCAAAGCATGATACATCAGATAATGTTCCGTATTGTCACTTTCCATCTCTTTTTTTCGTTCTTCGATTTTCCTGTGCAGAGTCTCTTTATATTTCGAGATTATTTCTAATAAGTACTGTTTATCCATGGCAAAGTTCTCCAATTCATAGAATATGGTATCTGTCGCAGCAAAACTGTTATAACTATAATAGCACAATAAACGCTGACTATCAACGTGAATAATTACCGATCAGGGATTTTAGGTGAAATTCCATTTCAGTCGAAAAGGTTTAAAAGAAAAAACAAATGACACGTTTGACAGGGTAAAATTAGAAAGAACTTCTCCTTGTCTTAACTCTTCCAATGCATTACACATATTGCTCTGCCTTTCTGCTCCAATTCCAAAGCATGATCTATCAGCTTCTAATATGGCTGAAAGCTTTTCACATATTGTTGATGATTTTTCAGCTTGCCATTAACTAAAAACAGAACCGGGTTCCGATTTATTGTTCCAATAAAAAAATACAGACACGAGTGTTGAAATCTATTTTTGCTAATCCGATACAGTCAATTTTTCAGACAGATCCTCTGGATATTTTAGGCGTTTCATTATGTACTGTTACTTATTACAATCAGCGTAAAACAAGAAGAGTTTTTCAATACAGCAACAGATTTATTTGTAATAACTGCCTATTTTTAATATGATTGTCAATAATTATCCACTTATAAATCATAATATCCGGATATTCCCCAAGTCTGAAATCAGTTCCCCATACGAAATTTTCTCCAAAATCAACCTGTCCACCACCCAAAGGGGAACTATAATCATGACAAAGATTAAAAACACAAAGAAGGGCATGGCAAAAAAGACATTAAGTATGTCACTTGTTGTTGCAATGCTTGCTACTTCTAATGTGCCGGTATGGGCTGCTGAGTTCAGCGATGGTACAGATGCTGCTGTAACATCCGAAGCAGAAGCTCCTGTAGTTGATACAGTAGATGAATTTTCTGATACAGAATCCGAAACTCCTGCAGTTGTAGATGATGCAGAGGTTACTGCTGATGTTGCTACTGCTACAACAGAAAAAGCTTTATATATTGATAAAGCAGAAGTTGGTACACCTGTAACATTTGGTGATGGTAGTGTATTAAAAAATTCTGAAGGAAAAGTTGTTTCCGTATTTAAGTATGAGTGGTTAGTTGATGGAGTACAGCCAGCTGGTTCAAATGGTGAAGCTATGGCAGGTTGCAGCGGTACTGTAAGTCTTAGTGGTACTGCTACATCAACAGATGTTATCAATGCAATTGGAGCTTTTACACCTCAGGCTAATCAGTTAGGTGGAAAACTTACACTGAAGATTACTGGTGCAAAGGATACTAAAGGAGATTTCGAAGGCTTTGTATACGAAACACCTGCTGTAACTATCGCAGCAAAAGACATTACTAATAGTGGAATTACCATTACACAGAACACAAAATTAACATACGACGGAACAGCAAAAACTTTAACAGCTTCTGATGTAACAATTGGAGGCACTAATTCAGACGGTCTTGTTGCATCTGATTTTGATTTCACATACATTGGCGATACTATAAATGCAACTGAAAATGACAAAAATGGTAAGCCTGTTCCAGTTAAAGTTACCGCAACAGTTAAGAAACCAGGCTATCAGGGGTCTATTCAGTTTGATATGATTATTGATCAGAAAACACCTGCTAAAGCAAGTGATAAAGATTTGACTGACAAAGACAAAAATGACTTATCTGTTAGTCTTAAAAACACACAGTATAAATATACTGGTGAAAATATTAACCTTTTAACAAATGTAGAAGATAATTTTACATTAAAAAGTAATATTTCTGGAAATACTTTAGACTCTAAAGCAATTACAAGTGTTACATATACAAATCTTTCAAGTTTAAAAGATGTTGGTGATTCTGACACTGTAAAAGTAGCTATTACCAAAACTGGTGATAAAGAGTTAAATAGAAACTATGCCACAGGTGCATTTGATTCTAATCAGGGTATTGTATACACAACAGCAGAAAAAGCAACTGTAGTAGCACGTGATTTAAACACATGTACAATTGATGATATCAGTATTGGTTCTTTAACAGCAAAAACAATTACAAAGCAGGACATCAAAAATCTTCTTTCTATTTCTGAAGGAAAAGAGACCTTTACTAAAAATAATACTACATTTATGAGCAATGTAGATATCGAAGTTGATACCGATGCAATCCACAAAGGTGGAGAAGGTACATATACAGTTGTTGTCAAACCAACAGATACAACAAAAAATGTAATTGGTAAGAAAACCATTAATCTTTATGTTACCCAGAACAATATCGCAGATGTGACTTTAGTTTCAGAAGGTGGTCAATTAAGAAATGATATTGTATTAAATGATAAAACTGATCTGGGAGAGGAATATTACCAGGCAGGTGCTGCTGTTGAAAAAACTGCAGACCAGTTAGGTACTATCGTAATTAATGGTTCCACAAAGATTACTCTGAAAGCTGGTACTGACTATAAAGTAATTTATGAAAACAATACAAAAGTTGGTACAGCAAAAGTATACTTACAGGGTATCAGCTCTACCTTAAGTGGTAAAAAATGCATTGGTACATTTGACATTAAGCCAGCAAAAATTTCAGACTCTACTATTACTGTTCCTGAATCCGTAGCCTATGACGGATCTAAAACAGAAGCCAAAGAATATCTGAAGAAATCTGATATTAAAGTACAGGCAAAGACATACACATGGGCAAAGAAAACCGTAGGAAACACTACTAAATTTGAAAAAGTAGAAAAATTAATTGATGTTCCAGAAAATCTTTATGATACAACTTTCTCTGCTTCAGCTACAAAAATTGTTGATGGAACAAAATTAATTACTACTGTAAACAAAGCAGAAAAAGTCGATACAACAAGTGATGCATATAAGAATTTTGATATTGCTAGTTTAAGTAATGTTGTAGCAGCTAAGAAAACAACTGTAGCTACTTTATCTATTGCTAATGCAGATGTAACAGTAGTTGGAGCTCCGTTTGTTTACACTGGAAAAGAAATCACACCAGATTTAGTTGTAAAAGACGGTGATCGTACACTTGTAAAAGATGTTGATTATGAAATTGTTTCTAAAGTAAATAATAAAAATGCGGGAACAGCAAAAATCACAATCAGAGGTAAAGGCGATTATAGCACAACTAAGACAAAAACTGTTGAGTTTACAATTAACAAAGCAGATCTGTCAAAAGTAACCATTACTCCTAAAAAGGCTAGAGTATCAGGCAGCTTTACTTATACAGGCGAAAAACTTATACCAGCATTAGCTGATTATGATGTTAAACTTGGTGATACAGCACTTTCAACAACTGATCTTGCTGATATTAAGATTACATATCCAGCCAGCTCTTCTGCAAATGTAAATGCAGGCAAAGAGGCAGGTAGTGCGACACTTACAATTAAAGATACTGCTAAGAATCCGAACTTCGAAGGAACAAATGCATTCAAATTTGATATTGCACAGGCAGAGTTAACAATAGGTGGAACATTCACTCTTTGGAAAGATGGAAAAGTTGTTGGTTTGGTAAAGACACCTACAACTGAGCCAACTGGTACTACTCTTACAAATTTGGATGTACTCTTTACAAATGACGGAACTGAGCATACATTCGATAAAGTAACTTATACTCCAACTAATTCTAAATATAAAGAGGGAACTGACTACGAAGTTAAATACTACAATAATGTTCGTGGTGAAGTTGCTGCAATCTATGTAAATGCATTAGGCAATTATAAGAATAAAGAAGATGCAGCTCATACATTTGCAGATAAAAAGACAACATTTACTGATGCAAGATTCTTCAAGATTGGTTCTATTTCCATCAAGAAATCTGACGTCAAAGTAGCAGATACTGAGTATGCTGGAGGAATCGCAGTTAAACCAACAGTAACAGTTACCGTAAACGGAAAAACTCTTGTAGATGATTCTGATTATAAGATTGAAACTGTAGGTGATGCTTCTAACGTAACTGCTAAAGATAAGATCTTAAAAGCAAAATTATATGCAAAAGATGGTTATGTATTAGATACTACATCATGGGGCGCAAACAACATTATTAAAGATGCTAACGGTTCTTATGTAGAACTTACATGGAAAATTGTAGCAAAAGATCTTAAGAACACGACTGTAACTGTTGATAAAGATGGAAATGTAACCGTAATGAATGGTTCCGTTGTTGTTCCATCCAAAGAATATGATGTCAAATTTAGTGAAGACAGAAAGAAAGTAACTGTAACAGCTAAAGCTGACAGCAAAAATTATACTGGTTCCAAAGAAGTTGATGTTGACGCTGTTAAAGTTGGTGCTTCAGTAATCAATACTGTTAAAGTGTCTGGTAATAAAGCAACAGTAATTCTTTCTGATGAAGCAGAAGGTGCATCCGGATATGATTATGTAGTCTCCACATCTAAAGATCCTTCAGATAAGGAAGCACGTATCGATGTTGTTAAGAATCAGGTTCAGACAACAGCTTCATTCAAATATTTACAGCAGGGAACTTACTATGCATACTGCCATGCATGGACACGTGATGAGAATGGTAAGAAAGTATTTGGTGAATGGTCTAACAGCTATGCATTCTCTGTAACAGCAATCACACCGGATACACCAGAGATTCTCAGTGTCAAGACAAAAGGTTCTACGATCACAGTAACATATAAAGAATCTGCTAACTCTAAAGGATATGACGTAGTTCTCGGAAAAGGTTCCAAGAAAGAACATGGCGAGACTCGTCCATCTCAGTATGGAAACTACAAAAAATTAAATGTTAAACCAGGTGTATGCAAAGCTGTATTCAAGAACGTTCCTTCAGGAACATATTATGCAGGAGTACATTCCTGGAACAGAACAGCTTCTGAAAACAATAACAAAGTATTCAGTAAGTGGTCAAATCTGGAAACTGCTAAAGTTAAATAATCCATTTGGGTAATTAATACAGATTCCTAAAAAAGAAAGACTCTGCGTGTAACAGCCAGGGTCTTTCTTTGAATACTTTTTTATATTTAGCAACAGAGGAAGGAGTTTGATCGGCATTGTGTAAAGATTTTATAAAAAAACATATTTTTTTCAGCAATGATCTTTCTGATGACCCTGTCAAAGCTCAGAAAAGAAAAGATTTATATACAGATATGATCGCACAGATAATCAGCGAGTCACTATTCTTTTTTCAGGATGATTACTATAATGCTGATATTTCAACGATAGAACGTGAAATGACTCATATCTCCTATTGCATCGAAACATTTCCGGTTGTAAATGCAATGGTAGATAACCAGAAAAACTACATCATCCTTAATTTGTTTACAATGGTTGCGGCAAACAATATGACTATGATAACAGAATTATTAGACCTGTTAAGCCGTCCCGAAAAGGCAACTACATCACAGATTATGCAGTTGGCAGTAAAATGGTTGAATTTTCATGAGAATGAGAACATGATAAGTACATATACGAGGGAATACTATATACCTATTGTAGAAAATGGAAAAATGTATGCTGTCTGGAATGGATATAACTTATTTCCGCCACAGAAATATTCGGAATATATGTACGATGTTTTTAAACTTATATTTCTCCATGAATTAGGTCACTGGCAATATGCACGTTTCAAAGAATCATGGAAAATGGCATATAAAAATCAAGCATATAATGCGCTAAAAAAGCAATATGCTGCTGAAGTCGTTCCTGTAAATCAGAAACAGCTTGAATCATGGATGCAGGAAATCATTGCTGATTATATTGCAGTACTGGTCTATACTAAAACAAGCCGCCAGTACGATGACAGCAAACAATGCACAAAACATTGTTATATCGCAATAGGATTATTTTATGGTCTGATCGCAATGGAAGAATTAGCTCACGAACAATACAAAAAAGGAACAGAGAAACATCCTCCCGTTTATATCCGGCAAAATGCAGTCCGTGAACTATATGCTGGATTCTTTTCAGACATCTTAAAAATTCCATATGACATATTTATGGAAAATGAAATTCAGGAATGGTATGTCATAGAGAGTTATTTTTCACAGATTATTGAAGAATATTGGAGAAAACATTATGGATAATCTTATAGCAATTGGAATTCGGAAGAGAATTGAAGAAAATATTTCATCTGAACTTGGTATTCCAAAATCAGATGCAGAAAAGATATTCAACTTTATAAAAGCTACCTACCAGGAAAATACAGAAGAATTTGGATGTATTGAATTCAACACACCCAACACCGAAAATCTTATATTTGGGGACGGACAATATTATATCAATATGTCAAAAGGATTGTTTCTGGTTATAGCGCATTGTTTAGATATTACGCTTACCAGAGGAGTCGTCTCTCATATATGCAGTATGCTAGGAATATCATCTCAGGTATATTATAAAACCAGTCAGAAGAAAGGAGAAACCTGTCTGCTACGAGAATATCTAAGGAATGAAGCCAGTCTGAATGTACATACGTATTCTTATTTAAAAGGCGGTGAATGCATTAATAATGATCTTAGCTGTCAATATCGCAGCTATAACGGAACCTGCTGCATTCAGGAAACAAATATTGAAAATATTCTTTCTGATTTAAAAATAATAATAGGAAATTTACATATAGAAAACGATTAGAAAGGTGTTTTATTTATGAGAGAATGGGAAAAATGGGAAAAAGCAGCAAATACATCAAATATTTTTTCATATGCATCAAATATTTTGCTCGACTATGTCAAACAAGGAATAGAAAATAATATAGAAGAAAACAAAAGCCTTATAATACCTCAAGCTGTATTGCATATTTTTTCATGCGAGATAGGATTAAAGGCTCTATTGCTAAAAGAAGATATATCTTATGGAAAAACACATAAATTAAATGATTTATTTGAATTACTTCCTGAACAAATGAAAGAAAATATACGAAATTTAACAAAAGAAAAATTTAAAATTGAATTCCACATGGATTGTAATTTTGATGATCAATTATCTCAAATTTCAAATATGTTTATCGAATTACGATATCACTTTGAAGCTGAGGCTTCAAAAGAGATTATAGTTGGATTTATAGTTGCATTTAATTCTTCTATACTCCATTTTACCGGAAGTTATAAATGATTTTATAAAAAGAGGATTTATACATGTACTATATAGATACGCTATATGAAATCCTCTTTTTTATCGTATACAAATTATTTCACTTCAACCAACTCAATCCTAAAATTCAACTCTTTCCCCGCCATCTCATGATTAGCATCAAACGTAATATTTTTCTCATCCTTAGCAGACACTGCAATTTTCTATCTTACTGATTTTCCGGGATGTCATTGTCCATCTTATTGTAATAATCTTTCCGCCTCTTCCATCTGGCAAGTCTTTCATAAGAATGCTATAATATCTCTAAAGCAAAAAATCTGAAAGGCGGTAACTGATATGGCAATGTTTTTAAATACTCCTCTTCCTTACAAAAGATATAAGAAGATTTCAGAAACAACATATTTCGTAGATAAATCCCTTATTCTGAATGACATATTTGGATGCATGGAAGAAGAAACACAGTATATCTGCATTACAAGACCGCGCAGATTCGGAAAAACGATCATGGCAAATATGCTGGGAGCCTTCTTTGGAAAGGCCTGGGATGCTTCGCAGATATTTGATCATTTAAAAATTGCAGATTCACCTGAATACCATCAGTATTTAAATCAGTATGATATCATTTATATCGATTTCAGCAGACTTCCGGAAAACTGCACCTCTTACAGACAATATATTAACCGTATCATTACAGGTTTGAAGAACGATCTGGCGGAAGCATATCCGGAATATCAGACAGACTCCATATATGCGCTCTGGGATATACTTTCCCAAATTTCAGAGCAGACAGACCGACAGTTTGTTTTCATCATGGATGAATGGGATGCCGTATTTCATCTTCCATTTATTACTGAAAAGGAAAAAGCAGAGTATATACTTTTTCTCAAAACTCTGCTGAAAGATCAGGACTATACAGCACTGGCATACATTACCGGTATCCTGCCGATCTCCAAATATTCCAGTGGCTCTGAGCTGAACATGTTTATGGAATTTAAAATGACTTCAATGGAAGCTTTCAGCGAATATTTTGGCTTTACAGACGAAGAGGTGGATGTTCTGTATGAAAAGTACACACATTTATGCAAAAAACTTCAGGTACCACGCAACGGTCTGCAGAACTGGTATGATGGATATTTCACTGCTTCAGGAAAACGCCTGTATAACCCAAGATCCGTAGTGATGGCACTGCGTTTTAACCAGTTATCCAATTACTGGACCAGTTCCGGACCTTATGATGAGATTTTTTACTATATCCGCAATGACATTGACCATATAAAAAATGACCTGGCATTGATGATTACCGGAGAAGGAGTTGATGCCAAAATAGATGAATTTGCTGCATCGGCAATGGAATTAAAAAGCCGGGATCAGATCTATTCAGCTATGGTTGTATATGGGCTGCTTACTTATTCTGGCGGAAAAGTTTTTATTCCTAACAGAGAATTGATGTTCAAATATGAAGAACTTCTGCAGAATGAGGAAAGTCTTGGATATGTATACCAACTGGCTAAGATTTCAGACCAGATGCTCAAGGCTACTTTATCCCGTGACACGCAGAAAATGTCCGAGATCCTGCAGTATGCACATAATACAGAATCCCCGATTCTCTCATATAACAATGAAGTAGAACTCTCTGCTATTGTCAATCTGGTATATCTTTCTGCAAGAAATAAGTATCGTATTGAACGTGAAGATAAAGCAGGAAAAGGATTTGTTGATTTTATTTTTTACCCATGGAATCTTACGGACACCTGTATTATCCTCGAATTAAAAGTAGACCACTCTCCCGAAGATGCCCTGCTGCAGATCAGAGAAAAAGATTATCTGCTGCGTTTTCAGGGAAAATCAGGAGAAACCCGCAAATATACGGGCGAAGTCCTGGGTGTCGGAATCAGCTATGATAAAGAAACCAAGGAACATTTCTGTAAAGTTGAAGTATTGTCAAAATAATGCTCCTGCTCGATCAAGCGGCTGATGATCATCATATAAGGGGCTGTCCTGAAAACGTAGTTCAGCGACAGCCTATAAATAAGCACTTTAAGTAAGCTCGCCTTTTGGCGGGCTTATTTCCTTCGTGCACCCCCAAGAGCACAAAAGAAGGCTCCGGTCACTGAGGCCGAAGTCTTTTTTGACTAAGGCGTAGTTAACTGGAGCCATTCTTTTTAGAATCTACTAATATTTTTTACATAACCAGAGGCTTCTTCCTGTGATAAGGAAAATTCTTCCATAATATTTCTGATTATATCCTCCTCACTAATGCTGAATTTTTTGCAGATTCTTATCGTTGCACGGATTCCCTCAAGCCGTCCCTCACGCTCCCCTTCGCGTCTTAATTCTTCCAACGCATTACACATATTCATCGGCCCTCCTTCCTGTTCTGATCTTAAAGCATGGTCAATAAGCTGTTTATCTAACTCAAAATATCAAACCTTTTTGAAATAAGTTCCTCCATTTGCTCTTTTTGCTCTGCTGACAGGCAAGATTCTTCTATCTGTGTAAAAAGTTTTGCCTTTAATGAGCAAACTTTTTTCATCATACGTTCCGCAGAATTTAATGGAATCCCACAGGATTCTGCCAGTATCCGAAATTCTTTCTTATGAATATTACGTTTTTTGCCATTTATTGTGAGTGCCAGCTGTTCTTTATCTTCTGGCATGATCACATTAACAGGAAGCATATCGTATGCTTTTGATAATTGGAAATTTCTGCTACCAGGCTCCGTTTCCTTTAGCGAAAAGTTTTTCAAATGCATATCTGAATTTCCCATAACGAAAGATCCAACAACACGCAGAAACAGCTCTGACAGGTCTAAGCCCGGTGTTGCAGAACATTTTTTTATGATTCTTCCGCATTGTTCATAAGAACCTTTATATTTATCCTGTGTCAGCCTGTAAGACAGCTGGCAGAAATCTTCCATGGCATATAGTTTGGTCTCTTTTTCTGATATTTCCCGGTCTATCCTTTTAGTAATATACGCGTATTCATCATTCATTTTTATAAGAGCATGGGGAACCGTCCGGATTCCCATAATTTCTGCGAGACGCATTGCCAGATCCTCAAATTCCGGCATATTATCAAATTCTTCCGTCTGCGGCTTCAGGATATATCCTGTCGGATAGTCCACAATTGTAAGTCTTGCATTAAGATCTGTTGATAAATGCAGGGAAAGCTTTTTCTGAACTCCCGGCACAGTAAGTCCCTCATTTACTGTTTCAGTTGCCAGGATTTCCAGTTGCTCTTTCGTAATATCCAAGATTGGTAATTCATCTGTCTGAAAAAATCTCTTTACACACTTTTTATGCCAGCACCATTCTTTTTCCACATTCGTTGCACTATTTGTTATTGGCTTTCCACAACACAAGCATTTCATACCTTTTCTCTCCTGATACAAACATCGCCAATGCAGTCTCTGCAGGCAGATAACAGTAATCCAAACCGGTCTTTCTGGTTGATTTTCCAGTTTCGGCTGACCACCCCCAGAAGCCATCCTTCTGGAATCAGTCCGTCAAAAAAAGGAAACAATATAGTTGTTTCATAAGGCTCCTGACGTAATGGAAGTGTCAGGCTTACTGCCACTGCATCTTCTCTGTCCAGATAATCCTGGTCATAAGTAAAAATATACCCTTCTTCAGTTTCTGCAATAATTCCGGAAAAATGATTTTGAATATATACATATCCCTTTCTATATTCTGACTCCACCTGCTAATCCTCCTTTTTTCCTGGTACAGCTTCTTTCCCAAACATTGCCAGTGCCTGATTCACTTTGTCCAGACGCACCGTTTCTTTTCCCTGTTCCAATTCCCTTACAAAACGAAGTCCAAGTCCAGAACGGATTGCAAAATCCTCCTGCGTCAGCCCTGCTTTTTTTCTTTCTTTTTTTATATAATCTCCAATTGTACTCATATTAAACATATTAATCCCGTTCGAGTATGATTTCAAGTGAATTATATACAAAAATCCCGTTCGGGTATAATTTATATATTTCCATATTAAATCATCCCGAACGGGTATAATACTATTTCTATAGCAGACTTCAGATGCACAAATGTCATATCACTCAGATGAAAATCGGTTAAGCATGAATTTTACAAAAAGCCCCAACCATTTCTGGCTGGAGCTTTTCGTTTTAGGAATCTGTATTTAATTACCCAAAGGGATTATTTGACAGTTACTTTTTTAACGTTTGACCACTCGCTGAATACTTTCTTTCCGTTTTCAGCTGTTCTGTTGAATGCGTGGAGACCTGCATAGTAGGTTCCTTTCTTCACATTCTTGAATGTTGCTGTTACAACATTTCCTTTGACATTCTTCTTAATAAGTGTTCCGTATTCTACCGGACGTACTTCTCCGTTAACTTTCTTTGTAGATGTTCCGAGAACTACATCATATCCGTCTGCATTATCTGCTTTTGTATAAGTTACAGTTACAGTAGAACCTTTTGCTTTTACGCTTGTGATTACTGGCTGTGAAGGTGTGATTGCAGATACAGAGAATGGATAAATGTTAGACCATCCACTGAATACTTTCTTGCCTTCTGCGTTGCGTTTCCAAGCGTGGCAGTATGCATAGTAAGTACCCTGCTGTACATAGCTGAAGTCACCTGTTGTCTTAACCTGGTTCTTTGTGATGTCTACACGGTCAGTAGCTGTGTTGTTTGCTTTGGAGATTACATAATCGTATCCTGAAGCACCATCAGCTTCTCCGGAAAGGATTACAGTTGCCTTATTTCCAACAACCTTAACACCGCTGATTACCGGAGTACCAACTTTAGCAACTTCGCCGCCTACGGTTACTTCTTTGGAACCAACATAATACTTGTTTCCTGTTGTTGCTTCTACAGTTGCAGTCTTCTTGTCATCGCTTAATTTAACAGTAAACTCTTTGTTATCAACTTTAAGGTTTCCGTTCATAACTGTAAGAACTGTTTCGCCTTTTTCATTAAGATCAACTTTGACATCAAGATTAGCTACATTTTTCTTTGTTACTTTCCATGTACCAGTTGCTGTGTTTCTGTCTGATTTTGCGGAATCATATTTATAAATACCTTTTCCAACGACTGTCCAGTTATAGGAAGTTTTTTCAGGAACGTCCACAACAACCCCTGTTTTAATTACGTTTCCGCTATTATCAGTTAAAACGACATCGTAATCTGTACCTTCTTTAAGAGTCTTAGCACCATCTTTTACTACGATAGTAGGAGCTGCAAGCATATTTGGTCCTGCATACTCAGCATTTGTCACTGTTACCTCTTTTTCTGTAAAGTACAATTTTGAATTAATTGTAAAGTTTAATTCTTTTGCAACATTTTTAACAGTTGTAGCTGGAGAAGTGCTGTTATCAACAACCTCGCCTGCTGCCGCATAATTTCCCTTTGCAACAACTACAAGAGATGCGCCTTTTGTACCGCCACCTGTTACGTTATTTATATATTTAATTTCGTAATCATTTGTAGTTACATTTTTGTCTGATGGTGTAAATACGACCTTAGCAAATGTCTTCTCTGTTCCATCATAATCGAAAGATGGCAGTGCAGAAGTGATTTCAATACCACGTGCATCATATACTTTAAGGGTACCATCTAATGTCTTGGCTGCAATTTTAAATGTGCCAGTCTGTGATGTACCTGCTGTAAAGTTTTTATTATCTTTCTTTGGTGTTACTGTAACAGTACCAGCTTTATCACCTGCATTGATATTTGTACCATATGCTACATCAAACTGAGATGTCACATCATTTCCGTTTAATGTAACTTTAATGTTGGATGCTGCCGGTTTTTTAGCTGTTCCATCATATGTATAATCTCCAGATACAGTCACTGTAGTTTTCTCTGCGCTTACAGGTGTCACTTCAAAAGTAGCTTTTGCTTTTACCTTACTGTCATATTCACTACCTTCTTTACCTGTAATGTATACAGTTGCTGTGCCAGTTTTTGCACTGTCAACTACATTGTCAATTACATAATCCACATCTTTTTTAAGTGTCTTTCCATTGACAACAACATCAAATTCTGGAACAATGACAGCTCCTGTATATTCATAAGATGTTTTTTTCAGCTTAATATCGGAATCCTGAATAATAGGGCTTGCAATTCTCACTTCTTTGCTCAGAGAAGTTGTGCCAGCTTTAAAGTTTCCGTTATTTTTTAATGTTACAGTAGCAACAACATAATTGTTTACTTCGTTTTTTGTTTTATAAGTATAAGCAACAGTATAGTCTGTTCCCTCTGTCAAAGTAAATTCTTTTGCTGGTGTAGCACCGTTTTTAGCTTTTACGGTTAATCCAACAGCTTTTGCATATTCGTCAGCTTTTTTTGCATCTTTGTTAACAATTACATAATCAGATGTCTTTAATTCAGATACAGTAGCCTGATTAATTGTAAATTCAACGGTAGCTTTGCTTCCTTCATATGTTCTTTTACCAACAATATAAATCTGACCTTTACCGGCTTTTACATTTTCACCATATTCAATAGAATAATCAGCAGGATCAACTTCCTTGCCACCTAATGTTACTTTCAGTTTGGAAACATCTGGTGTAATCTGACTTCCGGTATATTCCTGATTCTTAATAGTATCGGAGAAAGTAGCACCACTAATATCCTGAGAGAAGATAGAAAACTGAGCGGTTGTCTGTCCTGTTACATTTTTAGTATTCTTATCAGGCTTGATTGTCACAGTATATGTACCGTAATTAATTGCCTTGTCAAGCCCTTCTACTGTGATGTCATTACCAAGAGTCAATTCTTTTCCATTGGCATCGGTAAAACTGATTGCACTTGCAAGCTCACTCTGAGTATATGCTTTTCCATCTGCTTTCTTTGCCTGAGGTTTGATAGTAACCTTTACGTTAGAAAGATTACGAGCAACAACTTTTACTTTGTCTGTTGTAGTTACTTTACCTGTTCCGCTAAAATTTTTAACTGCTGTGTTAGCTGTTAACGGTACTTCTACAACTGCTTCATCATTAAAATTCTTAAGACTTGTTGTGATTTTTGCATCTTTGTCTACTAATGCATTAAGATCTGCACCGGTATTTGCATCAGTAACATTAACATCTGCTTTTTTTAACTCAATGTTTTTACCTGTGTATTCAACTTCTTTTGTATTAAGAGCAGCTTTTACTAAACCTGCTGTTGTCAAAGGTGCTGCTGTAATGTTGAAGGATTTAGAAATAACACCTTTGTACAGTTTAGTATCAACTGGCTTGGCTGTTACATTGACTTTTCCAACATTTACTAAATCTCCAGTATAGTCAATATCAAATTTAACATCTGAGCTGTTAACAGTTGCATCTTTGGCAGTTTCTTTTCCTGTATATACACGGTCAGCTACAGTAAGAGAATAAGTATTAGAAATATCCTTTGCACTTACAGTAAATGAAGCTGAAGTATATGACCAGTCACCGGATTCATCATAGATATATAATTTATACTGTTTTCCAGCATCAGCAGAAGTAGTTGCAGGTGTTGAAATTGTATTAGCTACCTGTGCTGGCTTAGTAACAGCAAGATCATCTACTTTCCATACATACTTTAATCCTGTCTTTGTATAATCAATCTCTTTTCCATCAGCAGAATCTTTGATCGTAACTTTAACATTTTTAGTTGCACTCCATTCAACTTCTGAAGGCATATCCTTTAAACTTACAGTCCATGCATCGCCAGTAGTCTGCGCTTCTGTAGCGTCTGCAGTATTATCTTCAACAACCGGAGCTTCTGCATCTGTGGAGAATGTATCTGCTTCAGATGCAACTGCTGCAGCGTCTGTTCCGTCACTAAATTCAGCAGCCCACACTGGAACGTTGGAGGTTGCCAGCATTGCAACGACGAGAGACATACTTAAGGTTTTCTTAGCCATGCCTTTCTTCGTGTTTTTAATCTTTGTCATGATTATAGTTCCCCTTGGGGTAGTGTACAGGTTGTTTTTGGGAGGGGTATGTGTGCATAAGAATTATCAGAAGTGCAGGAGATGGAAAATTTATGAATTGTCAGACAGCATTGTATGATATGCAAAAGTTCTCAGTTGTATAAGAAAAATATACAACTGAGAACTTTTTGTCTTATTTCACTATTTCACCTCAACCAGTTCAATTCTGAAATTCAGTTCTTTGCCTGCCATTTCGTGGTTGGCGTCAAAGGTGATATTCTTTTCATCTTTTGCAACTACTTTCACAGGGAATGGCTGGCCATACTGGTTGGACAGGTATACCTGCTGACCTTCAGTAAGGTCTTCTGAACCCGGAAGCTGGGCGATTTCCATGGTGAAGATTGCATTCGGATCAGCCATACCATAAGCTTCTTCCGGCATCAGATGTACATCGATTATCTGTCCGACTTCCATATCTGCTACTGCAGCATCAAATCCACGGATCATCTGACCGGCACCGCAGATAAATTCCAGCGGTTCGCCGCGGTCATAGGAGGAATCAAACTGAGTTCCGTCATTAAATGTACCTCTGTAATGTGTGCGGCAGGTTTTTCCTACATTTCGTCCTGTAATGGTATTCTGTGAGCCGCCGCAGCTTCCGCCACATCCGCTTCCACAGTTACTTCCACATGAGTGACCTTCTTCGTGTTCGCCGCAGGAATGACCTTCCTCATGGTGATGATCGCAGGTTGCACCGGAAGATACCAGTTCTCCTTTCAGATAGGCTTCCACAGCCTGATCTGCATCACCCTGGGCTCCTGCGCATAATTCAATGCCTGCTTCTGTAAGGGCAGCCTGGGCACCGCCTCCGATGCCGCCGCAGATCAGCACATCTACGTTCTGTCCGGCAAGCAATCCTGCCAGAGCACTGTGGCCGCTTCCGTTGGAACTGATTACTTCGCCTGAAAGCACCTGACCATTTTCAACTTCATAAACCTTGAAATTCTCTGTTTTTCCAAAATGCTGGAAAATAGTTCCATTGTCGTAAGTTACTGCAATTTTCATGTGTAAAATCCTCCAAATCACTACAATATTATTCAGATAGTATAGCCTGTAAACAGGATAAAATCAAGATATATTGAACTTTTACCGGTGAAAGATATCATAAAGTGTTACTGAGAACGGAGTGAACAGTAATGTCAGAAAAAGCTATACATAAATGTCGAAAAATGTCGATTTACACATTTTTAAATATTTGTTATGGTAATTGTGTTGACAAAACCACTGTGCCGACAAGTTGATTCTTGAAACAATCTTGCAGGATAAATTTTTTTATTTCAAGGCGGAGGAAGGAGGCGTAGCGGTGGCTACGGCGACCGACGACAACGCGGAAATAAGAAATTTAGACGCAAGATTGTTCGAGAAATCAACTTGTCGGTACACTACAGCCATTAATAAAAAAGGAGGACCTCTATGAAGAGAATTAATGCAATCTATGCAAGACAGTCAGTGGACAGAGCGGACAGTATTTCTATTGAGAGCCAGATTGAATTCTGCAAGTATGAACTGAAGGGCGGAGCGTTCAGGGAGTATAAGGATAAAGGATACAGCGGAAAGAATACAGTCAGACCGCAGCTGCAGCAGCTTCTGGAGGATATCCGCAGAGGGGAGGTAGAGAAGGTGATTGTGTATAAACTGGACAGGATCAGCCGTTCAATTCTTGATTTCTCCAATATGATGGAATTATTCCAGCAGTATCAGGTGGAGTTTGTTTCTTCTACGGAGAAGTTTGACACCTCTACTCCTATGGGGCGTGCGATGTTAAATATCTGTATTGTGTTTGCTCAGCTTGAACGGGAGACAATCCAGAAGCGTGTCAGTGATGCTTATTATTCCAGAAGCCAGAGGGGATTCCGGATGGGAGGGAAGCCTCCGTATGGCTACAGGCTTGAGGAGATCATAATGGAAGGGATTCATACAAAGAAGCTGGTGGAGGAGCCGCAGGAGGCTGCAATTGTGCGGGAAATTTTTCAAATGTATGAGAGACCGGATACTTCTTACGGGGATATCACAAGATATTATGCTGAAAAGGGAGTTCAGTTTTACGGAAAGGAACTGATTCGTCCAATGCTGGCACAGCTTCTGAGAAATCCGGTGTATGTGCGGGCTGATATGGATGTGTATCGCTTTTTTAAGAGTCATGGGACAAATGTTGTCAGCAGCTCTGAACAGTTTGATGGGATTCATGGATGTTATCTGTATCAGGGGCGGGATTCCGTTACTGACAAACAGCAGAATCTGAAAGGGCATATGCTTGTTGTGGCTCCTCATGAAGGTCTGGTGTCTTCGGAACAATGGCTGAACTGCAGGATCAAGCTCCTGCAAAATAAAACAATCCAGGCAAACCGGAAGGCTGTGAATACATGGCTTGCGGGAAAAGTGAAGTGCGGCCACTGTGGATATGCACTTATGAGTATTAAGATACAGTCCGGTAAACAGTACCTGAGATGTACGAAGCGTCTGAACAACAAAGCCTGTCCGGGATGCGGTAAGATCTACACCGAAGAGGTTGAGAATTATGTATATGGAGAAATGGTACGCAGGCTGCGTGATGCGCAGACGCCGGTGGGATATACAAAGCTGAAGGAAAATCCGCAAGTGAAGAAGATTTACAGGGAAATTGAGGAGATTGAAGAAGAGATTTCCATGTTTGTGGATTCACTGACCGGTGCAGGGGAAACCCTTGCTGCCTATATTAATCAGAGAGTGGATGAATTAGATCATACCCGTCAGCTAAAGATGGAAGCGCTGACAGTTCTTGCAGAAAATCATGTCATGCCGGAACAGATAGAAAAAGTAATATCCAATATAAGTCTCTGGGATCAAATCGGATTTGAAGAAAAGAGGTTCACAGTTGATAAGATGATCACATTGCTGAAGGTACTTCCCGGCTCAATCCAGATACAGTGGAAGTTCTGATAAAAGGATTTGGGCCGGATACCTTCTGACCGGAATTAATCTTCGGTAAGAGATTTGTTCTTTTCCAGCATTTCATGGATGATGTTCTGAGTGTATTCGCCGATATGTTTCTTATCTTCTTTACTCAGTTCATCCGGGTAAATTGGTCTGCCATATTCTACTACAACTCTGACAGGAGTTATTTTGGGAAAATGTGCTTCAAAGATGTTGGCAGAATTACTGATAGCGACCGGGATGATCGGACATTTGGCCTTTGTTGCAATCTTGAAGCTTCCTTCATGGAATGGAAGCATATCAAGTTCATCCTCATTTCTGTTTCTGGTACCTTCAGGGAAGATACAGATGGAAATGCCGGATTTTACTTTGTCTACTGCTGTAAGTATGGTCTTAAGTCCCTGTTTGATATCTGCCCTGTCAAGGAAAAGACAGTGGAGATAGCGCATCCATGTAGACAGAAGTGGGATTTTTTCCATTTCTTTCTTGGCAATGTAGCCAGTGCGGATCGGACAGCGTGAGTACGTGAGAAGTATATCGAAGTAGCTTCTGTGGTTTCCGATATACAGTACAGGGATGTCCCTGGGCACATTTTCTTCTCCGATCACAGTGATTTTGGCACCAGTGATCCGAAGGATAAAACGGAATACTGCCTGGATGATCCGAAGAGAACTGATATCTTTGGTCACAGGAGAGAATTTGCCTATGATCCATTCCACCAGAAGAATGGGGATGGAGAGGATCAGATATCCGATCACCACGATACAGACGAGAATAAATCGTATCATTATTAAATTCCTTTCCGGGTATTCCGGAGTATTATTTCCCGGAACTGCCCATATAATTATCCGTATATTTACTCAGGGATAAAATATTTTATCTTCTGACAGGTATATTATACGGAATTATGAGATATCCTGCAAGATAGTTTTGTTACTGTTCACACACCACTATTCCGCGAGGTGTTTTGGCATGAATATGCCAAAATCCCGAGACATACAAGCCAAAATTCCATTGCCGCAGGCAATCTGGAATGAATTTTGGCTACGTTACTGTGAACGGAGTGAACA